>Ga0307436_1000293_pt1 | contig 22945 bp, 21 predicted proteins | sample SalMarWE160440MG_FD_202513 | JGI IMG/M metagenome (GOLD analysis project Ga0307436, IMG submission 202513) | Salt marsh sediment microbial communities from the Plum Island Ecosystem LTER, Massachusetts, United States - WE1604-40 | ecosystem: Environmental > Aquatic > Marine > Intertidal zone >...
TGTCGGTTTGGGGCTGTTGGGCGATGGTCTTCACAGGGCTCACGGTAAACTGGTTGCGCAGGACAAGGCGCAGCATGAGGATGACCTGCTGATGAAGAACCTGCCGCTGCTGGATTCGCTCGATTCGCCCGAGGCCGCCAAAGTTCAGCAGACTTACGAAATGATGTTCATGCAGTGGCGGATATTTCTGGAAGAGATGAAGGACCATGCCGCATTCAGCAGGATCCTGTGGATCGCCGCACCGGACCTCAGCATGGCCTGTGCCCGCCTCCGCTTCGGCGATGCCTACGTGGACAGCGGATCGCAATGCCTCCACCTGCAACTGGCTGAAAGGAGCTTTGCCGGGGTGTTCGACGATACCAATCCGTCTACCTGGCTAATCAGGCATCCGCGCAGTTACCAGACCAGGCTCGGTTTTACCAAGAACAGATTTGCCGCGCGGCCGCAGCAGCCATCGGACATACACGCCTCTGCCAAGTTCTACGAAAGCGCCCTGACGCAACTGCTTGCCTTGCTGGAGAAGGCACACAGCGGCTTCGACAGCCCGCATCCGGCCGCATCCTCCTGAGCGCAGGTCTGGCGAAAGGAAGGGGAACGGTCGAAGCCGGTGCCCGCGGATAAACTCCATTGCGGCTGTGAATGGTTTTGAAACAGAACAGCCCCACGTGAAGGGTTTTTCACGCAGGGCTTGCGATGTGTGATGGACCTTGTCGGCTCAGCCGATCAAGGATTGCTGGTCTCGGCGTAGTGGCCGTTGTGCCACTTGTACCAGACGTACTTGGCGTTCTTGATGTCGCCCTTGGAGTCCATCGACAGCTTGCCGAGCACGGTGTCGAAAGCCATGCCGGAGCGCACCACCTTGGCAACCTTCATGGGGTCGGTGGTACCGGCCTTGGTGGCCGCCTGGGCAAACACCTGCATGGCCGCGTAGGTGTAAAGCGTATAGCCTTCAGGGTTGTAGCCTTCGGCCTTGAACTCATCCACCACCTTCTTGGCTGTGGCGAAATTGCGCGGATCGGGCGCAAACGTCATGATCGTGCCCTCGCCGGCAGGCCCGGTGATCGACCAGAACTCATCGGTCACCAGCGCGTCGCCGGAGATCATCTGCGCCTTCATGCCCTGCTCGCGCATCTGGCGCAGGATAAGGCCGGCCTCGGTATGATAACCGCCGACATAGACGGCATCAACGTTGGCCTCCTTCATCTTGGAGACGAGGGCGGTATAGTCCTTCTCACCCTGGGTGTAGGCCTCGTCCATGACCTCCATCAGGCCATTGGCGTTCATGTTCTTCTTGGTCTCCCTGGCAAGACCCACGCTGTAGGCGGTCTTGTCGTGAATGATCGCCACACGCTTGCCGGCATATTTCTTGGCAAGAAACTCGCCGGCTACCTTGCCCTGCGCGTCGTCACGCCCGCAGGTGCGCGCCACGTTCCAGCCGCCGTCATCGGTGAAGGCGGGGTTGGTCGAGGCCGGGGTGATCTCAAGGATGCCCTCTTCCAGATAGACCTTGGAGGCGGGGATGGAGGTCGACGAGCAGAAGTGACCGTCCATGAACACGATGCCCTTGGCAGCCATCTGGTTAGCGACCGACACCGCCTGCTTGGCGTCGCAGGCATCGTCGCCGATGCTCAGCACCAGCTTCTGGCCGAGTACGCCACCGGCGGCATTGATGTCCTTGACCGCCATTTCGGCGCCCTTCTTCATCTGCTCGCCGAAGGCGGCATACTGGCCGGTAATCGGCCCGGCGGTGGCGACCTGAATGTCGGCCCAAGCGGTGGACACCGACAAGGCCGCGGCAAAGCTCAGCGCAATGCCCGACAATACGAACTTCTTCATCTGGATCTCCCTCAATTGATCTGGCCTCTCGGGCCTTTCGGGGTTGAAGCCTCCCCTTGCCTATGGTTTTCGCGCAAGTTGAGGCGATTGGGAAGGGGTAATCGCCCCCTTCACCCAATTCTCACGTGGCTCCCGCCTTGTCGCGCCAGGACAGCGGGCCGGCGCGCTCGTAAAGCCACGGATACTGGCTCACCATTAACCTGACCTGGGTGAGGCGATAGCCCAACAAACTCAGGGCCTCCAACACAACTGTGTCGGCGATGTAGTAGTGGATCGACAAAAGGTCGCCGTTGAACAGGGCATAGTGGAAGAAGCGGACCGCGAGCCCCAGCAGCAGCATGTAACACGCCGGCATCCACATGGGCCGCCACTTGCTGGCGAGCGCCCGGCCGGCGAGGAACCCGGCGCCGCCGCCGATTACCACGGTCATAAACACGAAGACCCATGGATCGTTTTCAATAAACAGCGACATAAGCTTTCAATGCGCTCCGCCTTCGAGATAGGCAGCGCGCACCTCCTCCTTGGCCAGAAGCTCCTTACCGGTGCCGGTGAGAGTGATTTTGCCGTTAACCATCACATAGCCACGATGAGCGAGACGCAAGGCGTGAAAGGCGTTCTGCTCCACCAGGAACACGGTGAGGCCCTGGGTGGCGTTCAACTCGCGGATGACGTCGAAAATCTGGCGCACGATCAGCGGGGCAAGGCCGAGGGAGGGCTCGTCCAGTAGGAGCAGGCGCGGCCGCGCCATCAGGGCGCGGGCGATCGCCAGCATCTGCTGCTCGCCGCCCGAAAGGGTGCCGCCGCGCTGGCCTTTGCGTTTTTCCAGGATGGGGAACAGTTTGAAGACCGTGGCGGCATCCTCGTCGAAATGTTTGTCGTCGGTGGTGGAGGCCCCCATCTGCAGGTTCTCCAAGACCGTCATGCGCGGGAAGATGCGCCGGCCCTCGGGCGCCTGCGCCACGCCCATGCGCACGATCTCGTGAGTCGGCATCTCGGAGATCTCGGTGCCGTCGAGTATGATTGAGCCATTGCGGCAGCGTGGCGAGCCGCAGATGGTCATCATCAGCGTCGACTTGCCGGCACCGTTAGCGCCGATGAGGGTGACGATCTCGCCGTTGTTGACGTCGATATCGACGCCGCGCAGGGCTTGGATCTTGCCGTAAAAGGTCTCGACACCGCGAACCGAAAGCAGGGGCGTGGTCATTTGCGCGTCCCCTTTGAACCGGTCTTGCGCCGGGGCGCCTTCGCCTTTGCGGCCGGTTTGGGGCGCTTGGATTTCGGCGGCGCCTCCGCCACCACCGCCTCGCTGACCAGAGCCTCGACGTCGGGCGCTTCCTCGTCCTCCTCGACGCCCAGATAGGCGCGGATGACCGCCGGGTCGGCGCGCACTTCGGTGGCCGAGCCGTCGGAAATTTTTTCGCCGTAATCGAGCACCACGATGTGGTCGGAAATCTCCATCACCACGTGCATGTCGTGCTCGATGAGGAGAACGCCGATACCGTGCTCGCGGCGGATGAACATGAGCAGACTGTTGAGTTCGTCCGACTCGCGCGGATTGAGGCCGGCGGCCGGCTCATCGAGGCACAACAGCTCCGGCTCGGTGCACATGGCGCGGGCGATCTCCAGCCGGCGCTGGGCACCATAGGGCAGATCACCGGCGGGATCGTCGGCGCGATCGGTGAGCCGCACCTTCTCCAGCCAGTATTTGGCCTTCTCCACCGCCTCCTTCTCGGCGGCGCGATAGCCGCCGAGGCCGAGGAGAGCTCCGACCGTCATGCTCGAGGCATGCATGAGCGCATTGTGCTGGGCAACCACCAGGTTTTCCAAGACCGTCATGCCGGCGAACAGGCGGATGTTCTGGAACGTGCGCGCGACCCGGGCGAAGCGGGAGATGCGGAAGTCGTCCATGCGCTCCAGAAGGAAGCTCTCGCCATTGGCGCGGCGCATGGTGATACGGCCCTCGGTCGGCTTGTAGAAGCCGGTGAGGCAGTTGAACACGGTGGTCTTGCCGGCGCCGTTGGGGCCGATGAGGGCGGTGATGTCGTTGCGCATGACATCGAACGACAGATCGTTGACGGCGAGCAGGCCGCCGAAACGCATGGTTAGGTGCTCGACGGTGAGCACCTCGTTGCCGGCAACGGCCGCCATCAGCCGTGGCCCTCCGCCACCAGGTCGGCTGAGACCGCCTTTTTCTCCTTGAGGAAGATGGTCGGGTCGCGCTTGGTCATCAGTCCGCGCGGGCGCCAGATCATGATCAGCACCATGGCCATGCCGAAGATGAGCATGCGGTACTGGGAGGGGTCGAAGTCCTGGCCGAAAACCTGCTTGAGGAAGTCCATATTGCGGAACATCTCGAAGCCGCCGATCATCACCACCGAGGCGATGGCGACCCCGATGTTGGAGCCGAGCCCGCCCAGCACCACGATGGCGAGCACCAGGGCCGATTCCATGAAGACGAAGGATTCGGGTGAGATGAAGCCCTGGCGGGTGGCGAAGAAGGAGCCGGCGAACCCGCCGAACATGGCGCCCATGGCAAAGGCGGTGAGCTTGGTGTTGGTGGTGTTGATGCCGAGCGAGCGGCAGGCGATCTCGTCCTCGCGCAAGGCCTCCCAGGCGCGCCCGATGGGCAGGCGCCGCAGGCGCATGGTGAAGAAGTTCGTGCACAGCGCCAGGATCAGGATGATGTAGTAGAGGAAGATGATGCGCTGAATGGATGAATATTCCAGCCCGAAGGTGTGGGCAAAACCATTGTCGCCGCGGGTGAACGGGATGCCGAAGAAGCTGGGGCGCGGGATGCCGGGGATGCCGTTGGGGCCGTTGGTGAGGGAAATCCAGTTGGTCAGCACCACGCGGATGATCTCGCCGAAGGCCAGGGTCACGATGGCGAGATAGTCGCCGCGCAGGCGCAGCACCGGAAAGCCGAGGATGAGGCCCCAGCAGGCCGCCAGCGCACCGGACAGGGGCAGCGCCAGCCAGAACGACCAGGCCAGGAGCCAGTGCGGCAGGATATGCGGGAACAACGAGGTCGATATGAGAGCGTAGGAATAGGCCCCGACCGCATAGAAGGCGACATAGCCGAGATCGAGCAGGCCGGCGAGGCCGACGACGATGTTGAGGCCCCAGCCGAGCATCATGTAGGTGAGCACGAGGGTGCCGAGGTCGAGGATGTAGCGGTCGGTCGAAGGCAGCCACGGCAGGATGACCGCGGCGGTGAACATGGCGACGCCGATGAAGGGAATGAGCGGCTCCAGCCTGCCGGCCAGGCGCGGTAAGACGCCAGCCTTCTTCCCGGCTTCAGGCGCGCGCGACCAGAACAGCAGGTGCAGCGCCAGCCGGCCGGCGAACACGATGGCCGTGGCGATCAACACCGCGCCCCAGCGCTGACGCAACACCAGCCCGCCGGTCTCGGACACGGTCTTCAGGCCGATGATGGGGGCAAAGATGGCAAAGGCAATGAAGGCGGCGATGGCGCAATCCTTGAGGATCGCGCCCATGTCCTTGCCCGCATGATGGGCCGTGACCGTCTTGGCCTGCACATGTTCAGCCATCTGAGGTCAGACCTTCTCGATTTCCGGCTTGCCGAGCAGGCCCTGGGGCAGGAAGATCAGCACCATCGCGAGCATGGAAAAGGCCGCCACGTCCTTGTATTCGACCGAGAAGTAGGCCGACCAGAACACCTCGATCAGCCCGATGACGAGGCCGCCCAGCATGGCGCCGGGCAGCGAGCCGATGCCGCCGAGCACGGCCGCGGTGAAGGCTTTTACGCCGGCGAGGAAGCCGATATAGAAATCGATCACCCCGTAATAGAGCAGGAACATGAGCCCCGCCACGGCGGCCATCGCCGCGCCCATCACGAAGGTGAGCGAGATGGTCTTGTCCACGTCGATGCCGAGGAGGGAGGCCATCTTGCGGTCCTGCTCGCAGGCGCGCTGGGCGCGGCCGAGCGAAGTGCGGGTGATGAGCAGGGTGAAGACGGTCATGAGCACGACCGTCGTCACTACGATGGCGATCTGGATATAGGACAGCGACACCACGAAGGTGCCCGCATCGCTCACCCGCTTGGCCACGGTGAAGCCGCCGTCGATGAGGGGCTGCAAGGGCTTCGGGCGCGCGTCCTGCGAGATGCGGGTGTACTCCTCCAGCGTGATCGACATGCCGATGGCCGAGATCAAGGGCGCCAGGCGGAAGGAACCGCGCAGAGGGCGGTAGGCCACCCGCTCCACCGTCCAGTTGTAGACGCCGGAGAAAACCATGGCGATGACGAGGACCAGGATCAGGGCGAGCATCAGAACGGCGATGCCGGTGGAGGCGGTTATGCCCAGTGCCACGATGACGATGAGGGCAACGAACGAGCCGATCATGAAGACGTCACCATGGGCGAAATTGATCATGCCGATGATGCCGTAGACCATGGTGTAACCAATGGCGATGAGCCCGTAGATCGAACCCAGCGTCACGCCATTGATGAGCTGCTGGAGGAAATACTCCATGCGCCCCCCTTATTTGATGTCTCACCCGGTTTAGCGAATGCGGCCTAGCCGTTGCCACAAAATCGTCTTGTTGGAATCATCCTTAGCCTTGCCCTTCCAGAAAGACAAGCGCCTATGGCACCACATTGCAAACGCAAATCCGTGGCTCAGCGGCGATGGCTGGCAAACGCCGCTTCGATGATGGCGGCGGCATCGATGCGGTAATGGCTGTAGAGCTCGCCGATCGAGCCTGACTGGCCAAAATGCTCCACCCCCAGCGCCTCGGTGCGGTGGCCGTGGACGCTGCCGAGCCAGGCAAGCGTGGCCGGATGGCCGTCGAGCACGGTGACGAGGCGGGCGTGGCGGTCGAGCGGGGATAGCAGCGCCTCCACGTGAGCAAGGGCTTGCTTGCCGTGCTGGCGCGCCGTTTGCGCTGCCTTCCAGCCGGCATTGAGGCGGTCGGCGGAGGTGACAGCCAGAAGCCCCGCGCCGGGAAAACGCTGCAAGAGATCGCCCATGGCGCTTGCTGCCTCCTCGGCGACGGCGCCCTGGTAGACGACGGCAAGGCTTGCGCCCTCCGCCGGGGGCCTCAGCCAGTAGCCGCCGTCGATGATGTTCTGGCGCTGGTCGAGCGAGAGGATGCGCGCTGGCTGGTCGAGGGGCCTGGTCGACAGGCGCAGGTAGACCGAGCCGCCTTCGCGCTCGTGCAGCCAGTCGTCGGCCTTCGCCGTCTTGGGCCGGCGCTGGATATATTCCAGTGCCCATTGCAGGATCACTGCCAGCTCGTCGACGAAGGCCGGCTCGAACGAGGCGATGCCGTCCTGCGCCATGCCGATGAGCGGAGTGCCGATCGACTGGTGCGCGCCGCCTTCCGGCGCCAGCGAGATGCCGGACGGGGTGGCGACGAGGATGAAGCGGGCATCCTGGTAGCAGGCGTAGTTCAAGGCATCGAGGCCGCGGGCGATGAAGGGGTCGTAGAGCGTGCCGATGGGCAAGAGCCGCTCGCCAAAAAGCTCGTGCGAAAGGCCCAGCGCGGCGAGCAGGATGAACAGGTTGTTCTCGGCGATGCCGAGCTCGATGTGCTGGCCTGACGGGCCCATGGCCCAGCGCTGCGCCGACATCAGCTTTCGCGTCTGGAAGATGTCCTCCACCTCGGTGCGCGAGAAGACACCGCGCCGGTTCACCCATGGGCCGAGGTTGGTGGAGACGGCAACGTCGGGCGAGGTTGTGACGATGCGGCGGGCGAGCTCTCTATCGCTGCGGGCGATCTCGGCGAGGATCTGGCCGAAGCCCATCTGGGTCGACATGGAGCCGCGGATGGTCGGAAGCGGCAGCTCGCCCACCTCCACCTGCGGGGCGTCGAGTCGGCGGCGTCCGCGCGCGGCGAACGGGGTGGCGGTGACGATGGCCTCGAGGTCGGCATCGGAGAGCCCGCTGCCGGCGGTCTTGGACCAGGCCTCTTGCGGCGCCACGTCCTGCGCCTTGAGGAAGGCGGCCATCTGGTCGGGGGTCATTAGGCCGGCATGGTTGTCCTTGTGGCCGGCAAGCGGCAGCCCGCGTCCTTTGATGGTGTAGCAAATGAAGCACACGGGCTTGTCGGTCGGGGCGGCGGCAAAGGCTTCCAGCAGCGTTTCGAGGCAATGGCCGCCGAGATCGGTGACCACGGCGGCGAGGTCCGCATCGTCGAGAGACTGAATCAGCTCAAGGGCTTGCGCGTCGCCTTTCAGATCCTGATTCAACTGCCGCCGCCAGGCGCTGCCGCCTTCGAAGGTGAGGGCGGAGTAAAGGGCATTGTCGCAGTCGTCGATCCATTGGCGCAGGGCTTCGCCGCCGGGTTTCTTCCTCAGCGCTTCGAGGCGCTTGCCGTATTTCACCGTCACCACGGCCCAGCCCATGTTCTCGAAAGTGGAGACGAGTTTTGGCGTCAGCAGATGGGAAATGACGGCATCGAGGCTCTGGCGGTTGTAGTCGACCACCCACCAGGTGTTGCGCAAGCCGTGCTTCCAGCCCTCGATGAGGGCCTCGTAGATGTTGCCCTCGTCCAGCTCGGCATCGCCGACAAGCGCCACCATGCGGCCCATGGGCCACGCCGTTCCCCAGTTCTTGGCGTGGATATAGTCCTGCACCAGCGCAGCGAATGAGCTCATGGCAACGCCGAGGCCCACCGAACCGGTGGAAAAGTCGACATCATCCACGTCCTTGGTGCGCGAGGGATAGGACTGGGTCCCGCCGAAGGCGCGGAAACCTTTCAGCTTGTCCAGCGTCTGGTTGCCGAACAGATACTGGATGGCATGGAAGACGGGCGAGGCATGCGGCTTCACCGCCACCCGGTCTTCCGGGTTGAGAACGGCGAAATAGAGCGCCGTCATGATGGAAACGAGAGACGCGGATGAGGCCTGGTGCCCGCCAACCTTCAGGCCGTCGGCAGTGTCGCGGCCGTGATTGGCGTTGTGGATGGTCTGGGCTGACAGGCGCAGGATGATCCTTTCCAGCGCCCTGAGGGTGTCGAGCGAAAAAGCGGTCGATGCCGGCTGGTGTGCGGTATCGGGCAAGGCGGACATCTGGCGCTCCTTCGCTTGCGGGGTGCTGAGGACCGTCTTCTAGCCCAATCAGGCCGTGCTTGCCATCGGGGCCGCGTGATCGATGACCGACAGGGCTTGGCGCAAGTCGGCAATGATGTCGTCGGCCGCCTCAATGCCCACCGACAGACGCACCATCCCCTCATCGATGCCCAGTTCGGCGCGCTCTGCGCCTGAGATGCCGGAATGGGTGGTGGAGGCGGGATGGCAGGCAAGGCTCTCGGTGCCGCCGAGGCTGACTGCCTGCTTCACCACCTGCAAGGCATCAAGGAAGGCAAAGGCGGCGTCGCGTCCGCCGGCAAGGGAAAAGCTTAGGGTCGAGCCGGCTGCCGTCAACTGACGGGCGACGAGGTCGCGGCGAGGATCGCCGTGGGCAAGCGCCCCCAAATAGTTGACGTGCGCGATCGCCGGCTCACGGCTGAGGAACGCGGCCACGCGGGCGGCGCTGGTGGCGGCCTTTTCCATGCGCAGGCTCACCGTTTCCAGCGAGCGGGTGACCATCCAGCAGGAGTGGGGATCGAGCTGGCAGCCGAAAAGGCCGCGCATGGCGCGAACCGCCTCGACCACTGCGCTCTTGCCGGTCACGGCGCCCGCCACCAGGTCGGAATGGCCGGCGATGTACTTGGTTACCGAATAGATGTTGGCATCGGCGCCGTGCCGCAGCGGCTTCTGAAACAAGGGCCCCAAGAGGGTGTTGTCGATCACCACCAGCGGACGCCGGCCCAGGCGCTCGAAGCGGTCGGCGAGGGCGGCGAGGGCGGAAATGTCGGCAAGCACGTTGGTGGGGTTGCAGGGGGCCTCGGCATAGATCATGGCCGGCTTGGTTTTCATGATCTCCGGGCCGGCGACGGGCTTGCCGGCGTCATCGAGGGGCAGGCGCATCACCTTGATGCCGAAGGCCGGGAGCACTTGCGAGAACAGGGCCGCGGTGCCGCCGTAGACGGGCAGAGCCGCAAGCAGCGTGTCGCCGGGCCTCAAGTGGGCAAAAAGCATGGTGGCAATCGCCGCCATGCCGGATGAGGTGACGCAGGCGTCCTCGGCGCCGTCGATGACGGCAAGGCGGTCCTCCAGCACCTCCAGATTGGGATTGTTGAAGCGCGAATAGATCAAGCCGACTGCCTCGCCCTCGGCCGGCTGCTGGCGTTTGGCGATGAGGTCGAACAGGTGCGCGCCCTCGCCGGCGGTCTTGTAGGTGAAGGTTGAGGTGAGGAAGACAGGCGGCTTGATGGCGCCTTCCGACAGGGTCGGGTCATAGCCGTAAGAGAGCATCAGCGTCTCGGGCGCAAGCGCGTGACGGCCCAGCGCGGTGCGATGATAGCGCGGGTTTTTCATGGGGGGTTCCTCCTCGGAACTGGTATTATGACAATTATACACCTGACAGGTCGCAATTTGCGTGCTATCTTGATGATGGATTACGGTTGTGTTGGCATATTTTGCCAATTCTATCGTTATTTTCGGAGAATTTCTTCCATGGAACTGGACGAAACCGACCGCCGAATCCTCATCCAACTGCAACGCAACTGCCGCGCCACCATCGCCGAGGTGGCCGAAGCCGTCGGGCTTTCGCCCTCGCCCTGCCTCAGGCGCTGGAAGCGGCTGGAGGAAGAGGGGATCATCGCGCGCTATGTCGCCATTCTCGATGCGCAAAGGCTTGGTCTCGGCGTCACCGTGCTGGTTTCGGCAAAACTCTCGGATCATTCCGAGCCGACCATCGCCCAGTTCGAGACGGCCATGCGGCGGGCACCGGAGGTGCAGGAATGCCTTCTCCTGTCGGGCCAGCGCGACTACCAGCTGCGGCTGACGCTGAAAGACCTCACTGCCTACAACGAATTCATGCAGCGCGTGATGAACCGCATTCCCGGCATCGCTGCCATCGAGACCTCGTTTGCCATGCGCGAGATCAAGCGCGACACCGCCCTGCCGCTTTAGCGTTCAGCCTGTTCAATCGCCGGCAATTGATCTAAGTCGGAGCCGGTGGGGGCAGTGAGTTCGATGGGGACCGAAGGCGCGATCAAGGGCAACGGGGTGGCGGTTGCCTGCATGCTGGTGTGGGCAACCAACTTTCCCGTCGCCACCATGCTGCTCAAAACCTGGCCGCCGGTGCTGCTCGCTGCCGAGCGGGCGCTGATCGGCGGGCTGGTGGTGGGCGCCGTGGCGCTCGCCATGGGCCAGGCGCGCAGCGTCCTGGCGCTTATCCGCCCGGGGCCGGGGCTCGTCGCCGCATCGGCGCTCGCCTTTTCCTCCCTTCTGTTCGTCTGGGGCCAGAAGCTGGTGGACCCGGTGGCGGCGGCCGTCATCGTTTCGGGCATGCCGATCGCTTCACGCTGCAGATGGGACTGGCGATTGCATTTGCCGTGGCGGGCGGCATCGTCACCAGCCTGGTGTCGGCGGCATCGGGCCGGGAGCCGTCGATCATCGGCTCCATGGCGGTGCTCGTCGGTGTCATCGCCTATGTGTGGCAGACGCGGGTCATGGTGAACCGGGTGACGGGCGTGCCCGACATGGCCAAGAGCGCCTTTGCCATGCTGGCCTCGGGGCTGATGACGGCGCTGGTGGCGGCGGGCTGGCGACTCGGCGGTATGGCTGAGCCAGTGCCTGATGTCTCCTTGGCCTCGCTGGCGCTGCTGGTGTGGCTGGGCGGCATTGCCATCGCGGCGTCCACCGTCCTGTGGTATGCGGCCGGGCGCATGATCGGAGTTACCGTCACCTCCATGCACCACAACCTGGTGCCGTTCTACGTCATCGCCATGACGACGCTGACAGGCGTGGCGGTGACACCCCAGCACCTCATCGGGGCAGTGCTGGTGATCGCCGGGGCTGTACTGGCGCAGGTGCCGCTCGGGCCCCGAGCGCAGGTGAAGGCGACAGGCCCATGAGCTCGGCCGCGCGGCGGCCGGCCGCCTTCATCCTCGCCATGTGCATCGCGCATGTGCTCACCATGCTGGGCTTTTCTGCCTTTCCCACGCTGCAGCCGCTTCTCACTCACAAATGGGGGATGTCGGCGGCGGAGGCGGGAGCGGTGAACTCGGCCTTTTTCGCCGGCTATACCCTGGCGGTGCCGTTCCTGGTCTCGATCACAGACCGCATCGACCCGCGGCGCATCTATCTCGGCTCGCTGGTGCTGGCGGGGCTGGCCCATATCGGGTTTGCGCTGTTTGCCGACGGGGCGCTCAAGGCGGCGCTCTTTTCCGGGCTTTATGGCATCAGCATCGCCGGCACCTACATGCCGGGCCTGCGGGTCATTGGCGAAGCGCTGCCGCAGGAGCAGATGGCGCGTGCCACCAGCTTCTATACCTCCTCGTTCAGCCTCGGGGCGGCGGTTTCCTACCTCGCGACGGCCCAATTGATGCGGCTGGTTGAGTGGCACGGCGTCTATGTGGCGGCGGCGATAGGCTCTGGCCTCGCGGCGACGATCGTGTTTTTCGCCGCACCCGCCAGTGAGCCGCATGCACCCGACCGGCCGTGGCTTGCCGTCATCGACCCGCGCCCGGTGTTCAAGAACCACTCGGCCATTGCCTATTCCATCTGCTACGGCCTGCACGCGCTCGAACTCTTTACCGTGCGCTCGTGGCTTGTTGCCTTTCTCGCCGCATTGGCGCTGCGGCAAAGCATCGCGATCGGCATCGTCACGCCGGCCATCATCGCCGCGCTTTTCACCCTCACCGGCATGGGGGCCAGCATCATCGGCAACGAGGTCGCACTGCGCAGGGGGCGGGTTCGCACTATCGGCATAACCATGGTGTCATCGGGGCTGATGGCGTTCACGGTGGCGGCGGCCTCGCTCTACTCGTACTGGCTGGCGGCGGGGCTCGCGGTCCTGCATGGCTGCTTCATTATGTTCGATTCCGCCGCGCTGACGGCGGGCGCCTTCGGCTCGGCGCTGCCGGCCCAGCGCGGCGTCACAATGGCGGTGCATTCGGTGATCGGTTTTGGCGGCTCCATGTTCGGGCCGCTGATCTTTGGCGGCATCGTCGATATCGCCGGGAACCAGTCGGCGCTTGGCTGGGGGCTGGCCTATGCCCATGTGGGCGTGGTCGTCGCCTTCGGCCCTTTGGTGCTGCGCTGGCTGAAGCCCAAAGGCGTGCGCGGAGACCACCATTGAATCCACCGGCCTGACCCTGCTACACATCTAGGGTGACTGCGACTGGTGCCCCAGCTTCTTGCGGGTCAATTTGGTTGACCTGAGGTGGGCAGGCATGGCGTTAGCTGCTTTTGGCCACAAAGGGGAACCGACATGCCGGACGGCGCGGGCACGGTATTTTCACTGATTTTGATCAAGCCGAGCCATTACGACGATGATGGCTATCCAATTCAATGGCTGCGGTCCGACATTCCATCGAATACGCTTGCCTCGCTTTACGGACTGGCGGCTGACTGCAAAGAGCGCCAGGTTCTTGGGCCCGATGTCAATCTACGCATCTCCGTCTTTGACGAGACCAACACGCGCATCCGGCCGGCCCGCATCATAGCCGACGTCCGCGCAAGCGGCGGGCGTGGCCTCGTGGGCTTGGTGGGGGTGCAGTCCAACCAGTTCCATCGCGCCGTCGACTTGGCGCGGCCTTTCCTGGAGGCAGGACTGCCGGTGGCAATCGGTGGCTTCCATGTCGCCGGCTGCATGGCGATGTTGCCGCAATTGCCGCCCGAGATCGCCGAGGCACGCGATATGGGAATCGGCCTGTTCGCGGGTGAGGCCGAGCAGGGTCGTCTGGATGAAGTGCTGCGCGATGCCTGGAACGGCAAGCTGAAGCCAGTCTACAATTACATGGCCGACCTGCCGTCACTGGAGGGCGAGCCAACCCCCTTCCTGCCGCCGAGCAAAGTGGTGCGCACGAAGGCCAAGCTTTCGAGCTTCGATCTTGGACGTGGCTGTCCGTTCCAGTGCTCGTTTTGTACCATCATCAACGTGCAGGGCCGCAAGAGCCGTTTCCGTAACGCCGATGATCTGGAAAAGATCATCCGCGAGAACGCCGCTCACGACATCCGCCGTTTCTTCATTACCGATGACAATTTCGCCCGCAACCACGACTGGGAGGAATTGTTTGACCGGCTGATTCATCTGCGCGAGACGCAAGGCATCAAGTTCAAGCTGATCATCCAGGTCGATACCCTGTGCCACCGCATCCCGCGATTCATCGAAAAGGCGTGCCGGGCCGGTGTCACCCGCGCCTTCATCGGCCTGGAGAACATCAATCCCGACAATCTGATCGCGGCCAAGAAGCGGCAGAACAAGATCACTGAATACCGCGCCATGCTGCAACAATGGCAAGCCCATGGCGCCACCACCTGCGCCGGCTACATCCTGGGCTTTCCGGGCGACACCAAGGAGTCGATCATCCGCGATGTCGAGATCATCAAGCGCGAGCTGCCGCTGGATCTTCTGGAGTTCTTCATCCTCACGCCGCTGCCGGGTTCAGAGGACCACAAGCGGCTTTTGACGGACGGGGTATGGATGGACCCCGATCTCAACAAGTATGACGTCAATCACCGAGTAACCCATCACCCCAAAATGTCCGATGGTGAATGGGAGGACGCCTACCGGGCGGCCTGGAAAAGCTATTATTCGCCAGAGCACATTCAGACGGTGGTGCGACGGGCGGTTGCGAGCGGGCACAAAAATCCACGGTCCAAGATGCGGATGATGATGTGGTTCTACCTCATACACAAGATCGAAAAGCTGCATCCGCTGGAGGGTGGAATCTTCCGGTTGAAATACCGCACCGACCGGCGCCCGGGCATGCCGATCGAGCCCGCCGTGATCTTCTATCCCAAATATGCCCTTGAGACTGCGTACAAGGCCGCCTGCTACGGCTGGATGATCCTGAGGGCCTATCGCGCCTACTGGAAAGTGATGCGCGAGGACAAGGCGGAGACCTATACCGACATCGCCATCACCCCCGCCGATACGAGCGAACTCGACGAACTGGAAATGTTCAGCGCGACGCAGGGCGGCGAAAAGGCCGTGGCCAAGTCGCGCGATCAGGAAAAGCGGCGTGTACGCTATGCATCGGCTGCCGCCGGCAGTTGACCGGCGAGTGCTGAGTGCCGCTCATACCGGCGGCCCCGGCGTTTCGGCTGCATCGCCTTCGGCTTCGGCAAAGACCCAGTCGCGGAACGCCCTGATGGGGGGCTCGTCGGTGCGCGATTCCAGGTTCACGACGTAAAAAGCGTAATCGGCCTTGAGTTTCAGCGGGAAGGGTTGCACCAGGCGGCCCGCCTTGATGTCGGCATCGGCCAGTACCATGCGCCCCAGCACCACGCCGGCGCCGGCGACGGCGGCGTCGATGGCATGGTCGGCGACGTTGAAATGCAGACCCGAACGGCTAGCATCCACATTGCTGACGCCGGCCTCGGCGAGCCAGCGGTGCCAGTCGGGCAGATCGAACACGCCGAGATGGGTCTCGTCATGGATGAGGGTGTGATGGGCGAGGTCGGCCGGCTCGCGCAACGGGTTGCGGCCGGACAGAAGGCTCGGTGCGCATAAGGGTGTCACATATTCGTCCAGCAGCTTGGTCGAAACGCAGCCCGGATAGGTCCCCTTGCCGTAGCGCACCACGATGTCCACATCGTCACGCTGGAGGTCGGTGAGGCGTATGCTGGCGGCGATGCGGGCATCGATGTCGGGATTGGTGGCGATGAAGCGGTAAAGCCGCGGGGTGAGCCACTTGGCGGTGAAGGCGGGCCCGGCCGAGATCACCAGCACATTGCCGGAGCGACGCTGGTTGAGCGCGGTGACGGCATGGTTGAGGCGCTCGAAACCTTCGCGCACGCCAACTGACAGGAGCGCCCCGTCGGGGGTGAGTTCGACGGCGCGGTTGAGGCGCTTGAACAGTTTTCGGCCCAGATGCTCTTCGAGCTGGCGGATCTGGTAGGAGAGGGCGGCGGGCGTAACGTGCAGTTCGCCGGCGGCCTTCTGGAAACTCATGTGGCGCGAGGCCACCTCGAAGGCGCGCAAGGCGTTGAGCGGGGGCAGGCGATAGGTCATTTCGATTCAATCCTGTTTATCTGAAGATATTGTATTACTCGTTTGTAACGTCAAGGGAAAGTTCTTATTTGAGCGATGACGGCAAGCGAGGCCAACCGGGAAGGCAAATGAGGCCACCGGCATCGCAATCGGAGAATTCTGCGGAAAGGAACGAAAAATGTCGGATTTCACTCAGCATGTCGACTATGCCAAGATGGACTATTACATCCGGCGGGCACGTGCCGAACGCGCCGATGCGCTGTCGCATGCCTTTGCCAGCGCCGGCCGCCAGATCAAGAGTCTTTTCTCGTCCCCTGAGCCCGAGAGCGGCTGCGCAACCTGTGGCTCAAACGCCTGACCCTCCTCCTTCAGGCCTTTTGGGGCGGGCAATCCTCGCGGGTCGCCCGCCTGTCCTTGGCGGGTCAAATGAGTTGCGCCGCCGCCTGTGCCAGACGTTCGAGGGCCTTGCGGATCTCGGCCTCGCTGGTCGCAAAGGACAAGCGGATGGCGCGCGGCTCGCCGAAGGCGCTGCCGGGAACGACGGCCAGCTTGTGCTCCTCCAGCAGCCAGGTGCACAGATCGTCCACCGTGTCGATGCGATGGTTGCCGGCGGTGCGGCCGATGAGGGCACCGACCTCGGGAAACACATAGAAGGTGCCGGCCGGACGGTGCACCTTGATGCCAGGGATCGCCTCAAGCAGCCCGACGATCACCTCGCGGCGGCGCAGATAGGTGGCGCGCATGGTCTCCACCGCATCGCGCGGGCCCTCGAGCGCGACGATCGCGGCCTGCTGCACGAAGGCGTTGGGCCCGGCGGTGAAGGCGCCCTGCACCTTGGCCATGGCACGCGCCACCGGCTCAGGCCCAGCCGCCCAGCCGAGGCGCCAGCCGGTCATGGCAAAGGCTTTTGAAAAGCCATTGACGGTGATGGTGCGCTCGAACATGCCGGGCAGGGCGGCCAGGGAGACCGGCTCATCGTCGAAGACGATATATTCATAAATCTCATCGGCCATCACCAACGCGTGCGGGTGGGCGCAAACGACTGCGGCGATGGCCTCCAGCTCGACGCGCGTGTACATCGCCCCTGAAGGGTTGCAGGGGGTGTTGATCATAATGAGCTTTGTGCGCCCGGTCATGGCTTCTGCAATACGCCTTGCCGGCACTTTGAAGGCCTCGTCCAGCCCGGCGTGCAGCATCACGGGCTTGCCGCCCGCCATGCGCACGATGCCTTCATAGGCCTGCCAGAAAGGCGCCAGCAGGATCACCTCGTCGCCCGGATCGAGGGTTGCGAAGCAGACATTGGTGATCGCCTGCTTGGCGCCGTTCGCCAGCACGATGCCGCTGGCGGGGCACTCGATACCGTTCTCTGCCTTCAACTTCTTCGATATCGCGGCGCGCAGTTCGGGATAGCCGGCGACCGGCCCGTAATGGGTAAAGCCCGCCTCGATGGCGCGAGTGGCGGCGGCGCGGATGTGGGCGGGGGTGTCGAAATCGGGCTCGCCGATGGTGAGCGAGACGACATCGTGGCCCTCGGCAGTCAGTTCGCGCGCTCTTTGGGCCATGCGGATGATGGCGGCCTCCTCGATGGCGGCGGTGCGGCGCGACAGGCTTTGGGCGGGATCGAAGGGGGCCATGGGCGAAAGGTCCGGATCGTTTGCGCTTGCGTCTCTTGCGCGAAGCGTCAGCATATGCCATGCGGCTAGCGTCCTTGTGAAGCCGCAATGCGCGGCTATAGGGCGCGTCCCTCGCTTTGCAGGAGAGTCCGGTGTTCAACCCGCTACCGCTACTTGTCGCAGGCTCCGTTCTCGCCGCCATCACCGCCTGCGCCAGCCGCGGTCATGTGACCGTCGTCAACTCGACCTATGCCGACGGGGTCATGCACACCGAGCCGGTCTTTTTCAACGACAAGCATTACGATGTGAGCTTCCGCTACAATACCGGGCTCGATGCCTATGACGTGACGGTGGCCGGCAGGAAAGGCCGGCGGCTCGGCGACAAGGCAGGCGATCAGGCGATCGTCGAGCAGATTGCGGTTTCGGCGGTCACCCATTTCGCCTGTCCGCACGGCCAGAAATCGGCCATCTTGCCGGGCACCAGCAATCACGCCGACGGCCGCTGGACAATGCAGACAAGGTGCGTGTGACCAGGGGAGGTTGCGCTACAGGGAAGGGCTGCTGTCGATCCCGGAGGATAAGCAGATATGGGCCCGCAACAGCTGGAAAAGCTCTTCAACCCCGAGAGCATTGCCGTCATCGGAGCAAGTGAATCCGGCCACTCCGTCGGCGCGGTGGTGTTCGCCAACCTGACGGGCGGAGCCTTTGCCGGTCCCGTCATCCCGGTCAACCCGAAATACCGCAAGCTGGCGGGCCGACGCTGCTACCACGCCATCGGCGAGGTCAAGCAAAAGGTCGATCTCGCCGTCATCGCGACGCCTGCCGAAACCGTCGGCGAGATCATCCGCCAGTGCGGGCAAGCGGACGTGGGTCACGTGATCGTCCTGTCGGCCGGGTTCGGCGAGACCGGCGAGGCGGGGCGCGAGGCGGAAAAGGAGCTGGCCGAAATCGCCAGAGCGAGTGGCGTTCGCTTCATGGGCCCCAATTGCGTCGGGCTGGTGAGGCCGTGGCTCGGGCTCAACGCCACTTTCCTCAAGTCTAAGACGCCGCAGGGGCATCTGGCGCTGGTGTCGCAGTCAGGCGCGCTGTGCGCGGCGATCACGGACTGGGCCGGCCCGCACCATCTGGGCTTTTCCGCCGTGGTCTCGCTGGGCAACTCCGCCGACATCGACTTTGGCGACGTGCTCAATTTCCTCGCCGGCGATGCCAGCACGGAAGCGGTTCTGCTTTATGTCGAAGGGGTGCGGAATGCGCGCTCCTTTCTTTCGGCGATCCGGGTGACGGCGCGTGCGAAACCAGTCATCGTGCTGAAGGCCGGGCGCCACAAGCGCTCGTCCAAGGCGGCCAACACCCATACCGGCGCGCTCATCGGCTCGGACGCGGTGTTCGATGCCGCGCTTGAACGTGTCGGCGCGGTCAGGGTGGAGACTTTCGGGCAGATTTTTGCCGCCGCCGAGATCCTGTCAGCCAACCGGCGCGTGCAGGGGCCCAGGCTCGCCATCATCACCAATGGTGGCGGGGCGGGGGTGCTGGCGGCCGACCGCGCCTGCGATCTGGGCCTTGCGCTGCCGCAGCCGTCTCCCGACACCGTCAGGGCGCTGGACGAGGTGCTCGCCGCCTACTGGTCGAAGGCCAACCCGGTCGACATCCTCGGCGATGCCGGCCCTGCCGCCTACCGCGCGGCGGTGACGGCGTGTCTCAAGGACGAGAATTTCGACGGCGTGCTGGTGATGCTGACCCCGCAGGCGATGACGCGGGCGGGCGATGCCGCCAAGGTGGTGCTGGAGGCGGCGGGCGACAAGCCGTCCAAGCCGGTGCTCGCCTGCTGGATGGGCGAGACGTCGGTCGCCAAGGCGCGCACCACCCTGAGCGCCAAGGGTATCGCTGACTTTTCCGATCCCGGGCACGCGGTGGAAGCGTTCTCCTACCTGGCGCGCCATTGCCGCAACCAAAAGCTGGCGCTGGAGACGCCTGGACCGCTTTCCAGCCTCGAAGCGCCCGACATCGTCGGTGCGCGCATGATCATCGAGGCGGCGCTGGCGGAAGGCCGCTCTCGGCTCTCGGACCTCGAATCGAAGGCGGTGCTCAAGGCCTTCCACATCCCTGCCAACACCACGCTTGAAGCCGATAGCGCGGCTGAAGCGCTGATCGCCGCCGAGACGGTGGGCTTTCCAGTGGTGATGAAGATCGCCTCGCCGGACATCTCCCACAAGTCGGACGTGGGCGGGGTCAAGACCAACATCATGAATGCCGGCGACGTGCGCGCCGCCTTCCACGGGATCACCGAGGCGGTGGCCGCCGCCCGGCCCGATGCCACCATCAAGGGCGTCACGGTCGAGGCCATGGCAGAGATGGAGGATGCGCGCGAGCTGCTGGTGGGGGTGGCGCGCGATTCCGTTTTCGGGCCCACCATCCTGTTCGGCGCCGGCGGTACCATGGTCGAGGTTCTGGCCGACAGCGCCGTCTCGCTGCCGCCGCTGAACGAGGTGCTGGCGGGCCGGCTGATCGACAGGACCCGCGTTTCCCGCCTGCTCGTCGCCTTTCGCCAGCACCCGGCGGTCGATCGCGCCGCGGTCATCAGGGTGCTGCAGCGCATCTCCGATCTGGTGTGCGAGTTCCCCGAGATCGAAGAACTCGACATCAACCCGCTGTTCGCCGGCCCGTCGGGGGTGCTGGCGGTGGATGCGCGCATCACCATCGCGCGCCCGCGTGCCAGCTTGAGGCGGCACGAGCACATGGCGATCACCCCCTATCCGCGCCATCTGGTGCACGAGGCCTACCTGGCTGACGGCAGGCCGGTGACCATCCGCCCCATCCGGCCGGAGGACGCCGAGGCCGAACAGGCGTTTGTGCGCGGGCTGTCGGACGAGGCGCGCCAGTTCCGCTTCATGTATTCGCTGAAAGAGCTGACGCCGCAAATGCTCGCCCAGTTCACCCAGATCGACTACTCGCGCGAGATGGCGCTGGTCGCCGTCATCGACGAGAACGGCAAGCCCGCCCAGCACGGCGTCGCGCGTTACGTCATCAACCCGGACGGGACGAGCTGCGAGTTCGCCATCGTCGTTTCCGACAAGCTGCAGCACCAGGGCCTCGGCACGCGCATGATGCAGGCGCTGATGGACGCCGCACGCGACCACGGCCTGAAAGTCATGGAAGGAACCGTGCTCGCCGACAACAAGGGGATGCTGCAGCTCATGAGCGACCTCGGCTTCCGGATCCGCCGCTCGCACGAGGACGCCGAGCTGTGCGAGGTCGAGCACGACCTGTGAGACTGTCGGTCCTCGCGCCGGCTTGTTTTGCCACTTCCCGTGTGCCATCCGCTCTCCGGCCGTCATCCCGGACTTGATCCCGGGATCTGTTCCGCCAGCGTATCGGCGGGCGGTGAGACCAATGGGATGGATGGCGGGGTCAAGCCCCGCCACGACAGGACCGGTGACGGGGCGAACCCAAGGGCTGCCGGTGGCAGGTCAGGGAACCTCTTTCTTCAGCGTGCAGGTGAGGGTGTTGGCCGGCGGCCAGTCCATCGTGGCCTGCTTGCCCTTGATCCAGAACATGACGCCGTCGTCGCTGACGTATTTCGAGCCCTTGCTCGACTGGGTGATGACACCCACCGCCACGTTCTCGCCCCGCTCCAGCCGCACCGCCGGCTTGGCGCCATTGAAGAAGGTGACGACCACGTCGTTGTTGGGGCTGTCGTTGCATTCATAGAATTTCGGCTCGCCGCCTTTGATGAGCAGGTAACGGGCCTGCAACTCGGCGATGCGGGTGTTATAGACGTCGAGGATGCACTTTTTCACGTCGGAGGCCTTGGTGCAGGCATCACGCTTTGCCTTCCAGGCCTTCTGCCGGGCATTGAGAGCCTCGAGGCGCTTGTCTTTCGGGGTCACGACATCGAGGCTGGCGACGCCAGCTTCATAGTTTTCCTTCAAGGTGAGGTTGAGGAAAGCGAGATTGTCGTCGTTGCAGATCATCTTGTCGAGAGAGGTGACCGCCTTGCCGCAGTCGTAGATGAGCCCTCCGGCCCCGGCCGGCGTCAGTGCGGCTGAGAGCACCAGCAGCGTGCCGGCAAGTAAACCCATCCAACGCATGATCCCTCCTTCCTCGACGCTCGACGGCGGTCTGCATCCCTCGTGCCGTTGCCCGATGCCGGACCGCATTGCAAAGGAAGTCGGCGTCGTCCTAGCAACCGGGCGGGCGTCAGTAAATAGATGGCGCGCGCGTAGATGGGGGGCGCGCGAATGGGTCGCGGGGGCGGTTCCTGCCGGCGACCGGTGCGCTGACCCTCAACGCGCGATTTGCGGTTCGCGCTCTTGCCATCTTCGGTTATCATGACGCGGGCGCAGTATTGCGGCAGCAGCCCGGACCGGAGCTTCGCCCGTTTCCGGGCCGGCGACAAGGAGAGCGCGCGCATGTCGGTTGCAGTGGGCCAGACGGTTCCCGATGCCTCGGTGGAATATTGGCGGCGCGGGTCGCCAGGTGCCAAGCATATGGACCTGTCGCATTTCAGGGGCCAATGGCTGGTACTGGTCTTCTATCCGCGCGACTTCTCCTATCTGTGCCCCGGCGAACTCGCCGCCTTCGCTGCAGTCGCCGGCGAATTCACGCAAGCGGGCGCTGCCATCGTTGCGGCGAGCACCGACAGCTATTTCAGCCACAATGCCTGGTTCAGCCAGAACGAGGCGCTGACTGGGGTCAAATTTCCCGTGATCGCCGATACCTCGCATGAACTGGCAAGGCAATTCGGGGTGCTGCTCAGCGACGGCTCGGCCCTGCGCGGTACCTTCATCATCGATCCGGAAGGCGTCCTGCGCTACATGAGCGTCAACGATCAGGATGTGGCGCGCAATGTGGACGAGACGCTGAGGGTGCTGAGGGCGCTGCAAAGCGGCCAGTTGTGCCCGGTGGGCTGGAAGCCCGGCGAGGTCAGCGAACCGCCCTATAACGAGTGGCTGGCGCGGGTGTTCCCCAAGCTCAAGGCATCGGCGCTGGTGGATGCCAGCAAGCGTCTGCGCCCCCTGATCTACGAGCGCGGCGACGTCATCCTGAGACAGGACAGTCCGTCCGACAAGTTCTTCATCATCCAGAGAGGCCAGGTGAGCGTCATCCGCCGCACCCGCGACGGTGGCGAAGTCGAATTGGCACAGCTTGGCCAAGGCGATGTATTCGGCGAGATGGGCATCCTCACCGGCAACCGGCGCACCGCCGATGTGCGCGCCGACACCAATGTCGCGGTCTATGCCCTCGACTGGGACGACTTCAAGGCAGTGATCGACAAATCGGAGCCCACCGCCAAGGATTTCATGCAGATCGTCGAGCAGCGCATCAAGGCCTTGCCGGAGTGAGGCGGCGCCGGCGTCTTTCCTTCTCCCCTCGCGGGAGAAGATGAGCTTCGCCGTGAGGCAAAGCCCGGATGAGGGGCAACGCCGGGAGGCGTTTACTGCAACGCCGCACCCCTTCCCTCTCGCGCGGAGGGGAGAGGGATTTTGG
>Ga0307436_1000294_pt1 | contig 22943 bp, 17 predicted proteins | sample SalMarWE160440MG_FD_202513 | JGI IMG/M metagenome (GOLD analysis project Ga0307436, IMG submission 202513) | Salt marsh sediment microbial communities from the Plum Island Ecosystem LTER, Massachusetts, United States - WE1604-40 | ecosystem: Environmental > Aquatic > Marine > Intertidal zone >...
GACCTGAAACCCGATGTTATGTCGTGTCCGTGAATATCTGCTTCCCGGATTTCCAAGCCCCACGACAATCCACAAGAATTATTTCTCCTTCTTTTCGGGTTCCTCTTCTTCCTTCTTACCCTTCTTTGCAACTTCAGGTTCCGCAGTCTCGACTGCCGCCGCTGCCTCCTCGGCCGCAGGCGCTGCTTCCACCGCCGGTGCGGTGACGGTAACGATAACGTCGCCCGGGTCGGTCAGCACCTTTATTCCCTCTTCGAATCTCAGGTCCGAGACATGGACCGCCTGGCCTATCTCCAGCGTCGAGATATCGACTTCGATCCTGCCCGGGATCTTGTCGGGGAGGCACTCTATCTCGACTTCTCTCAAAACGTGTTGAAGTATCCCGGCATCCCTCTTCACCCCTATGGGCTCTCCGGTCGTCACCACATGGGCAGTCACTCGAACCTCCTCGGAAAGCGAAACCTCGAAGAAGTCGGTGTGAAGCAGTTCACCCTTTATTGGGTCCACCTGGTAATCCTTCAGGAGTGCAAGCTTCTTTTCTCCCCCCGCAAACTGGAGGTTCACCATCACCTGTTCTCCCTTTATTGTGTTAATGAGTTTAGAGAGTTCCTTTCCGGATAGTTTGATCGACTGCGCCCTTCCCTCTCTATAAAGAACAGCGGGAACCATTCCTTCCCTGCGAAGGGACCGGGCAGCGCCTTTCCCCTGCCCTTCCCTTGCTTCCGCAGCTATGCTGAATTTTTCCATATCTACCTCCTCTTCTATACAAACAAAGAACTTATGGACGATTCCTCATGAATCCTCCGTATCGCCTCTCCGATAAGGGAAGCTATGCTTAAGACCTTCAACTTTCCACACTGCTGCTGCTTGCTGTCGAGCGGGATCGTGTTGGTAACTATCATCTCCTCGATGACGGACTTGTTGACCCGTTCAACCGCCGAACCCGATAGTACCGCGTGTGTGCAGGCGGCCGACACTCTCCGTGCCCCCTTTTTTTTCAGCGCCGCGGCCGCCTGGGTTATCGTGCCCGCAGTGTCGACCATATCGTCGAGAATGAGCGCGTCGACCCCTTCGACATCGCCTATAACGTTCATTACCTCGCACTCGTTCACCTTCTCACGCCTCTTGTCAACGATAGCGATGGAACATTTAAGCATTTTTGCAAAAGACCGCGCACGCTCCACTCCTCCCGCGTCAGGCGATACAACAACAAGGTTGGCGGCATCGTACTGTTTGCGTACGTAATCGAGCAGGACAGGCGTCGCGTAGAGATTATCTACGGGAATATTGAAAAAACCCTGAATCTGGCCGGCATGGAGGTCCATGGTAAGGACCCTGCTGGTTCCGACTGCAGTGATGAGATCCGCAACCGCCTTTGCAGATATGGGGACCCTGGGCTGGACCTTTCTGTCCTGTCTTGCATATCCGTAATATGGAATGACCGCGGTAATCCGTGCAGCCGACGACCTTTTCAACGCATCGACAATCAGGAGGAGTTCCATGATGTTGTCGTTCACGGGCGTGCACGTCGGCTGTATTACAAAGACATCCGAACCCCTCACGTTTTCGTTGACACGGATCAGTATCTCACCGTCACTGAAGGTCGAGACCGTGGCGTCAGCCACCCCGATCTTCAGATAGGATGCAACTTCTCTCGCAAGTTCAGCGTGCGCGGCGCCGGTAAAAAGTTTCAGGCCCTGTGGCATTATACCCCCTGTACTCTCACTTCAATGGACAGAAGAAGCGGCGGACTGTCCGCTCTTCCTTTTTCTGTTCACTTCGCCGTGGCTGGGGCGGGAGGATTCGAACCTCCACATGGGAGATCCAAAATCTCCTGACTTGCCGTTTGTCGACGCCCCAACAGTAACCAGGATAATAGATTCCCGAATCACACCAGAGTCCTCACAACTCTGCATAACTTTTCTCCCATATTCAGTGAAGCTCTCCCGGCCTCGTCAACAGAATTGAATACCCCGAACATAGTCGGGCCGCTTCCGCTCATGGAAGCGACAACGGCACCGTTTTCGATAAGCCTCTTCCTGATCTCTGCAACCACGGGGTATTCCTTAACCGCCGCTTTTTCAAGGTCGTTAAAGACCATCTCCCTCAGTCTGGCAAAGTCCTTCCTCTCCAGAGCTTGACAGAAAAGTTTAATATCAATGCTTCTTTTTGTCAACTCCGCTTCGCAGTTCCGGTATGCCCACCCCGAGGAAATCTCTATGTCCGGCTTCACAAGGAGTACCGGCACGGCGCTGGCTCCCTTCAAAGGTCTCACCTTTTCACCCCTTCCTTCCACCAGTGAAAACCGGTCCCCCATGAAAAACGGGACATCGGAGCCAATCCCGGCGGCGATCCTCATCAGTTTGTCTTTGCCGTAACCAAGCCCCCAGAGGCGGTTCAGCCCCATAAGGGTGGAAGAGGCGTCGCTGCTCCCACCGCCCAGTCCGGCGGCCAGCGGGATATTTTTTTTTAGGGTTATTCTTGCGCCCTTTTGTACGCCCGACAAATTCTTCAGCAGCCGGGCGGCCCTGTAAACCAGGTTCTCCTCCGCAGGAACTTCCATAGCCGATACCAGCTCTATGTCTTCAGAATGTTCAAAAGACAGATCGTCGAAGAGGCTCACGCACTGCATCGGGCTCACGATATCGTGATACCCGTCATCTCTTTTGCCCAGGACCGCAAGAAACCAGTTTATCTTCGCGGGGGCGCTGAGTTTCAGCTTCATTTCCATCCTGAATTCAGGCCGTGTGCAGACTCACCTGGCATTCGTCTTTACTCTGAGTTCCCTGATCTTCTTTTCGACTCTCTCTTTAAGGCCTTTCTCTTTCCCCTGGCTCGTCAGCGCCTTTTCCCAGGACCCGACCGCGTCTTCAGGCATGTGCAGGGCATGGTAAACATCGCCAAGGTGTTCCATTATTACAGGATCATTTTTCGTAATACCGGCGGCATTTTTGATAGCATCAAGCGCCTTCCGATATCTCCCCTGCCTGTAATATACCCATCCGAGACTGTCCAGCATGTAACCGTTGTCGGGCTTGATTTCCAGCGCCCTTTTTATCAACGACTCGGCCTGGTCGAGATTGATATTTCTGTCTGCAAAGGAATATCCAAGATAATTCAGGGCATCGGCGTTCTTCGGGTTCAGTTTGATGGCCTTCCTCAGCTCACTCACCGCTTCATCAAACCGGCCGGTCTTGTCCAGTACCATGGCAAGGCTGTAATGCAATTCGTCGTTGTCTCCGAACCGGGCGATTGCTCCTCTGAGGACCTCTTCGGCCTTCTCAAACTTGTCCTCGTGCACATAGGCATCGGCCAGATACACATATATCTCCGGTGTCTTCTTGTTGAAAGTAAGTATCTCCTCATACACCTTTATGGCGTCACCGGTTCTGTTCTGTTTGGTATAAACGTAAGCCAGGTTCAGAAAGGCGTTCACGTTCCTGGGTTCGAGGTCCATGATCTTCTTCAATTCAGCTGCGGCCTCGTCGAATTTCCCCATCTCCTCCAGGACCAGGGACTTGTAAAACATGAGGGATGTATTCCGGGGCTTGGACTTCAGGGCAACCCCGAATTCATCCAGTGCCCGCCCGTAATCCTGCCGTTCAAAATAGAGAATTCCGAGCCTCACGTTTACATCGACGTTTTCCGGCGCCTGCCGGCTTAAAGTCTGAAGCTCCTCTATGGCCTTTTCAACCTTCCTCTGTTTTACGTAAACCTCCGCAAGCCTTTCCCGCGCCTGTTCATTGTCGGGGTTGTACGTCAGCGCCTTCCGATAATTTTCAGCCGCATCCTCCCACTGCTCCCTCATCTCGCCGATGACGCCGAGCTTGAAGTAGACGTCGTCAAGGTCCGGGCTGATATCCAGCGCTTTCTTCAGATACTTTTCCGCCCTGCCGTATTCCTTCTTTTCGATGCAGATAGACCCGAGATAGTCCAGCACAGCCACAGCCGACGGGTCTTTCTTCACGATCCCTTCGAGGGTCCGGACCGCTTCGTCGAACTGCCCCTTACCGTAATACAGCTTCCCGAGAGAGAATGCGGCGACGCGATTGTCCGGATCGATTTTCAGTACCTTCCTGTAGACACCCATGGCGTCCTCAACTTTCTTCTGGTTGTAATAGATCTCACCGAGGAGCATAAGGGCAGGGACATAGTCCGGTTTCTTCCGGACGACCTCCTCCGCCAGGGGCAGGGCCTCCGAGACCTTTCCCGTCCGGTAAAGCACATTGCTGATCTGCGTTATGAGATAGGGCGAGCCGGGATCGTAGTGGAGGGCCTTCCTGTAATATTTGACGGCGTCATCCCACTGGTGATTGATATAAGACCGGTATCCGAGAATATAGTAATAATCCGCCTCGTATGAATGTACTCCCGGATCACCGCCGACCCTGGACTGCGCAGTCGAACAGGCCGTCACAAGAAAGACCAGCGTCACGACAAAGAAGGACTTCAATTTCACTCTGATTTACCTCTGAATGGCGGTTCTCAGTGGGGAGCACCCAAAAAAAACGCGCGGCTGCATTCGTCTTTAATTATGACATAAAGAGGGAATTTCTACAAACGAAAGGACCAGCGTCACCCGACAGCAAAATAATTCCCCTACCTTGAGGGGAGGGGACGAAAAGAAAAACCAATATCGCAGCGTAGGGGAATCCCGCGGTCAGCACTTTCCTAACGCCTGATCACTTTCAGGCCGGCGAGTACCTTCCCGAGCTTCTCCCTGTTGGCATCAGCCATTTCACAGAGCGGAAGTCTGAACTCTTCCCTTATCTTGCCCATCATGGCAAGGGCTGTCTTGACAGGGATGGGATTGGTCTCTATGAACATGGCTGAATTGAGCGGTTCGAGTTTGTAGTGAAGAGCCCTGGCCCCGTCCAGATCTCCTTTTTCCCACAGGGCGCACATCTCCGAGACGGCTTTCGGCATTACGTTCGCGGAAACCGAGATAACACCCTTCCCTCCAAGAGCAAGGAGGGGAAGTGTAGTAAAATCGTCTCCCGAGAGAACCGTTATCCTGTCTCCGCAGAGCCTCACGACCTCGCTCACCTGTTTCATGTCGCCCGTCGCCTCCTTTATCGCCACGATGTTCCTGATCCCGGCGAGTCTCGCAACAGTGGAAGGAAGGATGTTCACTGCCGTCCTGCCCGGAACGTTATAAAGTACAATAGGTACGTTCACGGCCTCGGCAACCGTCTTGTAATGCCTGTAAATTCCTTCCTGGGTCGGTTTGTTGTAATAAGGGGCCACCAGCAGCACCCCGTCGACCTTCGCCTTCCTGGCCGCCCTGGTAATCATGATCGTTTCATCCGTCGAGTTGGCGCCCGTTCCTGCAATGACGGGCACTCTCTTATTTACCGCCTTGACCGTGAATTCGATGACCCTGTGATGCTCTTTATAATCAAGGGTCGCCGACTCCCCCGTCGTACCGCAGGGCACTATGGCGTTGGTCCCCTGTTTTATATGCCAATCGATGAGGTCCCCCAGGGCCTTCTCATCCACCTTCCCTTTCCTGAACGGCGTAACGATTGCGACTATGGCACCCTTAAACATGCGTCCTCCTTCGGTCAATGACATTGTCCGGCCTGACCCCGCGTCAAAACCGGGGCGGGCGGCAATCCGGGAATACTGAAATCACCGGTTTCCCCGATCAAGTCGGAGAAATGACGGCTGACTCAAACAATATTTGCAAGCACGCTATTTATAATAAAGAACGCCGACCCGGAATCTGCCGTCAAGTTCTGCGACCCATCTCACTATCGCCGGCCGGTGCGACCCGTCACCGTCCCTTATCCTTATCACATGTCCGGGCTGAAGCCGGTAGTCCGTAAAGAACCCCAGGCCTTCGTCACTGATATCGGCGCCCATGCCGGCCAGATCAAGTTTCCTCAGGTCGCCGAATTCAAGCACTGAAAGCGTATACCGAAAGGGCATGTCAAATCCGACCCTCCTGCGCCTTCTTCTCTCCACCGCGGCATCGCCATGACCAGTCTTCACAGATTAACCCACCCTTCAAAGACTTCTGCTGCCTGCCCCGTCATATATACGTGATCATCTTTCTTCCATTCTATCACCAGTTCGCCCCCGAGGAGAACAACTTTTATTTTCCTGCCGGCGAGTCCGTTGATATTCGCCGCTACCGCTGCCGCACAGGCACCGGTACCGCATGCCATGGTTTCCCCCGAGCCCCTTTCCCAAACGCGCATACTGATACTGTCCGTGCCCGTTACCTCCATGAATTCGATGTTAACGCGATTCGGGAACATCGGGTGATGCTCGATGAGGGGTCCGTATCGCCCGATATCAAAATTCCCGACGCTGTCGACCACGATCACGGCATGGGGATTGCCCATAGAGACACAGGTGATCCGGAACTCCCGGTCCTCGACCTTTAGGGGATAATCCACAACCCGTGAGACGTGAGGCGTGAGGTGTGAGGTGTCGTCCTTAACTTGGAACTCTGGACTTCGCGCTATCTTTACCGGTATCTTTTCCGGTTCCAGTACCGGTTCTCCCATGTCGACCCGCACCATGTCCCCGGCCTTCTCGGGCCGTACTATCCCGCCGAGGGTCTCGACGGCAAGACTGACCTTCCCCGAGAGTCCCCTGTCCCAGATGTACTTGGCGAAACAGCGTATGCCGTTTCCGCACATCTCGACCTCACCCCCGTCGGCATTATAAATACGCATCATGAAGTCGGCCTTATCCGAATCGTAGAGAAGCAGGACCTGGTCGGCCCCTATGCCGAACCGCCGGCGACAGAGCCTGCGGGCGAGGTCCGGAAGGTCGTCCGGGACGGAGCTCCGGCAATCAATGAGTATGAAATCATTGCCGGTACCGTGCATCTTCGTGAAGTCGAGTCTCATTTCAGATAAGGAGGGACCACTTCGTCCCTCACCAGGTCCCCGTAAGAACCCCGTTTTCTTATAAGAGTGTGGGTCCTGCCCCTGACCAGCACCTCGGCGACCGTCGGACGGCTGTTATAATTGGAACTCATGGACATGCCGTAGGCGCCCGCGCTCATGATCGCCAGATACTCGCCCGGCTTCACCTTCTCCATTCGCCTGCCTCTTGCCATAAAATCACCGGATTCGCAGATCGGGCCCACCACGTCGGCCGTTATTTCGGCCCGCCTGCCCTTCACGACGGGGACGATATGATGATAAGCACCATAGAGCGACGGCCGCATGAGGTCGTTCATCCCGGTGTCCACGATCACGAATTCCTTGTCGGCTCCCTTCTTGAGATAAAGCGTCCTTGTAACCAGTATACCCGCATTCCCGGCGATCGACCTGCCGGGCTCCATGATCAGCGTTATCTTCCTCCCGTCCACCAGGGGGAGCAGTTCCCGCGCAAGGTCGCGCGGTTCCGGCGGCTCCTCGTCCAGATAGGGAATCCCCAGTCCACCGCCTATGTCGAGATACCTGATCCCGAACTTCCTCCTGTTCAACTCGTCCACCAGCAGGAGGATCCTCTTCATCGCGTCCACGAAAGGGGCCAGCTTCGTTATCTGGGAACCGATATGTTTCTGAACGCCCACTACATTAATGTTCTTCAGTCTCGCCGCAGTGCGGTAGTGTTCCAGCGCGTCCTCCAGCGCGATGCCGAATTTGTGCTCCCTCATCCCCGTCGAGATGTAGGGATGCGTCTGGGGGTCGATATCGGGGTTTATTCTCAGTGCGACCGCGGCCTTCAGCTTCATGGCCCCCGCGACCCTGTCTATCGCCCTCAGTTCCTCCACCGATTCGACATTGAACATGAGGATCTTCGATTTCAGGGCAAACTCTATCTCCCTGTCGGTCTTGCCTACACCGGCATAGACGATCTTGTCGGCGCTGATCCCCGCCCGAAGGGCCCTGAAGAGCTCGCCCCCCGAGACGATGTCGGCGCCGCAGCCGTTTCGCGCCAGAAGGCGGAGGATTGCGCCGTTTGAGTTCGCCTTCAGTGCGAAGCAGATTATGTGGGGATAGGAGCTGTATGCCTCGTCGTATGCCCTGAAGTGTCTTACGATCGTCTTATGGCTGTAAATGTAAAGGGGCGTGCCATATTTTTCTACGAGTGTCCTGACCGGGACTTCCTCGGCATATAACTCCCTGCCCCTGTAGCTGAAAAAATTCATTTTTCCTCTCCCGATGCCCGATTCTTCCCCTGCGACGACAGGCCCTTCCCCGAATGAAGACATCTTCGAAAGACACCGGGAAGGGGCGGTTCGGTTATTATAACCGGACATTATAGTATATACAATATTTGGTATGGTCAAAATTGACTTTTGCCGCAGGTTTACAGAAAAATAATAGGATTTTATTTCGACAGAAGGGGTAGATATGGGCAAAAACCTGGTAGAAAAGATCTTCGAAAGACACCTCGCATACGGTGAAATAAGGGAGGGCTCCCCCGCCGGTCTCAGGGTCGATCAGGTCTACACGCAGGACGCCACGGGTACGATGACTTGGCTGCAGTTCGAGGCGCTGGGACTGGACAGAGTAAAGGTCCCGCTGGCGGTCTCTTACGTGGACCACAACATGCTCCAGTCGAACTACATGAACCCCGACGATCATATCTTCCTTCAGACAATCGCCGCGAAATACGGGGCTTATTTTTCCCGGCCCGGAAACGGTATTTGCCACCAGGTTCATCTCGAACAGTTCGCAGCGCCCGGGATGATAGCCCTCGGGACCGACAGCCATACCCCGACGGGCGGAGGGATGGGTATGATAGCGATAGGGGTCGGCGGGCTCGATGCCGCGACCGTCATGGGCGGGGCTTTTTTCGAATTGACCATGCCGAAGGTCGTAAGGATAAACCTGACCGGGGGCCTTCAGCGGCCCTGGGTGACGGCGATGGACGTCATACTTGAGATCCTCAGGAGACTCACCGTCAAAGGGGGCGTCGGGAAGATCATGGAATACGGCGGTCCCGGAGTAAAAGACCTCAACGTGACCGAAAGGGCCACGATCACTAATATGGGCGCCGAACTCGGTGCAACCACCTCGATATTCCCGAGCGACGAGAGGACAAGGTTTTACCTGGCCGCTGTCGGCAGGGAGAAGGACTGGACCGGACTCTCTCCCGATGAAGATGCCCGGTATGCCGGGACGATAGAGGTGGACCTGGGTTCGATCGAGCCGATGATAGCGCAGCCGCACAGCCCCGACAACGTGGTAACGGTGAAAAGCATTGCGGGGACGAAGGTGAACCAGGTCTGCATCGGGAGCTGCACAAACTCGTCCTACCAGTCGATGAAGGCCGTAGCCTCCCTGCTCAAGGGGCGAAACGTTTCGGATGAGGTCAACCTCCTGGTCAATCCGGGATCGAAACAGGTTTACGAGATGATCTCGCGCGAGGGACTCACTTCCGACATGATAACCGCAGGCGCCCGCATCCTCGAATCTTCCTGCGGCCCCTGCATCGGCATGGGCGGCGCGCCCGGAACAGGGCAGGTATCGGTCCGCTCCTACAACAGGAATTTCAAGGGCCGGAGCGGTACAAAGGAAGCCTTCGTATATCTGGCGAGCCCCGTGTCCTGCGCGGTCTTCGCCGTAAAAGGTGAGATGATCGACCCGAGGGAATCCGGCCTTGCGATCGGCGCATTCGAAGAGCCCTCGCATTATATCATCAACAGGAGTTTCATCATCCCGCCCAGGGAAGACACTTCAAAAGTAAAGGTGATCAAGGGTCCGAACATCAGGGAGCTATCCGTAAAGGCCCCCCTGCAGGACAGGATAGATGCCGAGGTGCTGCTGAAGCTGGGCGACAACATAACGACAGACGACATCATGCCTGCCGGCTCGGCCGTCCTCCCGTTCAGGTCGAACATACCTGCCATATCGGATTTCGTCTTCCGGAATATCGACGCCACTTTCAGCACAAGGGCGAAGGAGGCGAAGGCAAAGGGGGGAGGGATAATCGTTGGAGGCGAAAACTACGGCCAGGGCTCTTCGAGGGAGCACGCCGCCATCGCTCCCATGTTCCTCGGCGTTCAGGCCGTCATAGCCAAATCCTTCGCCCGTATACACCGGTCGAACCTGATAAACTTCGGCATTCTCCCCCTTACGTTTGATGACGAGGCCGACTACGGCCGCATGGAACAGGGAAACCGCCTGCTGATCGGGGACCTTTTCCGCACTGTGGACGGGTCCCAGGCATACCGCGTGGAGAACACGACAAAGGGGTATTCCTTCAATGCAAAGTCGACTTTAAATGAGCGAGAGAGGGAGCTTATAAAGAAAGGGGGGCTGCTGCCTTATACCAGGGAGCGAGCGTCCGTTTGATGTCCACTTTTCCTCCGAAAAGTGGGATAATATCGCGAGAACGATTGACAAGAAAAGAGTGTAAAGTGTAAATTTAAAGCCTATTGTTTTCGGGCCGCTAGCTCAGCTGGTAGAGCAACGCCCTTTTAAGGCGTGGGTCGTTGGTTCGAATCCAACGCGGCTCACCAAGACGTCCCCATCGTCTAGCCCGGCCCAGGACATCGCCCTTTCAAGGCGGTAACGCGGGTTCGAATCCCGCTGGGGACGCCAATGAAAATCAAGGGGTTGCGGAAGCAACCCCTTTTTCGTCATTGGGGAAACGACATATGAGCAAAGGGTGACATGGTAAACAATGCTATCTTCCAGGCCTCTTTGTATTCTTTGCATCCTTCAGCAACTTCTCACACAAAAAGTATTCGCGGTAGGGACGGCCGTTACCGGTCGCCCCCCGCACAGATCCGTACGCGAGGTATTGCCTCATACGGCTCCTACCTTGGGTCTGAATACGCGAAGCCTCTGATTGGGATAAGGATGCTTTATTCGCGCTCTGGGTATCCACGTCGTTATCAGTCTTTTTATCCGGTTCCACGTCAGGCCTCTTCCCTTCTGACTTCGACGCCGTAAAGCGTAAAACCATGCTTTCGTGGTCTCAGTGCGAAAGGTTTCGATAGCCGATGTATTGCCGGAGACTGCGAAGTAGTTGAGATGACCCTGCACAACAGACCGTAGCCAGCGGCCTTGGAAAGGGACCGGCTCATGTCTTATGCGCATAAGTTCTTCCCGAACTTCCTTGAGCTTCGTCCGAAGACGTTTAGCGATTGTCTTGCGACGTACCGTGAAACTTTCATCCTTCCTCGTCTTGCTGCAAATGTGCGTAAAGCCGAGGAAATCAAACGTTTCAGGCTTCCCCTCCCCTCGTTCTGTACGATTTGATTCTGCAAACCGTCCAAACTCAATGAGACGGGTCTTTTCGTTGTGAATTTCCAATCCGTATTCTGCAAATCGCTCCTTCAGTTCTCCCAGGAGTCGCTCTGCGTCCGTCCGGTACTGAAAGCCCATTACGAAATCGTCACAATAACGAACTATTATCACTTCGCCTCGTGCCTGGCTCTTTCGCCATTGGCTTACCCATCCGTCAAGAACATAATGCAGGTAGATGTTGCTCAGCAAAGGTGAAATTACCGCCCCCTGCGGAGTGCCTACTTCTGTCTTTGACCATTCACCGCCCTCCGATATCCCGGCCCTGAGCCATTTCCGGATAAGACGGAGCATCCGGGGGTCGGCTACGCGACGCTCCACAAACTTCATCAGCCACGTATGATCTATCGTATCGAAGAAGCTGCGGATGTCCGCATCCAGCATCCAACTAACTTTTCGTTGTGTGATCCCGACCCATATTGCATCCAGTGCATTATGCTGGCTGCGCTCCGGCCGGAATCCGTAGCTGAAACCATGGAAGTCCTCCTCGTAAATCCGGTCCAGTTCCCACACCACTGCTTGTTGGACTATCTTGTCCCCAAGAGCGGTTATGCCGATCGGTCTTTGACGTCCGTCCGGCTTCGGTATCCAGACCCTCTTAGAAGGCTTCGCCCGGTAGCTGCCACTTTGCACGCGTCCATGGAGGTCGATTATCCTTTCCTCCAGACCCTCACCATACTCGTGCCACGTCACTTCGTCTACCCCGTATGCAGCGTCGTGCCTCAGCGCGTAATATGCAGTCAGAAGCAAATCCGCCGTGACATGGTGCATCAAATTGGTGAAACGAAGATTCTTGTCCTTCTTCGCTGCCTCACGTATTCTGTCGAGTCCGTGCAATGCTTCCCCCTGCCTCTGAGTACAGGTCGCAGACGACTTTTCAGAATTTCCCTTGGTCATCGGCCTTCCCTCCGGGGCCTCCGCTGCACCGTGGGAAAACGCCGCTTTGTTCGGCCCCTTCTCAGGTACTATGCCGATGTCAGACTTCTCAGAGGCGTACATGCTGGAATTGCGACCACAGGTCTTCTCCAGCCGTCCCGCCGCACATCCTGCAACAGGAACCTCTGAGGTCTCCCGGTTCTCGAACATAGAGTGTCCACGCATGCCGGGTTCTGTGACTCCGCGGGGCCGGAATGCGACTCGCTGTATAACGCCGCTGTCCGTATTGCCTTCCCTGTCACAGGCACGTGGTCGGCACCCCGGAAGGGTGATTTCGGAGTTCAATGTCCGGCCTGCGTTTCCCCCTGTCAACGCTTCACGTGCAAGCTCGCGCCTGCCCGTGCATGACTCGGGGCCATGATGTTCAGCTTTCACTTTCATGTAAGGCTCTTTCATCCTCTACTCTATGCCGGTTTATCCCGGCGCTTCGCCTGTCCCCTTTTTCCTTCCTGAACGATATATTATAATTCTTGCCAGGAATTTATCCTCTCTTGCATGCTATCGGGGTTTATTCACGATCTTATTTTACCAACCAGGAGAGAAATTCTTTATATTACACACGATTCTGGCGGGACTGTGTGGAAATCGAACCTGTGCCCTATAATCCACCTCCACTCTAATTACAAGTGGCACATTTTTTCGGGGACAGGTCCATGCCGGACCGCCACCATATGGACTTGGCTTCGTCGGAATGGGGGATGTGGTTCTCCCGATATTGTGCTGTATGCCTCAATGCCCTTGTCATCAGCCACTTTAACGTCTGGGTTGCTGTCAACGAGAGAATTGGACAACATAACTTATGTACCAAACAGGAAAGACGGTTTGTTTCTTATTGACAATTTGGTATGTTTTGTAACCATGTTCTAGTTTGAACTTTTCAATGGCTTTCTTGGCAGCAGCGTCCGCTTGTTCCCACGTTGCCCCCCTGCCGTAACCGATTTTAAACGTATACAAATCTGGAACTGCGGGATCAGCAACCGGCACCCCCATAGTTGCAACACACCCGCCAATTAGGACTAACAATGATAATAGAAATGCCGTGCCCCAAAGGGAAATCGCACATGTTCCTTGCTTCATAACAATTCACTCCTTCCATGTCCATTTGATGGTTTATCACATCTATGAGCTAGGACTATATCCTGTTTCCTCTTGAATAATGACTTTATCCTTTTCTCTGCTCACAAAGGACAAATGGTATAACTACTGTTTATCTGGATGTCTCTCAGCGAGAATTTCCTCTACCGCATCCCTGGCAGCTTGACGAACAGCTTCGTGTGGGTCGCCTTGGGAAAGTTGCTCTAACCTTTCTATGCCTTTTTCATTAACGATCGGCCCCATTTTCCCTAGGGCTTCCGCAGCGTGAAATCGGACTCCCCAGTCGCTGTCGTCTAATACGTCAACGAGAACTCCGAGCGCACTCGCATCCAGTTTTGCCGGCAAAGATCTCCCAATGTGAGCCTCGATATGGCCATAAACAACGGGGTTTTCTATAAGACCAAGCCTTTTCGTCACTATTATCTTGACCTCAACGGGCGTGACCGTTTGGTTGTATACGATAACGTGAATCGTTTTTGAAGCTTTACCATACTTCAGGACAAAATCATACTCCCCCGGCGCTTTGCTTATTCGGACCCGGTGCATAACAAAACCTTGTCCTGCCCAATCAACTTGGCTCACCTCCTTATCTTCTTTAGAGCCTTGGATTGAATAAATGTCGGGCTCATTAGATGCGACTGTCCCTAGTCTTGCATCCTTTGTCCAGTGGTAGAACATGACGTATCCTTTAGGCACTTCATGAGGAAGAGAGTCCTTTGTTTTCATTGCGTAAAAAGAGCATCCCAGTGAAAATAATAAGACACATATACCAATTAAATTCCAGAGGGATACCGACATAATAATGCGATTTGTTTTGAATTCTTTTACTCTCATAATGTCTTCTCCTCCCTGTGCCGATTTCGCCACAACAAAAAACCGAACTCACCAAAGGCATTATTCCCTTCGGCAGCTCCGCCATCTTACTTCTTAGATCCGCCGCTATCCGAACCGCCCTCACGGACGGCGTGGCATTGTAGGGAATGTGTTTTTTTCAGGTTCTCGTCTAATTCAGTGACTAGTCAGAGGAAGGAGGCGAACAATCAACTCCCCAGTATTGTAGACGCATAAAAAACCGATCCAGCTGAGCCATCCCCTCTTGCAACTCCCTCACAGATTGTTCCCCCTCTTTTTAATATCCTAGGAATACTCTCCTGTCAATCTTGTATACGTTACAAGTATCCTCTGCAATTTAATCCGTCACATAAAGTAAAATATCTGCATCTCTCATTGAATAATGAGGTTTTCTATAGTCAGCGACGCGCCACCACCTATCGTAAGACCGCGCAAAGTGGTCATGGAAGTCTGGTTCGCGAAGCCATCATCCCAACCTCCACTGAATTTCACGGCGGTTGCAGCGACAGGGCTGAACCTAATGGAGGGGTCGTTAAACTGAAGCCCCCATGCCTCAATGGTATCACCGTCAATGGCATTTGCGAATGCGTTTGCAATAGTCGATTCTATAATTGGAGAACCAAGATGCCATCTCCGCACCGACCCCGTCGGTGGGAGCGCAGAATCTGTCATTAATTCGACATCATCAATATGGAATTCGGTCGGGAACGAATAATCCGTTGTTGCGTAGAACCTTAATCGAATCGCTTCACCTTTAAAAGGCGAGAGATCATAAGAAGGGCTTTGCTGCCATCCGCTGGTATGATCCAGATTGCTGAAAACGTCAATAGTGGACAACAATGCGTTATCAGTCGGTCTTCTTACCTCGACCGACATAGTATCCCATGCATTTATTGTTGAAGTTTCCTCGGTTGCAATGTTGTACCAGAACTGAAGTTCAGCCTGGGTTATATCGGGGGGAACCGTTACATCCTGATAAATGTATTCGGTTGCATTATCATAACCTCCCATCCGAGCAAACCAGTTGCCGTCATGGGCCTCCGAAGCGTCCTCCCATATGATGTCATAACCTCCACTGCTGTATTGAGTCCAGTTCTCCTGCCCATTCTCGAACCCGGCGTTGATTAGAAGATTTGATGCACCGCCTCCCGAAGGAATTGCATCAACTGCCCTGCCAAGGTTTATTCGGGGCGTGGTAATGCCGGATTTGCTATCTGTGACATCATCACCATTGTCGACCAGATAGGCTTTTACTTGGGCAGGGGTCAGATAGAAGCCGCTTTTAGCCTTGGCGGCCTGTTGGAGGACTGCGGCTGCACCGGCTGCATAGGGACAGGCAGCCGAAGTTCCGCCAAATGTCGCAAAATAATCACCTGATGGATTATATCCTCCCGGTCCCACAATGTCGGTTGTATAGGCCTGATTTGAGGGGGCAAGAAGGGTCAGGATGGAGGCGCTGTTTGAATAAGAAGGGACCATGTCGGGTGCTGAAAAATCTATAAATAAATAATGTGTGGGACAGTCCAGAAATAGTATCTTTGGAGCGCATGATGAGTAACTGATGCACCCTCTGTTGATGCCAAAATCGTCATCATAAACCGAGCCGACCGAGTTGACATAGCTGATACAGGCCGGCAAATTTATGGAATCACAGTAGCCGTTATTGCCAGACGAGGCAAAAATCGTAATACCGGCAGATACGGCTCTTCCTGCAGCTGTTGTCATAGATATATTCGATGAGTCGCATGACGAAGAAAATGGGCCGCCAACGCTTGCGCTTGTGCTGATCACCGTGATAGGATTGTTCGGATCATCATTCTGGTGGTCAACACACCAGTTCCAGGCGTTTATTAACGCTGACTCGACGGGAAAACCCGGATTGGCATCCGTTGAAATTTTCAGGGCATAGAGTTTGGCGTCAGGAGCAACACCGCCGATGTAATCGCCAACTGTCCCAATGTTGCCGGCAGCTATACCTGCACAGGCTGAGCCGTGAGCTTCACCGTTCATGCTGTCTGGCCTTGGATCTGAATCATTGTCGGCAATATCATAACCGCCTAGCACTTTCGAGTTGGGAAACCCACCACCACCCAGCCTGGGATGGGACGTATCGATCCCACTATCACATAAGGCGATGCTCACGCCTGCCCCGGTATAGGTGCTTCTCACCGTGGCTGCATTAATCAGCGGGATACCCTGTGCGAGGTCCCAATGCCCGATGTGGTCCTTTTCAACAGCAACGACATCCGGAGAACTGACAATCCTCTCCAGTGCCTCTGGCGTTACCTTTGCCGCAAAGCCAAACTGATAAGAGAATTTCTGCGTTACCGTTATCCCCGATGAACCGAGTTGTACAAGTACGCGCTTGATGGTTTCAGTGACTGTGGCCCGCAGTCGGATCCTGACATACTCATCCCTCAGATTGTAATAAGCGGGCGCCCCAGCTCTCAAGAATTCGGAAGGTATCCTTCCTGAAAGCCGCGATCTTGCGGCCAGGTCATCTGCTGCTGCCGAAGGCTTAAGAACAACGATAACCCTGGTCTCGGGCTTGCCGGTTGTAAAATCGGCGAGAATGTCGTCAGGGGCGCGGAGTTTTGGGTTGGCCCGTAGATCGACCAGCAGGGCATCATTATACTCTTGCGCGGCTGCTGGGACGCCAACAAAGAACGTTATCACGGACGCTACTAAGAGCATAATGCCGAATATCGCAGAAAAGAACTTGTTCTCGTTTGACTTCATTACGAACCCCCCTCTTTTAATACTTCAGTGAAGCCTCATTGCAAACGTACGGTTACCCCATCTTGCGCCCATAAATTGGCCGCCAACGTACTTTGTATCGCGAATATGCCCATCATTCCATACAACGTTTGACCTCGATGAGACGTATGGACAGGTTACATTAACGGTGTGACAGCTAACCTTCGCGTTCATGCCGCTTCCTGTTTCCTTCTCACCACTGCCACCACAAACTCCAGAACATTGTGAACATTCGCTCAGCACCACCTGTCCCCCGCAGGAAAAAAAACCCGCCATTAACCTCACTTCTTATGGATGCCGACAAGAGTATCATCCAAGACGAATTATTGCGGTGGCACCGCAGGTAAAGTCTCGCCAGCCTTCACGATATCAACCGCCTCTGCGAAACGCTTATGAAAAGTTTCTTCAGTCAAAGTCGTCGCGAGACTCGTGGCTATCCTTCGCTTCGTTACCACGGTCACTTTTGTATTATCGTCGTCCACCGGCTCAATCCATGCACCCATGACCGCACCATAAGACACCAAATTTATTCCGCTGCTTGTGAGCATATAGCCTTGATCCTTGTGCTCTTCTATAGCGTCACAGCCTTCCCAGCGGAATACCGTCATGGCAATCTTCCACGCCTGGTCTGATGTTACGGGATATACTTTGCTTGTGCCCTCGTCCTTCGACTTGATAACATCACTCATCGTAGCGCATCCCCCGAGAACGACCAGCAAGAAGATGGTTCCGAAAAGAAAAATAATATTTTTTCTCATGTCATCATCTCCTTTTCATTTAGCAGCTGTCCAGTTGCCAGAGCAAGTCGTGCCATTCACATTAGTGGTGAACGTGCCCGTCGCAGTGGTTGATGACGTAAAATTGCCTGTTAAGGTGAGCTCGCCATCTATATCATTAAGCGCCAATGTGTTGTTCGTAATAGGCACAGCACTTGAGTATGAACGACTGAAAGTGAGATTTGACACGACGATACCGCAATGGTAATTCGAGTAGCTAATGGTTACTTTCGTAATGCCGGTGCCCGCACTGTTAACATCAAATGTAAAAGTGCCGAAATCTGCCGAGCCGCTCCATGGCCCAGACACAGGGAGGCCAGGTGTGGGCGTCAACGTAGTGGCAGAAGCCTCGTTGGAATAGCTTGATTCCGACGTGGCGTTAAATGAGCTCACCTCGTAATAGTAGGTCGTACCCTGGGATAAACCGTAATCACTGAATGAGGTGACGCCGGGTCCAGCGGTGGCTATCTGCGAATATGTGCCGGCTTGTCCCGTTTTTCTGTAAATCCTGAACCCGTCTTCATTGGTAGAATTGTCCTGCCAGGAAAGGTTGATCTGCGAAGACGAAACAGCTGCGGCTGTGAGGTTGGACGGAGGATTGACAGAAGGCGGTTGGCCTACTTCAAAGTCAGTAACCCAAAAATAATAGGCACTGAGATTACTTAGACCAGCGGGTGTAACCAGAAGCCCGAGATAATAGATCCCTGGTGGAAGACCTAATCCGGAAACGGATAACTCTCCGAACAATGGCTCATCTATAGGGCCTGTAATATTCTGTTTCCATGGTACAATGCCGGAAGATAACGGCTGCAACGAGTCTTCGGTTAACAGATAGATATCGGGTGTTATTGCCGGAAAGTACAATGCGAGATATACGTCAACAGGTCCGGCAAATTGATTGAGCCCAATTTTGATACTCAGGGTATCGCCCCCGGAGGCGACAGAACCGACTCCGGTAGGCTTTGTATCGGCCGGTGTCCAGCTCAGAACAGGCGACAGAATTCCAGCATACTCGAATGCCTGCTGGACTGGCGGATTTTGAATTACCAGCGGCCAGAATGCGTCCGATTGAAGTATGATGTTGGTGGGAGTGCCTCCGCCGAATGGGTTGGACGGGTCGTCGGGTATGTAACCGTAACCAACTACTACGAACGTATTGTAACCAAAGGCTATTCCGCTCATAGACTCCGATGTTCCCAAAGCTCTTGATACCCAGTGCTCCCCATTAGTCGAGGTCAATATAGTCCCGGCACTCCCGACCGCGACAAAGGTCTTAGCCGCATATGCAATTCCATTCAGATTCTCCGATCCTCTTTCACTGGTAGGAGTCCAACTGGCTCCGTCCGAGGACACAAAAAATGTGCCGTCGGAGTCCACTGCGACAAATTCATTACTTCCGTATGCGACGGCTTCCATTATGCTGCCTGAACTTGAATAAGTTTGCGACCAGTTAGTGCCGTCAGGTGAGTTCACAATTGTCCTGTTCCAGGATGAAGACAAGGAAGCTTTCCCTCCGACGGCTACAAAAGTATTTTTTCCGAATGTTACAGAGATAAGACTATCGGTAGTTCCTGAATTCGCGTTCATCCAATTTATACCGTCTGAAGAGGAAAGAATCGTACCGTCACCTCCAACTGCCACAAAAATGCTGCCGGCATACGTCACGTCGTTTAGAGCTGATGAAACTCCCGAAGTTCTACTTGTCCATGTCGTCCCATCCGGAGAAGTGAGGATTAACCCCTCCCATCCTACAGCAACAAATATGTTATTTCCGTAAACAATCCCTTCGATATTCGAAACCCCGGAAACTGATCTATCAATCCATGTAATGCCATCCGTCGAAGTCAGGATGGCTCCGTTGTTGCCGACAGCAACGAAAGCATTGTTGCCGTAAGCTACGTCGTAAAGCTGCTTTTGAATTGGACTGTTTCTTATGTGCCAGTTGTCAAGGGGGGCGGCAATCGCGACCGGAGCCGTCAGCAGTAAGAGGAGAAAAATGCCGGCGAGAACCTCGATGAAGTCTCGGAAGAGTGCCGCGACCATCTCTCCACATGTCTTTCCAGATGCTTGAATAAGTGACGCATTGCTTTTAGTTGTTCTTTTGTCGCGATCAGCTGAGAACTTAAACATTTCCGCCCTCCTATATGCAGTAATACTTCGTGTTTTCTTCTACCGCCGCCAAGAACTCCTGAGGTGCTGAACCGTCGCGCACCGTCTGGCCCCTCGCAGGAATAATTGGTTGAACGTACCCCTCCGGTTAACTGCCCGTAAGATGATCTTCATCTCCCATCCGAGACAAAAAAAAGGCCGAACTCACCAAAGGGTTTCCTTCGGCAGCTCGGCCATCTTATATCTGAAGATCCGTCGCTTTCCGAACCGTCCTCACGGACGGCGTGGCTTTTGTCGGGAGCGTACTTTTCGGTTTCTTATTTTAATCTCATCCTAACGAGCGGAAGGAGGCGAAGAATCAAATCCCCAGTATTTTAAAAGGATAGATTTCAAATCCAGACGAACTATCCCCCCCTGTAACTCTTTCATGGATTGGTCCCCTACTTCCTCTATATCACGGAAATCCTTACTCGTCAATCTTTAAAAAATGATCGATCCATAAGATTGTCTAATGACCGTCTCCTTGCCCAAGATAGAGGAGGCTGTCAATGTACAGCGGGAAACCTTAAAGATAAGGGAAAAGGCTTCAAACAGGCAAAACCAGCTGTCTGTAAGAACTGCGGCCGGGTGTGGAAGAAGGCTGGAGGCAAGAACGGCGGGATACTTAGGACCTGCCCGGAATGCGAAATGAAGAAGAAATTAGCTTCAAAGATCAAGATTCATATTCTCTAGAAGAATGCATCAAGAGCATCATGCCTTGACAAGCATCATGCCTTCGCTTGACATCCTGATATCGATATGTCATATCTAGATTGAGCGGTAAGCCCGCTGTAGGTTTCTCTGGTGTTCCCTTCCGTAGGTTGGCCAAGCCAGGGGGCACGCACCTGCAGGGCTTGCTCTTTTTTATGGCAAATACAGGTCGTCGTATTTTATTTTCCTCTTAAAAACGTCAAACCATTCCATGTCATTCTTTTCATATTTCCGGAAGATTCCCCATGAGAACAAATCAACGGCCTGAAGTGGCAGGTCCTCATGGGAAAGATGGTGGTCTATATCAAGGGTATTCTCGGCCTTTAAAGAAGAAAATTACTTTCCTCTTTTCGATCCTCTATCCCCTATTCTCCCCTAATTCTGTCAAGAAATAGCGTTGTCTGTCACAATTCCCATACAAAGATGAATCCCCTGGCTAACGCGACTGCACTGCAATGGAGTAAGATGCCCTTGCAACGGACACTCGCAGCAGCATGCGCTCATTACAGAAAAAATACGGACAGTTTATGTGCTCGCTACACCGCAGAAGATAATTTTTGACATCTCCCCGGGAAGGGCATATAAATGAACTGAAGGCAAGGGTGGAAAGTAGTGGCCTCGCTTTTCTCAGGCCTGATGCAGGTTTTATTAGAAGAAGTCAGTGCCTTGGAATGGGTTAAGGTTTAGAACTAAGTCACTGAGTCAGGAAGCGGGAGTGAGATGTGGTGAGCAAGCCCCCGGCAGCAGGGGGGAAGCCTAAAGCATCTGCCGAAGCATCCACTACAGAAACGTCTAAGCATACCCATAATCCAAGGCATTGTACTTCTTTTTTATTCTCGTCCCCTAAGCTGCAAAGTCGCAATAGTTAAAATGTCAGTGTCTTGAATAAACCCTTTTTGAGTAACCGGAACAGGTGCAGAAACGTTATTGATGAGGTAAAAGCGGGTGTTTATAGCTTTAGTGAATTGAGAGAAATGCACAGGCTGTGGCGATTGCATAGGTGCCTGCCCTGTCCAGTGTTTTAAGATGCAGGATGGTAAAAGTTTGCCTCATCGGGCTTCTTATTGCATTAACTGCGGTACCTGCCTGGATGTCTGTCCGGTCGATGCAATAACTATCAGCATTGGCTGGGGTGGATAGCTGGATGACCGAGCTTAATACCTAAAAAAGTCTTACCCGCCGGAAGTCTCACCCGAAGTCGCTGACCATGGGAGGGCAAACACCATTGGGACCGCTCTGTCTGTTCTGGCAAGAATTTTCGCACTTTTGCCTGTTTCAACTCCTCTCCCGTTACCCTCCGTGCAGGAGTACGCATCGTCCCCGGCTGACTGCAGAAGAAGGTTGATTTTCTCCGAAAAAAAATATAAAAAAGGAATTATGCACCGGAGCTTGAGAGTCGTTGCACTTTCGTTGTCGCTGGCTGCATTCACAGTGTTTGCCGTGGGACGCGCCGATGCCTCCTGTCAGTCACACCGGCCTGATGCGGGCCGGACCGTTTCGGATGTGCTGAAAACAATAGGCCCCAGGGCAGAGGCACGGCTGAAGCCTGACTTCGCAAAAGCCGGTGTCGCCTACCCTCCCCGTCAGATCGCGCTCATCGGGCTCAAGGACGAAATGGAGCTTGAGCTGTGGGCAAAGGATAACGCACGTTGGGTACACATCCATACTTACGGGATCCTTGCTGCAAGCGGCCTGACGGGACCGAAGGAGAAAGTGGGCGATTACCAGGTCCCCGAAGGCATTTATCACATCACCGAGCTGAACCCGAACAGCAGATTTCATCTCTCCATGAAGATCGACTATCCGAACGACTTCGATCTGGAAAAGGCACGGGAGGACAACCGGACAAGGCTCGGAGGAAATATTTTCATCCATGGCAAGGCAAAGTCCGTGGGCTGTATCGCAATCGGCGATAAGGCCATCGAAGAGCTCTTTGTCCTGGTCGCCAAAACGGGCATCGATAATACTACTGTCGTTATAGCACCCAATGATCTGCGCAGGTGGAAGCCGTGGCTCAACGCCGCGCGGCAGTACCCGCCCTGGCTGCCCGAACTCTACAACTCAATCAGACAGGAACTGGCACAGTTTACGGAAAAACCCGGCGTTTAGGGCCGGCTATATCTGCCACCGATTCCGGAATGTCTTGCGCGAGACTGGAAACATTCTGTTCGCTTTCCTGCACTGCGGCGAACATGAAGGGGCGGGATATTTCCCGCCCTTCACTTACTGCCGCACTTCAGCTACTTGACGTGCTTCATTTCCATACCACAAGGGCACTTACCCGGGTTCTGGCTGATGGCTTCGCACTTGCAGTCGGGCCCGCAGGCGCAGGCATACTTGCCCGTGGTCTTGAAAGAACGTTCTTTCTCCCATGAATCGGCCTTCAACATCACCATGTCCCCTTCGACCTTCATTACCCTGGCCTTCACCATTTCTTTGCCGC
>Ga0307436_1000295_pt1 | contig 22929 bp, 24 predicted proteins | sample SalMarWE160440MG_FD_202513 | JGI IMG/M metagenome (GOLD analysis project Ga0307436, IMG submission 202513) | Salt marsh sediment microbial communities from the Plum Island Ecosystem LTER, Massachusetts, United States - WE1604-40 | ecosystem: Environmental > Aquatic > Marine > Intertidal zone >...
CTGAATGAAAGACATTACGGCGACTTGCAGGGATTGAACAAAGCGGAAACGGCAAAGAAGTTTGGTGAAGAACAGGTTAAGATCTGGAGAAGAAGTTATGATACTCCACCGCCAGCTTTGAAAAAAGAAGATGAAAGATATCCCGGTAAAGATGCTCGTTACGCAGGATTAACCGAAGCAGAACTTCCATTAACCGAATGTCTGAAAGATACAGTTGCCCGTTTCGTTCCTTACTGGGAGGAAACAATTGCTCCAACAATTAAAGAAGGTAAGAAGGTTGTTATTGCTGCTCACGGAAACAGTTTGCGCGCATTAGTAAAATACCTTGATAATATTCCAGAAGATGAAATTGTTGGATTAAATATCCCAACAGGAATTCCTTTAGTTTATGAACTTGATGATAACCTGAAATCCATAAAAAGTTATTATCTCGGCGATCCTGAAGAAATTGCAAAAGCTGCTGCTGCAGTAGCAAACCAGGGAAAAGCAAAATGAGTAGATTAAATTTATTAAACATTTAAGGTCAATTGGTTTTGACTAATGTAGAAAAAATAATAAGGAAATTTTATCATCCAACCTCACAAGAACTTGAACTCGCAAGAAGCTTTGTTGTTTATGAATTACGGATGCTTTTCGCGTCGGTTGATGCATATTTTGATCCAAAACGTTCTCGAGAGAATGCATGCATCGGAAGCGCCTTTACCGATTCAATTCTATTACACGTTCGGAATTTGTATGACTTTCTAACTGGTGAACCGAAGAAACTTGATGACATAATCGCTGAACATTTTGTGAATCGCGGATACGATTCACCGTGGAAATCATCCAAACTCACTTATTTAGAATCTCGTATGAATGATATTAATAAATACCGAAGTCACCTAACATATTCAAGAAGAATGGGGAATGACAAGCCAAAATTCGATACAAAAAAAATGCGAAATGTCATTGCAGAAGCATTTCAAGAGTTTATTGAAGTCTTATCAAATTCTGAACGATTACAATGGGAAAGACTAATTTCAAATCAAGAGGAAATTAATAATGTTATTATATTTAAGACAAATTAATATCCTTTTTCATCTACATTAATTTCTGCTCTTATGAATATAAGAAGAAAACAAAGTAAATTAGAGCCTATTCATCCTGGAGAAATTTTGTTGGAAGAATTTTTGACCCCCATGGAAATTAGTCAATATCGGTTGGCAAAGGATATTAACGTTCCACCGAGAAGAATAAATGAAATTATTTTAGGGAAAAGAACAATAACAGCAGATACAGCATTGAGGCTTTCAGAATATTTTGGATTGTCAGAAAAATTTTGGTTAAATCTGCAAATAAAATACAATCTGGAAGTTGAAAAAGATAAATTGAAAGATAGGTTGAAAAAAGAGATCAAGCGAAGAGCAAATGTTAACTAAAGTCAATTAGTAATTAACCTCCGGGGAGGAATTATGCCTCGACTAAAAATACTATATATCTTTATTCTATTGTTCTTCTCAGTAACCACAAAAGCACAGAATGGCCAACAACAGCCAACAACGGTTCCCAAGGTTGATCTCAATAAATATTCCGGGCTCTGGTATGAGATTGCTAAAATCCCAAATTGGTTTCAGGATCAATGTGCTTACGGTACAACAGCGGAATATAAAATTAATGAAGACGGTGAAATAGAAGTAATCAATAAATGCTACGATGAGGAAGGCGAGCCCGATGTTGCAGAAGGAGTTGCACAGGTTGTCGATAAGAAAACAAATGCAAAGCTCGAAGTCAGCTTTGTTAGCTTTCTCGGTATCCGTCCTTTCTGGGGAGATTACTGGATAATCGGTCTTGAGGAAAATTATAAATGGGCGGTGGTTGGAACGCCTAACAGGAAATACGGCTGGATATTAAGTCGTACTCCCGCCTTAACTGATGAAACAATGAATAAAATTTTTGATATTTTAAAGAAGAACGGCTATAATCCCGACGATTTTGAAATGACCATTCATAAAAATTAATAGAAGCTAAACAACTTAAATAGTCATTCCGGCTTGTCCGGAATCAAAAAGATATTCTTAAGAAATAGATTCTGGACTCTCCCCGACAAAGTTGGGGATCGCCAGAATGACAATTTGCATAATTTCTATGAAGTAGAACGGTTTAAAGTAAAAGGAATAAGTATGGGTAAAAACAGGCTCGAAGCTTTCAGTGATGGAGTGCTTGCAATTATTATTACGATAATGGTGTTGGAATTGAAAGTCCCTCACGGTACAACCGCCGATGTTCTTGTACCTCTTATCCCAGCATTCTTAAGTTACGTGTTAAGCTTTATCTACCTTGGTATTTACTGGAACAATCATCACCACATGCTTCATACTATCACAAAAGCTAAAGGTTCAATTCTCTGGGCTAATCTTCATTTGCTTTTCTGGCTCTCACTCGTTCCATTTACAACCGGATGGATGGGTGAAAATCATTTTGCCGGTTTACCCGCAGCACTTTATGGAATAGATTTGCTTATGGCTGCGATCGCATACTTTATTCTTCAGCAGCTTATCATTGCTTCTCAGGGTGAAAACTCACTACTGAAAAAAGCTATCGGAAAAGATTTAAAGGGAAAAGCTTCTCCTGTTTTATATGTTATTGCAATTGTTTTTGCATTTTGGTTTCAGTGGATATCTTTAGGCTTATATGTTTTCGTTGCACTTATGTGGCTCATTCCGGATAAGCGGATTGAGAGGGTGCTTTTAGACGAAAACAAGTAATATGCTTTCCCCACCTCATAAATTAGCCTTGACTTTATATTCCGTTTTGGCAATCTTTTTGCAGGGTTTTAAGAAAATTGTTTTCCTAAGGAGTCCTTGTTTATGACCAAAAAGTTGTTTTTACTGCCAGCCATACTACTAATATGCTCTACTTCATTTTTAAGTGCCCAAACGGTAATCAGTAAATATGCCGGGGAATTCATGGCTATCGGCATCGGTGGACGACCCTTGGGCATGGGCGGTGCATTTGTAGCAATTTCAAACGATGTTACTGCCGGGTATTATAATCCCGCAGGATTAGCAAACCTGAATTATCCCCAGATTTCTCTTATGCATTCAGAACAGTTTGGCAATCTTGTTAATTATGATTACGCCGCAGTAGGAATTCCTTACGGAAAAGATATGAGCTTCGGTTTAAGTGTTATGCGTCTGGGTGTTGATGGCATCCCTGATACCCGAAATGCTTTGATTGACGGACAAACCGGCGAGCTTACAAATGATATCAATAATATTTATGCCCGACTCGATTACTCGAGAATAACAGAGTTCAGTGATCAGGACTGGGCATTCTATTTAACATTTGCCAAAAGACACTCTGATAATTTTTACTGGGGCGCAAACATAAAAGTTGTAAGAAGAGATATTGCGGAATACAGTGCAACCGGTGTCGGCTTCGATGTAGGCGCTTATTATACTCCAATGGAAAACCTTCATCTCGGTTTGAATGCACAGGATATTACAACAACTCTAATTGCATGGGACACAGGCAGAAATGAATTGGTTTCACCTACATTAAAGCTCGGCAGCGCTTATGTGATTGAAGGATTTCTTGGTGGTTATATAATGCCTGCTCTCGATTTCGATGTAAGGTTTGAAAACAGACAGTATGCATCCAACTTTAATCTCGGACCTGTTAGTTTTGATATGCACGCAGGACTTGAATTTAATATAGAAAATATTGTGTATGTTCGCGGCGGTTATAACGATGTAAAACAGTTTACCGTGGGTGCAGGTGTTAAGCTTCCTAAGTTGAACATAGATTATTCGTTTGCAAGGTTCAGTGAATCGGAAATAGACAGGCTGCCGGATTCACACAGAATTTCTCTGATACTTACACTTGAAGAACCGAGATTCCTTAGAAATACCGTAGATTAATTTTTCTTAAGGAAAGCTAACTGTTTTAGTGTCGGGGCTTCTTTTTTATCTCTGTATATTTTTCAAGTTTCGCCTAACAGTGAGTCAATCTCGCCCTCAATTATTTCCTTTGGTACAAGACCCATATACGATTTAACAATATTACCAGATTGATCTATAATAAACGAAGTTGGTATAGCTTCAATATTTCCATAGGCAGTAACAACATCCATTGTACCAAAAACTATGGGATAATTAATTCCAAACGATTTCATGAATGAGGGGATATCTCCCTGTGTAGTTTCGTCATCAAGCGAAATTCCAATTACTACAAGGTTATCTTTATACTCTGATTGAATAGAAATAAGATCGGGGATTCCTCTTCTGCAAGGCGGACACCAGGTCGCCCAAAAGTCGAGTATTACAACTTTTCCGGAATAATCTGAAAGTTTCACTTTGTTACTATCGACATCGTATAAAATAAAATCCGGGGCTTTTATTTCTTTATCCTGTTGAACCTTAGAATCATTCGCAGAATAATGCGAAGATTTAGACACAACTCTAATACTTATCAACATTAAAAATAAAACTGTGGATATAAAAAAATATTTAATCATCATTTACTCCGTTTAAGAGAACAATAAAATCATTAATTCGTAGAATCCGTTCCCATTTTAGCGGGGTGATATCCCGGTGGATACGGACCCTCCTCGGGTACATCTCTTGTATTGTTAATAATAAAGAAGATAGCAAGTATAACAAGGATAACAATCGTCCAGAAAGTATTTTTATATTTTGGATCGATGAGAGGTTTCTTTTCAATCTTTGTTTTGCCGATCTGCCGGGGTTTATTCTTCTTATTATTCTTAGCCATAATTTTTACTATCCGATTAGATTGATAATTAGCTTAAAGGATTCACAAAGTTACAATTCCGGTTCTAATAATAAAAGCTAAACTTAATTACATTATTTGCGGTTTGTTCAATTAGCTACTGTGATCAATTCTACATTCACAAATTTTTTATGATCTTTTCGATAAATGTTTTTACAGGATGCTTAGTTTTATTATTAACCATTTGATACCATTGGACAATATCTTTTTTCATATCCATATCAATTAGTTTCGGTAGCAATTTATAGGAAGCGTTTGTTTTGTTCAGCTTCTCCAACGTAGAGGTTAAAACTCTTTCCGCACCCCATTTTATATCGTTGAATAAATCTGCGGTAAGAGATTTCATTCCAAGTAAATAATATCCACCATCGTGTGATGGACCAATAACAAAATCTTTTTTATCAAGTTCATCAAAAGCATTCAACATCAGCGTTGAATCGATATCCGGTACATCGGTTCCAACAATGATAATTCTATCATATCCTTTTTCAAAAATTTGTTGAAATGCATTAAGCATCTTCATACCGAGATTTTCACCCGATTGAGCATAGAAATAAAAATCTTCACCAATCCACTTTTTTATATTGCTTATATCATTTCCTTCGGGATAATATAAAAATAGATCCGTTTCATGTTTTTCTATTCTTCTTACTTCTTTAAATAAATGTTCGGCACATACCCGGTAAAGTATTGCTGAATTTTTATCACCGATTTCTTTAGCCAGGCGGGTTTTAACTTTCCCCTCAACAGGTAACCGTGCAAATACTATGAGAGCCTTCTTTTTATTTTTAGCCAATTAAAGTTTTTTGCCTTTTATAAATTCACTGAAAATAATTTTCAAAATTATTAAACTTGCCATAAACGTTCCCTTTAAGGTTCCGGTAACTTTTGATTTACCAATCCGTTTACGATAGCTGACCGGGATTTCCAAAATTCTGTATTTCTTTTTAGCAGCTTTAATTTGCATCTCAACCGTCCAGCCAAACCATTTATCTTTCATATTCAGTTCAATCAGCTTGTCAAATCTGATTGCTCTGAACGGACCAAGATCTGTGTATTTGATATGCCAGAATAGTTTCATCAGAAATCCTGCAACCACACTTCCGCTCCTGGATTGAATTGGCAGCGAACTTTTTTCTCTTTTTCCTAACACTCTGCTTCCTAAAACAAAATCATACTGATTGTTTTCTATTGGTTTTATTAATTCGATAATCTCTTCCGGGTAATCACTGTAATCACCATCCAGGAAAACGACTATGTCACAGTTTTTTTCTTTTAGATACTCAATCCCCTTAAGACATGCAGCACCATAACCTTTTATACGTTCAAATAAAACCGTTGCTCCTGCTTCTGCAGCAACTTTGCCTGTGTTATCAATTGAATTGTTATTCACAACTATAATTTCGGAAATAATATCGCGGGGTAAATCATCGATCACTTTCCCAATTGATTTTTCTTCATTATATGCAGGAATAATAACGAACGTTTTCAATTAACGAATTTTGTTGTGGATAAACGATCGAAAAAGTAATAATTAATTATTTCAGTTTAAACAACTAAACATATATGTAATATTCTGAATTGCACTTTACTATTTAATAAAAAAAGCGAAATGTAATATTTACCCAAATTTACCTACGAATGTTCATTTTTTTTACGACTTTGAAAATTTCAACAATTAAATTTAATGAATACCTCCCGGGGAATCAGCAATTCACTGAACAACCAGCAACCTTAATTAACTTTGGAGTCCAGTAAGAATTATACTAGAATGAATATTTATGACAAAAGTGTAATTAACCGGCATAAAGCAAAAATTATCAATGCTCCGGCAATTATTAGCACAACAATAATGCAGTAAAAGCGCATTTAAGTATCATATTTCATTGGTATGATAATTGTCTTACTGACAAACAAAAATGTTTTAAGTCGAGATTGAAATTTATTCGTTCATTTATACTGATTAATTATCTTGTCAGACGAGCGTAATAATGACTATATTTTTATGACATATTTTAACAATCAATCCATTTGAGGTAACTGATGCTCAAAGCAAAAAATAAGCCCGAGGAAATGGGCACACAACTGTTCGATACAAACGGAGTGATTAAGGATGGTTTGGAAGAAGAGTTAGATAGTTACACCCGGTCGGCAGTAAGTAAGATCAGGTTCGCACTGATCGTTAAACCTGCGATTATATCTTTTGTAGCACTTATTGTTTCTTTCTTTCTTGATGTTTCAAGAGTTCCGTTCCTTGGAAACATTACATTTGATCTTGCACAATCATTATTCCCTACCTGGAAACCACCTATAGAGAACTTTGAACCATATACTTTCTGGTGGCTGCCTGTTGTAACGTACGGGCTGTTTGTGTTCTATGCATACCTTACATACAGTAAGTTAAAAATAGAAATTATCCGAACACCTGCATCAGAAACAATAGATCGATTAATTCAGGCAGCAACAAGTGTTATCGATAGTGTAGCAACAGCACTCCCATTAATTGGCGCTGCAATTCTTTTAATAAGTATCAGATTCGGTGAAGAGGTTTTTCTCGGCATATCTGTTCCGTTTGAAATTAAAGCATTGATAGTACTTGCAATTGGAAAATTATTCGAACCGGTTCTTGATCAGCTTGGTGTTGAATTTCAGAATGTTGTTAATCATGTAAGAGATCTCAGGGACAAGTATTTCTCGCGAATCCAGATAGAAAATTCCAAAAGTTTGATGAAACAACTAAACCAGGGCTCCCCTGCATTAGCTAAATCCGAAATGTCCCTGGAAGAAATGTCGCAATACAAGAACATTATGGAACATAGTGCCAAGTTGAGTGGTTTAATGCTTAAAAATCTTTCATCTATCCAGGAGATTATGGATAAATTAAACAGCAGTCAGCAGGTTAGTTCCGAAAAGATCAGGGAACTGAGTACACTTGCTGCATCAATTACACAGGCATCCAACTCTCTCACTGACGAAAGAACAATAGCAGGATTAAAACATTTAGAAGCGATAGTTGTAAAAAAATAGAAGTGATTTTAAAAAATGATTAATAGAAACAGAGATAGTAAGTTCGTTATTTACCAAGTACTATATATCTTCATAGTAACTGTGCTTGCATTGAAAGGTGCAGAAATAGACTTGCGACGCGTAGCTCCGGAGGATGAAACAGTTGATATAAATGTGCGCGACTCGTTAGTATCTATTCTCGATTCTTTATACTCACTTGGTATAGATTTCAGTATACAAATAGATCCGAATGTGGTTGAAGAAAACCAAGAGCTAAAGGAACAGCTTGCAAGTTTAAATAAACGTGTTCAGGTATTAAAGGAACAAGTAAAAGAACAACCTCCGAAGGAAAAAGAACCTGAAAAAGAAATCGTGGAGGAACAAACAAAGCTACAATCGCCTATTTCCCTTAAGCAAACGTTTATTCAAAATACATGGAATGTAGCAACAAACCGTGGTGATATTACTACATATATTTATGATCCTAAAAATTTATCAACTCCAATTGTAGCAATTCCACCCGGGGCTGAAAAACGTTTTGACCTAACCGATCAGAACGAAGTAGTCCTAAAATTTGGCTCGCAGGAAGAAAGAATTAAAGTCGTTCCGAATGCACCGCCACAAGTAAAAATTGACCGTGTGACTACAAAAATGAATACCTCGGATATTTACGTAAGGGAACTTCAGAGAATCACAGCATTTACAGTTACCATAATAGACTTACGACCGAATCAGTTAAAAGTAACATACTCAGGACCAATTTCTGTTTCAGGACCACAAAAAGACTCGAAAGGAAATCTTGTCTATAATGTTTCCTTAAAGCTTGCGGCAACTGAACAGCAATATGATAACTGGATTGATCGTAATGGCGACCTGCAGGAAGCTGATGGGAGATATAAAGCTAATTTCTTTTTCACAGTAGTAGACGAGAGAACAAAAGACCGTGTACAGGTAGGAGACTCATTTTTCTTTACTGACTTTTCCAAATAACAAATAATGATAGATCAATGAGACAAAAATACTTCTTCATCTTCTTAATTGTTTGCCTCTTACCTGCTTTTAGTTCTGTCCTGGCTCAGGAAGAGGAACCAATTAATTATTTCCAGATGGAACCACTTGATGATAGTTTATTTATTCATATCCAGCAGGAATTATTTATTGATCCGCCCGATCCTAAGGCAGAAATAATTGCGGATTTACGTGATCCGAATAATCAAACTATTTCAATTAAAGGCGCTCTTTATCCTTTTCTGGCACTTTCACCGGAAATAAGAGCAAGAGTAGTTACATATCCTTTTAAAATAAATCTTGAAGAGACTATAAACTATGGTAGTGTATTTACACGAGTAGTCGAAAAGATTAAGATTAACAAACTTGCACAACCCCCAACCAAACAACAGATATCTTCAACGCTTTGGTATATTAATCCATTTTTCCAGCTTTTTGGTGGAGAAAGATTTGGAATTCCTTTAAAACGAGATATAGGTCTCTCATTCGGTGTTGGTACCCGTTATGAGGGTCCACTTAACACAAATTTTATTGAAGCAAACTTTCATATATTGGGTGCTTATGGTGGTGCATTTACTAATATTGATGCATTAATCAATACTTTCAGCACAGAGAATCATAATAACCTGATTACAACCTCCGGTCTGCAACTTGGTTATGTCCTTCCCTTTGGTAACTTTTTTGAAGTGAGTTACTTAAGTGTACTTGATGATATTACTCCTCAGAAAAGGGATTCATATTTAAATACAAACCATGCAACTGTTGTGCTTGATGATACCGGCGGTGTAAAGTATCAGGCGAGATTACTTGAAGGTTCTTATGTGAATTGGGAATTACGGTATCCTGTACAAATGCTTGGCTCCACCCGTGGAAGATTTTACGTTGCTCAGTATCTAGATGAGTGGCATTTGGGATTTGACTTCCGTGAAATGTCTCTTGCGGGCAGCACATTTGATTTATGGTTTGATGCAATGCCGACAGGTAAATACAGAAATCCTCAGTATTTAATTAATCTAACAGTACAAAAGATTGCTGAAAGCTGGGCATTCAGTGCATTTTCTATAGGACCCTCACTTATTTTATCGCGAAATTCAGAGGGAAAATTTGGCGTGATAAAAATATTCTTTAACATGAGAATGAAGATGGGCTCTTCATTGTAACCCATTCAGCTCTTATAATAACCCGATGAAAATTTTCATCGGGTTTTTTTGTTTACATAAACTTTCCTACTCTATTTAGTTAAGCATTTCGATGACCCGGGCGTGAAGTCCTTTAACAGCGGCAATGGTACTATTGCCTGCAACCGGATCATTTCCCTGATAATCTGTTATAATGCCCCCGGCACCGCGAATTATTGGTATCAAAGCCATCTTGTCCCAATCAGACATAATCGGATCGATCATTATATCTGCAAATCCAGTTGAAACAAGATAATAACCAAAGCAGTCGCCCCACGTTCTATAAAGTCTTATCTTTTTTATTAATGAATAGAATTTATCCTTATCCTGGTATTTCTCGATCATTAAATGATCAGATGCTAAAAGAACGGCATCGAAAAGATTATCACAACTTCTTGTTTTTACGGTTATATCGTTTAGTTCGGTTTTAATACCATCTCCAAATAAAAATTCATTAATTATAGGTTGATTTATAACACCTAAAACCGGTTCGCCGTCCTTCAACAATGAAATTAAAGTTCCGAAAGTTGCAATACCGCAGATGAAACTTTTCGTTCCGTCGATTGGATCCAGAACCCATTTATAATTTGCCTCTTCTTTATGATTACCAAATTCCTCTCCGATAATACCATGCTCAGGAAATTCTTTCTCTATTTCTTTACGCATTATTTCTTCGGCTTTTTTATCTGCTATCGTTACAGGCGATTGGTCGCTCTTTCTCTCAACATTTATTTGTGTTCTAAAATATGGTTTGATCACTTCTGCGCTTATATCCGCAAGATGTCCGGCAAATTTTCTGAATTCATCCTGTTCTTTCATTTTGTACCCTTATGAATAGTGTGAATTCTAATTTTTGTTGAAAATATAACTATTCCTATATTTGTAGCCCAAACTTTGAAAATAGAGAGAAATAATTTTAGGAGAGGTGGCAGAGTGGTTGAATGCGGCGGTCTTGAAAACCGTTGAGGATTCACGTCCTCCGGGGGTTCGAATCCCTCCCTCTCCGCTCTAATCTTATATTCTTTATATATTTTCTTATCGAAATTACTTAGAATTTAGTAGGAATATTTTCATCCTTTTCCTCTTCTAATAATTCACCACAATTAGAACAATATTTATCATTACCATTAATGCTGTATCCACAAGAAGGACAAATGAATGGCTTTTCTTCATCACTGGGTCTTTTTATTAAAAAGAGAAAAGCAACGATGCTGAATAAAAACCCGAGTATTAACCAAAGCCGTGGATTTTTATTTTTTTCTTTGGCAATACCTAAACAAAGCAAACCCCATCCCATACCCCAAATTATGTATAACAGCATGAATAAGTATATACTCATTTTTTACTGTTACCTTATAAGTTAAAAAATTTTTAATACTACATTAAATTTATGCCAATTAATTCAACCTATCAAATGTTATTCTTTAATCATTTGTACTAAGAAATATAATTGCATTGAGGCAGGATATAAATTAAGAATGGTTAGATATTTATTTTCAAGCATCCGTTGTTTTAAAATTAAAGGATTTTAATGATATCAACAACCTCCCACAATTTGGACAAAATTTGTGTTCGATTTTTATTTTCTTGCCACAATTAGCGCAGTAATTATTCTTGAAATTTTCAACCTGATTACCTTTTAATAACTCACCGCAATTAGAACAATATCTATCCTTCCAGCCAATCTTATAATTACAGAATGGACAATCAGACTTATTTTTTTCACTGCTTGAAATATTCATCACAATAAAAAATGAAACTACACTAAACAGGAAACCAAGTAATAACCATAATACTGGATTCTTATTTTTGTCTCTTGCGATAACCAAGCAAAGTAGTCCCCAACCACTACCCCATATTACATAACACAGTAAGAAAACAAATAAACTCATTATTAATGTTACCTTACGAATTAGAAAATTTTTAGCCCGGATTAAATTTATACTATTTAATTCAACCTATCAATTGTTGCAATTAAACCATCTATGATTCTATGGGAATAAATCTCTTTAATAGAAATTAAATATAATCTTAATAGTTTGGAAATCTTGATAATGCATACTGATTGTTGATTGTTGAATTATCCCGGTTCCGATATTTTTCTAAAATTGCAGTAGCGTATTAATAATAGATGTTATTAAAAACTTCTTTGAATTTATTATTGATTGTAATACAGTTCTCTTTTCCTTTTATAATTAAAACAGATATATTACCCTAAATTGGAAAAATTCCCCTTCTACGCCCTCTTTAAAGAGTAATATACTTATCCATTTAAACTGGATTACAAGTGTTAAAGTTTTGAATCGAACGACATCTACTCGATTTTTATTTTTCTATTCCTAAATATGTATATCAAACCCACAATCATCATTAGAGCACCCCACCATATATCTGCGTGAAGATGCGGGAGAACTGTTTTCGCTTCAGTAACAGAAGATAAATTTAATAACCCCGAAATAACTAACAGCAAACCCATAACGAACAAAATTAATCCGACAAAATACCAGATTGGTTTCATATTTCCTCCGTCTTACCAAAAATAAATATTAAGTATAACAAGAATGACTAAAGACACAACTGCCCAGAATGCCGGCTTTTGGATTAAAGTTGCTTCATGATCCACTGTTGCAGGAGTTAAGCCTTTAACAAGCCCAACCAATTCTTCTTTGGGTTTCTTTTTTGTAAAAAGACTTATCAATATTGTCGCAACAAAACAGATTAACCATGCCCACCAGGCTCGCCAGAAATTCACAGCCATATCGCTCGATGTATCTGAAAGTGTTATTAAGCTGGCACTTATCCAGTTAAATTTTGCGGCAAGGTACAAGCCAAATGAAGAGCCCATACCAAAAACCAGTCCCCAGAATGCACCATTGGGCGTTATCCAAATTATAAACATTCCAAGAAGCATAGTTGCAAACAGAGGAGCATTTACCCAGGAGAAAATCGCCTGCATATAATCCATAATGCTTGGAAAGCTCTTAGCCCAGTATGCTGTAATCAGACTAATTACAACTCCGACAATTGTAGCTACTCTTCCCATCCAGAGTAAATGTGTGTCCGAAGCATTTTTATTTATAACCGATTTATAAATATCGTAAGTCCAGACTGTGTTAAATGCGCTAATGTTACCGGCTTGCCCTGCCATAAAACCTGCAAGCAATGCTGTTACACCAAGACCGACAAGTCCCGAGGGATAATACCGTGCGATAAGTAATGGAAGTGCTGAATCATAGTTAACCTGGTTTCCATCTTTAAGTAAATGAAAACCTGAGTTTGGATCATTCGCAAGTATCAGGGCAATTAGTCCCGCAAGAATCACGATAAAAGGAATTGCCATTTTAAAGAAAGATGCAATGATTGGAGTCATTCTTGCGGTTTTAAGATTCTTAGCGCTAAATGCTCTTTGAACAACAAGAAAGTCCGTTGTCCAGTATCCAAATGAAAGAACAAAACCCAAACCTAAAACTATTCCTCCCCAGCTAATCAGCATCCCGTTATCTGCAGGATTTCCCGAAGTTGACCAAAGTGTATTAAAAGATTCCGGTATTCTCGCAAAGATTTCATTCACACTTCCTATTTCGATTATACCGAGTATCGATACTAAAAATAATCCAAACCAGATCAGGAAGAACTGAATTATTTCAGTGAATATTGCTGAGAGTAAACCGCTCATGGTAACGTAGATGGCAACCGTGATTGCCGACATCCACATACTTACATCCCAATTCCATCCAAGAAAAGTATGAAGAACCAAGGCCATTGCATAAAGATTTATTCCGGAAACAAGTAGCGTCATTATGCCGAATGCAATACCGTTCAACACGCGGGTTTTTTCATCAAAACGTAATTTCAGATAGCCCGGTATAGATTTAATCTTTGAGCTATAATAAAACGGCATCATAAAAATGCCAAGGAATAGCATCGCGGGTATGGCACCAATCCAGTAAAAATGTGCAACGTACATACCGTACTTGAAAGTATTACCTGTCATTCCAAGCAATTCCAGTGCACCAAGGTTTGCTGATAGAAAGGCTAATCCTGCAACCCAGGCACTGTTCTTTCTTCCTGCAAGAAAGAAATCTTCTTCATTTTTGGTGAACTTTTTCAGATAGAAACCGATACCCAGAACGAATGCAAAGTAGATTGCGATGATGAGCCAATCGACGAAAGATAAACCTATTGTACTCATAATGCTTCCTTTTTATTTTATGATAGCAGCTACAATTGTTGATCTGATTTTATAAACAAGATTATAAAAGCACATTCCTCATAATTCATTTTCATTTAAATTATGTTAATTGCTCCTTTATCCCTTATTGACAATATCTTTACTGCATTCTCATCGAACGAGCCTGACACAAATTGTTTGTACTCATCTATTAAATTATTCGGCAGAAATACCTGTATTGTTCCTGCAAATCCGCCACCGTGTACACGACAGGCACCTTTACCATGTTTCTGAATGAAGATATCACTTAAAGCCAGTGCTAAAGATATTCCCTGAATGTTTACATTTTTCGGCGAATAAATATTCTGCAAATATTTAAAAGATGAATTGCCTGATTCATTTACCAGCTTTAAAAACAAATTGAAATTATTTTCTTTTAATGCCTTTACCTGTTTTTCTACCCGTTCATTTTCGTTAATAAAATGGATAGCTCTTAAAATTGAACGATCTCTTATTTTACCACGGATCTTACTTATGTTCTTTAAAAGCATTTCTAAATTCACATCTCTGCAATATTCTTTATTAAAGTATTCAGCAACTTGCTTCATTTCGGTAGGAATTCCCGAATATTCTTCCGTGAGATCGGCATGACTGCCACCGGTATCCACAACCAAAACACTATAGCTAGTTGACGCAAAATCAAAATTGATCTTCTCAACCAACGGTTTACAGGGATCGTGAAAATCAATTGTCACAATTCCCCCGGTTACACATGCTATCTGATCCATCAAGCCGCAAGGTTTCCCAAAAAAATTATTCTCGGCATACTGACTGATTATTGCAATCTCTTCAGTTGGAATCTTGTCTGCATTATAAAGATGATTGAAGATTGATCCGATAAGAACTTCAATGGAAGCAGAAGAGCTTAATCCGGAACCAATTAATACATCGCTTGATAATGATATGTTCAGACCTCCTATATTATAACCATGGTTTTTAAATCCTTTCGCAATACCTCTTATAAGGGAAGCAGTGGTTCCCTTTTCCTCTTCTATTGGATGCAAAATGGTTAAATCAATTTTTGAAGGTTCATCAAACTGTTCCGAATAAAGTATTACTTTATTTGTATTATTTATTGATGCAATTGCAATCGAGTCAAGATTAATACTTGCAGCAATAACTTTTCCATGATTATGATCGGTGTGATTCCCGCTTATTTCAGTTCTACCAGGCGAACTAAAATATTTTACCTGCATTTTCCCGAAATGCGTTTGAAATTCTTTACTAACATTATCGTATCTCTTTTTTTGGTATTCAATTTTATCCGGATTATTTCCATAAAGTTTCTTCAGATATCTTTTTTCAGGCATAAGCATTGGAGTTGTAGAAGTTATTATTGATTTCATTCGAATTATTAAACATTTTTAAGAATTCTTTAATTATTATTTTATCTGAAAACTCATAAGATTAACCTTATCTTTTCTTCAAATAATGAACAATATTCACTTGTCTTAAAATTTCTGCACTTTTTTCCGATGTAATATCCCGTTGAGGTTCAGCAAGCATTTCATATCCAACCATAAATTTTTTAATGGTTGCCGATCTTAAGAGTGGGGGATAGAAGTGCATATGGAAATGCCATTCCGGATGGTCTTTGCCATCAGTCGGTGCCTGGTGAATTCCTGCCGAATAAGGAAATGAAACATTAAAAAGATTATCATATTTAACTGTAATTACTTTTATTACCCAGGCCAACTCTTCAACTTCTTTTTCGCTAAAATCAAGAAAATTGGAAATAGATCTTTTTGAAATAATTATAGTCTCAAAAGGCCAGACTGCCCAGAAAGGAACCAGGAGAATAAAACCATCATTTTCAAAAACTATTCTCTCCTGCTTTTGTTGTTCAAGTTTAACGTAATCACTTAATAATGTTTTTTTATTGTCATTATAATATTTCAATTGATTTCGTTGTTCTTTCGCAGGATCATTAGGAATTGCCTCCTGTGCCCATATCTGTCCGTGAGGATGAGGATTACTACATCCCATAATCTCACCTTTGTTTTCAAAGATCTGCACATAATTAATAATGGATTTTTTGCCGAGAGATGCGTATTCATACTGCCATGTTTTTATTACCTTAATGATTTCTTCGTTATCAAGTTCTGCAAGGGTAAGATTGTGTTTTGGGGAAAAACAAACTACTCTGCAAATTCCTTTTTCAGATTTAGCTTTCAGTAAATCCGAATCATTTGTGTCGAAGCTTACAGTATCCTTATGTAAAGCACTGAAATCATTTTCAAAAACAAAGGTTGAAGTATAGGCTGGATTTATTTCTCCGCTTGCTCGTTTATTCTTAGGGCAGAGGTAACAATCTTCTTCATGAGCAGGTATTTTCCGTATTGATAATTTCTCAACTTTTCCCTGCCATGGTCTTTTGGTTCTTTGGGGTGAAACGAGTACCCACTCGTCTGTTAAAGGATTAAATCTTCTATGGCTTTGTTCAAATATCATAAATTAAACCTGCGATCATGTGCAGGCAGTATTGTAAAAAATTTTCAGGTTGATTCTCTTAAGATTAATTCTGTTTCGAGTATTATATCTAATTCGGAACTCGAATATTTTCTGCCTTCAATCTGATCGATCAGAATTTCTGCTGCTTTTCTTCCCATTTCAAATGAATGCTGATCAACCGTGCTGAGTGCCGGACTAATCATCTCAGTTATTGGGTTGTTAGAAAAACCTACTATTCCAATTTGTCCCGGTATTTCAATATGTGATTCTTTTAATCTTTTAACAGTTCCTACTGCTACAGGATCATTCACAGCGAAAATGGCACAGCTATCAATTTTATTTTTCAGTAATTCGTTTGCCAGATTATAACCGTCGCTTTCGTGCATACCTCCCTCAAATATTAAGGGTTCGTATCCGACCTTCAAATCTTTAAGAGCTTTTTCATAACCGCGCCTCCTGTTCTTACAAATTTCAAGTGTTCGGGGGCCAGCGAAGTGTACTACCTTTTTATAACCATTCTTTATAAGATATTCAACGACTTTATAAGAACTTTCCAAATCATCTACACGGACTCTTGGTGTATCGATATCATCACAAACCCGGTCGAAAAATACCATCTTAACTCCTCGATCAAAAAGTCGTTTAAAATGCGAACTGCTGGTTGTAGTTTGAGAAATAGATACGATTATTCCCGCGACACGGTGTAGGTACATCGAATTTAAATTTATAACTTCTCTTTCCTGCTGCTCATTGGATTGAGCAATAATTATCGTGTAACCTTTTTGGTATGCAACTTCTTCAATACCACTTATGGCATTTGCAAAAAAATCATGCCGTATTTCTGGAACAATCACACCGATCTGGTTCGATCTGCTCGACTTAAGACTTCGGGCAATGATGTTAGGATTGTATCCCAATTCTACAGCAGCCCTTTCAACTAACTTTTTTGTTTTTGTGTGGATATCAGGATGGTCATTCAAGGCACGGGACACAGTTGATACTGATAGATTAAGTTCTGAAGCAATATTTTTTATCGTTACCTGTTTCATTTCTGCAAACGTTTGCGGGAACGTTGTAAAACTAAAAATATTCAATATTCAAGTCAAACAACTAAGTCGGTTATATCTGAAAAAATTTATGCGGATAAATAAATAATTGATAATTGGCAAGCAATGTATGCTGACATTTCAAGAACGTCTTATCAATATGGCGTACTGATTTTTCAGCTTCTCTAATTTTAGATATTTATGAAAAATCCCCATGTCGATTACGAATTCTATTTTAAAATGAACAGATTTTTTTTATCCGTGCACATCTATACTATATGAATTAATTACCATCAGACTAATCCCTGATCCAGCATTGCATCTGCAACTTTAAGAAAGCCTGCTATGTTAGCACCGTTCACATAATTCCCTGGTGTACCGAATTTTTCTGCAGTTGTCAGGCAAGTACTGTGAATTCTTATCATAATTTCGTGAAGTCTTTTATCGACTTCTTCTTTTGGCCAAGGAAGCCGCATACTGTTTTGCGACATCTCGAGTCCTGAAGTTGCAACGCCACCAGCATTTGAAGCTTTACCAGGTGCGTACAAAATTTTCGCTTCATTAAATACATGATATGCTTCTATAGTAGTCGGCATATTGGCTCCTTCACAAACACACATACATCCGTTCTTAACAAGCTCCTTTGCATCGTTTTCATAAATTTCATTTTCAGTTGCACAAGGGAGAGCAACATCCGCCTTTATTCCCCAGGGTTTTTTACCTGCATAAAATTGAACTCCAAATTTTTTAGCATAATCTTCAACGGCATCTTTGTTGCTTGCTCTCAACTTCAACATAAAATCTACCTTTTCGCCTTTTACTCCTTCGGGATCGTGGATGAATCCATCAGGACCGGAAAGAGTTGAAACTTTGCCACCAAGATCATTTACTTTTTGAACTGCCCCCCAGGCTACGTTGCCAAATCCTGAAACAAGAACCGTCTTCCCATCGAAAGAAGTATTTTTTGTTTTTAACATTTCATTAGCAAAATACACAGCACCAAATCCGGTTGCTTCAGGTCGAATTAAAGAACCACCCCAGTTTATACCCTTGCCCGTTAATACACCGGTTGATTCATTCCTTATTCTTTTGTACTGACCATATAAAAATCCAATCTCTCTTGTACCAACGCCAATATCACCTGCTGGTACATCTGTGTTTGGCCCGATATGTCTGTAGAGCTCAATCATAAAGCTCTGGCAGAAACGCATTATTTCGTTATCGCTTTTTCCTTTGGGATTAAAATCCGATCCACCTTTTCCACCGCCCATCGGCAAAGTTGTTAACGCATTTTTAAAAACCTGTTCGAAAGCAAGAAATTTAAGGATGCCAAGTGTTACCGAAGGGTGAAATCTCAATCCTCCTTTGTATGGTCCGATTGCACTGTTCATTTCAATCCTAAATCCACGGTTGATGTGAATCTCTCCCTGGTCATCCATCCATGGTACCCTGAACATTATTACTCTTTCAGGTTCGGTCATTCTTTCTAATATTTTCATCGATTGGTATTCAGGATGACGTTCAAGCACTACTTCCAGTGATTCGAGTACTTCTTCAACAGCTTGATGAAATTCGGGTTCGTTCGGATTTTTAGCTTTCACATTTGCCAGAACTGTTTCAACGTAGTCGTTCATTTTTTCCTCTCAGATTAAAAATTTTTATTTAAAAATCGTCTGCTAAATTAGTAAAAATCCTTCAAAGCATATCAATAAATCGTTTGTATTTTAACAATTTTCCCCTCGTTTTAATGAGATAGAATCTTCCAAAGTTATTTGATAAATTGCACTTTATTCGGACAAATTTTTTCAGCGAGGTTTAAAATGAGCAAGCAAATATTTAAGGAAAAAATAGACCAAACGGTAGATATCCTGAAAGAAAAAGATATCGATATGTGGTTAACATTTGTGAGAGAAAGTTCGGTTAACCACGATCCCGCAATGGACATGGTAGTCGGAAATAATTCGACTTGGGAAGCAGCTTTTATGATAAGTAAAGACGGCGATACCACAGCAATTGTCGGAGATATGGAAGAAGAAAATTTCGTAAAGGCAGGCTTATATAAAAACATAATCGGATATCTTAAATCAATTCGTGAACCATTAAATGAATATATGAAAAGGAAAAATCCGGAAAAGATTGCGATTAATTTTTCCAAAACCTCAGTGCTTGCAGATGGGCTCACTCACGGGATGTTCCTGAAATTACTTGATCATCTTAAAGGAACCGGATTCGAAAACCGGCTTACTGGTGCTGAAGAAATCATTTCTGCTTTGCGCGGAAGAAAATCTGTAACTGAACTTTCTATTATGAAAGAAGCCGTTGATGAAACATTAAAAATATTTGATGAAGCGACAAAATTTATCAAACCGGGTGTGAGTGAAATAGAAGTCGCAGAACATATAAAGAAAATCACCTTCGATAAAGGATTTGAACTGGGCTGGGAAGAAACCCATTGCCCTGCAGTTTTTGCAGGACCAAATCCTTCAGGACCACATATGGGACCAAGTGATAAGAAGATTCAAAAAGGGACTTTAGTAAACATGGATTTTGGAATAATGTACAAAGGTTATTGCTCTGATCTCCAAAGAACCTGGTACATTCTAAACGATGGTGAAGAAAAGCCACCCGAACCCGTACAAAAGGGTTTTGAAATTATCAGAGATTCCATACAAAAAGTTGCAAAGGCACTAAAACCGGGAGTTAAGGGGGTTGATATGGATGCAATTGCGAGAAATTATATAACAGAAAACGGCTACCCGGAATATTCACATGGTTTGGGTCACCAGGTAGGTAAAACAGTACACGATGGAGTCTCTGGTTTATTTCCTTCATGGGAAAGATATGGCAATGCTCCTTTTATGGAACTAGAAGAAAACCAGGTTTTTACAATTGAACCAAGGCTTCCTGTTGAAGGTTACGGAGTTTCAACACTTGAGGAAGAAGTTTATCTTACTAAACACGGATGTGAATTTATTTCTACACCACAACTTGGATTGATACTGATAAACACAAAATAAAAAAGTTGAGAAACTAATTTTAAAATTCGCAGCCGCGTGTGTAGGCCCTGTGGAGTAAGCCGGTATATTCATCAAAAGTAATTTCAATTGCACCAAACATTTGTAAATGTCCGGTTAGATACTGAACATCTAAAAGAACAAAATCTCTTTCAATAAGATGATTGATCAATGCTATCAATGCAGCTTTTGATGCTTCTGAAACTTCTGAGAACATCGATTCACCGAAAAAAGCTCCTCTGAATGTAACACCGAATAGCCCTCCAACCAGATTACCGTTTTGCCAAGTTTCAACTGAATGTACGTGACCTCTATTGTGCAATCTTTTATAAGCATCCATTAGATCATGTGAAATCCAAGTTTCCTCGCGGTCTGCACAACCAGCTAAAACTTTGTTAAAATCAGAATTAAATTTTATCCTGAAATTGGATTTTTCAATGGCTTTGCGTGCTGACCGCGGATAATTATAATCATCCAGTGGAATTATGGTTCTTATTTCGGGTAAATACCAGTTTATACTACCATGTTTATCAGTCGCCATAGGAAACGCACCACTTGCATAAAGACGAAGCATATTATCGGGTTTTAAAAGTTCTTCCGGATCAAATTTTTTTCGTGCATCCATATCAACTTTTGGCTTCCATTTTGCAGGTTAAGTTAATAAATAGATGTATTTCTCTCAAACGATAATTATCTTATTTAATTATATATACTTATGCAAGGTAAAATGTTTTCTTTTAAGAATATAGCTTCATAATTTTACAATTTGCATTTAAACGGATTTATTAAAAAGGCAGTCAAAATTGAAGAATAAAATTGCAGTCGTGGCTTTTGGAGGTAATGCAATGTTACGGGGTAATGAATTAGGCACAATTCAGCAACAGGAAAAACACACTTACGATACCTGTGTTCACTTGTTAAAATTATTAGAATATAAATACGATATTGTTATAACCCACGGTAACGGTCCTCAGGTTGGCAATATTATGTTAAGAAATGATGCCGGGTACAAAGAGTACAAAATCCCACAGATGCCTCTCGATATCTGTGTTGCCGATTCACAGGGCGGAATTGGTTATATGATTGAAAGACAAATGAAAAATATTCTCACAGAATATAAAATAAAGAAAAATGTAGTTACAATTGTTACTCAGGTTATTGTTGATATAAATGATCCTGCATTTGAAAAGCCTACAAAACCCATCGGAGCATTTTACCTGAAAGAAGAAGCAGAATTATTAACCAAGTCGAACAAGAACCTGGTTTTTGCAGAAGACCCCCGTAAAAGAGGTTGGCGAAGAGTAGTTGCATCTCCCAGACCACTTGAGATAGTAAACAAAAAAATAATAAAAGATTTAACAACTCTGGGAAATATTGTAATCGCATCCGGTGGTGGCGGAGTTCCGGTTTACAGAGATGAAAATAATTTCCTTCAGGGAATTGAAGCCGTAATTGATAAGGATCTGGCCTCAGCAAAACTGGCAATAGAAATTGGCGCTGAAGCTTTTTACATACTTACGGATGTTCCTAAAGTTTATCTGAATTATCAAAAACCTGATCAGAAAGAACTGGACAAAATGAAAGTTGCGGAGGCAGAGAAATATTATGAACAGGGAGAATTCACTTCGGGTAGTATGGGTCCGAAAATTTTAGCAGCCATTAATTTTGTAAAAGAAAGCGGGAAGGAAACCATAATTACCGAATCTACCCAACTTTCAAATCCGGATTGCGGAACGAGAATTATACCATAAAAATCTTAATTATCTACCTCAACTTCTAAGTTGATAATTTCAAAACCCCTGATGGTTTCATAAGCCGCGAAAAATGCACCAACCAAAACGAGTATCATTCCACATAAAAAGATAATCATAACTATGGAACCAGATGAATCTGCAAAAAGTATATGTTTCAGCCCAATCAGAATTGATGTAAACACAAAAAGAGCAACTGCAATTGTGTAAGATAAAACAGCATTCTTCACAAGCTTTACTCTAAAGACAAGCTTGTCTAATTGTTTTGTTATGCTTCCCAACCTCACATTATCACTTATAGAATCATCACTGGCTCCATACCTATTCAAAACTTTTCTTTTTTCATCGTTAAGCAATCTAATCCTGTTCACTACAAGGGAGTATTTGTTATTCATTCCGAGCAATAAAAGTCCACAAGCAGATATCATTAATCCTGGAGCCAGCATCGATTGGATCATTTCAACTATCATATAC
>Ga0307436_1000296_pt1 | contig 22904 bp, 23 predicted proteins | sample SalMarWE160440MG_FD_202513 | JGI IMG/M metagenome (GOLD analysis project Ga0307436, IMG submission 202513) | Salt marsh sediment microbial communities from the Plum Island Ecosystem LTER, Massachusetts, United States - WE1604-40 | ecosystem: Environmental > Aquatic > Marine > Intertidal zone >...
CTTTGCCGGCTTCGATCCCGAGGTCATGGCGGGGTGGGGCGAAAGGGATGTGGCGCGGCTGATGGCGGATGCCGGCATCGTGCGCAACCGGGCCAAGATCGAAGCCAGCATCACCAATGCGCGCGCCTTCCTCGACATCGAGGCGCGCGAGGGCTTTTCCCGATATCTGTGGGGCTTTCTCGACGGCGAGTCGATCGACAGCCGCTTTACCCATCTCGATCAGGTGCCGGCCGCCACGCCGCTGGCAACGACGATCTCCAAGGATCTGAAGGGCAAGGGTTTTCGCTTCTGCGGGCCGACCATCGTCTACGCCTTCATGCAGGCGGTCGGCATGGTCAATGACCATTTGCTCGAGTGCCACCGCCATGAACCTTGCGCGGCACTGGCCCATGGCCGCTAGCCCGCCGCCGCGTGCCTGGCAGCGCATGCTGTCGGGCAGGCGCCTCGACCTCATCGACCCTTCCCCGCTCGACATCGAGATCGAGGACATCGCCCACGGTCTGTCGCGCGTGGCGCGCTGGAACGGGCAGACGAGCGGGCCGCATGCCTTTTCCGTCGCCCAGCACTCGCTGCTGGTGGAAGCCATCGTCAGTCAGCTCTCGCCCGGCCTCGATCAGCGCTGGCGGCTGGCGGCGCTGCTGCACGATGCGCCGGAATATGTGGTGGGCGACATGATCTCGCCCTTCAAGGCAGCCATCGGCTATGACTACAAGGCCTTCGAGAACCGCCTCCTGGCGGCCATCCATCTGCGCTTTTCCCTTCCCGCCCGGCTTCCCGAAGCGACGGGCCGCCTGATCAAGCGGGCCGACAGGGCCGCCGCCTTCCTCGAGGCAACCCAGCTTGCCGGCTTTGCCCACAAGGAGGCCCTCACCTTCTTCGGCCGTCCGACAGGGCTGAGCCGTGAGGCGAACCCTGCCTTCTTCTGTCTTGAAGGTTTTGCCCCGGAGCGCGCCAAGGCGGTTTTTTTGAAAAAATTCCGCCAGCTCTCGTGAAAGGCTTTGCCTCCGCCAGCGGGCGCACTAGATTGCAAGGCATGATCATCGTTTGCCCCTATCATGCCGTGGAACGCCTGGCCGCCGAGCACCGTGCCGGGCGGGTGATCGGGCTCCTGGGGCCCGAATTCGAGCATCCGGTGGTGGCGGGGCTGCCGCAGGACCGCCATCTGAAACTCACCTTCAACGATATCAGCGCGCCCATGGACGGCATGATCCTGCCCCAGCGCCACCATGTGGAGCACATCATCGACTTCATTGAGGACTGGGATTTTTCGCACCCCATGATCGTCCATTGCTGGGCCGGCATCTCGCGCTCCACCGCGGCGGCCTATGCGGCGATGTGCCTCATCAATCCGCAGGAAGACGAAGCCGACCTTGCCCAGGAGCTGCGCGCTATTTCGCCGGCGGCGACGCCCAACCGGCTGATCGTCGCCCATGCCGATGCCATTCTCGGGCGCAAGGGACGCATGATGAAGGCGGTTGCCGCGATCGGGCGCGGCGATTTCGCCTTTGAGGGCAACGTCTTCCAATGGCCGGTGAAGCGATGAGCGATGAGGCGGCAGTGACGGGCGGCTGCCTGTGCGGGGCCGTGCGTTACGAGGCGCGGGGCAAGAAGAAATGGACCTGCTATTGCCATTGCCATAGCTGCCGCCATGCCACAGGCGCACCGGTCGCTGCCTTTGCCGGGTTCGACGAGGAAAAGTTCCACTTCACCAAAGGCGAGCCCAAAGTGTTCGAATCCTCGCCCGGCGTGTGGCGCGCCTTCTGCGGGCACTGCGGCACCCCGCTCACCTACCGTGCGAAGCGCTTTCCGGGCGAGGTGCACATCCACATCGGCAGCCTGGACGAAGCAGACGCTTTTACCCCGACGGCGCATGTGTTCTTCGAGGAGCACATCTCCTGGTTCCACACCGCCGACGATGCGAAGCGGTTCAAGAAGCTGTCCAGCAAGACGCCATAAGAGGACCGTACGCCCCCGCCCCTTAAGTGTCATTGCCGGATTTGTTTCGGCAATCCATGACCACCGCCGGCGCGCTTCAATCGACGGCGGTGGTTATGGATGCCCGCAACACATGCGGGCATGACAATGGTTCACAGAGACATTGATGAACCACCCCAGGTGAGCGAGGCGAAGGAGCGGCCCTCGCTTTACACCTTCTTGCCGGCGTGGGCGAACTCCCAGTAGAGCTCGCGGGCGCGGTGGGCGATGGGGCCGGGCTGGAACTCGCGGGTCTCGGTGCGGGTGATCGGCACTACCTTGGCGTAATTGCCGGTAAAAAACACTTCGTCCGCCGCCATCACCTCGTCCCAGTGGATAGAGCGCTCGTGGACGGTGATGCCGGCCTTGCGCAACAGCGCGATCACCCGCTGGCGGGTAATGCCGTTGAGGAACGAGCCGTTGGAGACCGGCGTGTGCACCTCGCCGTCACGCGCATAGAACAGGTTGGCAATGGCAAGCTCGGCCACATGACCCATGGGATCGAGCATCACCGCATTGTCGAAGCCGCGTGCCTTGGCCTCGCGCATGGCGCGGGCCGAATTGGGATAATGGCAGGCGGCCTTGGCGTCGGTGGGTGCGGTCTCGTAGCCGGGGCGGCGGAAAGTGGACAGGCACACCGAAAAGCTCGAGAGATCGGGAATGGGCGAATCATGGACCGTGACCGAGAACTGGGTGGTCGCCGGGTCGACATCGACGAAACCCTCCTCGGCCCAGTACATGGGGCGGATGTAGACGCTCGCCCCTTTGGGGAACTTGGCGATGCCGTCCTGCGCCAGTTCCTCGATGGCGCCGGCTTCGTACATGGGCTTGAGGCCGAAGGTCTTGGCCGAGCGCACGATGCGCTCACAATGCCGGTCGAGGTCCGGAGCCACGCCTTCGAAGGCGCGCGCCCCGTCGAACACGCATGAGCCGAGCCATGGCGCATGGGTCATCGGCCCCATGATCATCGGGTTACCTTCGTGCCATTCGCCCTTGAAGAAAGTCCATGCGGTCATGATGAGCCCTGCCGTTGCTAGCGTGATGTGCGGGCGGGAGCTTAGAGCGGGAATGCGGGAAAGGGAACCCGGGGAGGGGGTGGCGAATAGCGAATAGCGAGTAGCGAATAGCGAATAGAAAAGGAGGGGATCAGCCGTCGGCGTAGAAGATGTGGTGGCCGATCTTGATCAGGCGCTTGAGGCTGTCGGACCAGCGCGGCTTGACGTAGTCGGCATGGTAATGGGTGGCGGTGGAAATGACCTGAACCTGGTTCCTGGTCGACATGGCGCGGTGAGCGATGTTCTCCGCCTCGTTCCAGGCATGGCCGGGCCTCGGGGTGTCGGGCGCGCCATCGCAGGCAAACGAGAACTGGCAGGAATTGTGCTGGTCAGAGCCCTGATAGACCACCCTGCAGATGGTATTGGGATAATTGGCGTCCCTCACCCGGTTAAGGATCACCCTGGCCACGGCGAGTTGGCCCAGCACGGTCTCCGAGCGCGCCTCGAAATAAACAGCCCGCGCAAGACAGCTCTCCTGTCTCAGTCGCTCATGGCGCCTGGCGAGGATTTTCTGCTTCTGCTGCTGGCCAAGACGCCAGGCCTGCTCGATCTTCGATACCGACGGGCTCAGCACCAAGGTATCGAGGCGTGCGCTACGCTCGTTCGGCCCGGTCAGGACGCTGTCGTCGACTAGGGAGTCGGACTTTTCCGACACCAGTACGGCCTGCTCACGCATCTCGGGCGCCAGGCGCATATCGCCCATCGGCGAGGAGGCAACCAGCGAACCCTTGCCCACCAGATTGGACGCCGGGCCGACGACGTCGATCCATTGCGCATTCGCAACGCTGCGGGCATTGGCGTTCTTACCCATCTCCAGGCCGGCAAACGCGAATGCACCGACCAGCACTATGCCGGCAAGTGTGAATGACAAAACCTGGGAGAAACCGGCGGACTTGCTCTCGTCCTCGAAAAGGAAATCGTCCCGCTCCACCCCCGGCTTCCGTCGATTGCTACGTTTCAGGGCCACGTCCCGAACTCACTGGGCCTTAGAGAATCGTTAATCGGCTAGAAGTCTATGAACAGAGCGTTTAGCATAGGTTAACCATGCCGACAACCTGAGAATGGGGCGCATCCACCATATGGAAGGGTATGGTGGAAGACCTTAATTCCTTGTTCGCGTACGGGAAACCTTGGCGCCGTATGCCCTTGTGCGGGCTAGCGGCCGCCGCCCTCCTTACCGCCAATGGCCGCCTGGGCCGCTGCGAGGCGCGCGATCGGCACCCGGAAAGGCGAGCACGACACATAGTCGAGCCCCACCTCGTGGCAAAAGCGGATGGAGGCCGGATCGCCGCCGTGCTCGCCGCAGATGCCGAGCTTGAGGCCGGGCCTTGCGCTGCGCCCGCGCTCTGAGCCGATCTTCACCAGTTCGCCCACCCCCTCGGTGTCGATGGACACGAACGGATCGATGGGCAGGATCCCCTTGGCGGTGTATTCGCTCAAGAAACGGGCGGCATCGTCGCGGCTGATGCCGAGGCAGGTCTGGGTGAGGTCGTTGGTGCCGAAGGAGAAGAATTCCGCCGTCTCGGCGATCTCGTTCGCCATGAGGCAGGCGCGCGGCAACTCGATCATGGTGCCGACCAGATAGTCGATCTTGTGCCCGGCCGCGGCCTCGACGCTTTCGGCCACGGAGTCGATGCGCGCCTTGATGAGGTCGAATTCGGCGCGCGAGAAGATGAGAGGGATCATCACCTCGGGTATCGGCGGTGTGCCGCTACGCTTTTCCACCTCGACCACGGCCTCGAAAATGGCGCGCGCCTGCATTTCGGCGATTTCCGGAAAGGAAATGGCGAGCCTGACGCCGCGGTGGCCGAGCATGGGGTTGAACTCGTGCAGCTCGGCGATGCGCGCGCGCAGCACTTCCGGATCGGCGCCGGTCGATTCGGCCACCTCGGCAATTTCATCCTCGCCCGAGGGCAGGAACTCGTGCAGAGGCGGATCGAGCAGCCGGATGGTAACGGGAAGCCCCGCCATGATCTCGAACAGCTCGATGAAATCCTCGCGCTGCATGGGGCCGATCTTGGCCAGCGCTGCCCGTCTTCCCTTTTCGTCCTCGGCGAGGATCATCTCGCGCACCGCCACGATGCGGCCGGCGGAAAAGAACATGTGCTCGGTGCGCACCAGCCCGATGCCCTCGGCGCCGAAATGGCGCGCTTGGCGGGCATCGGCAGGGGTGTCGGCATTGGCCCTCACGCCCAGGCGGCGAATGTCGTCGGCCCAGCCCATGATGGTGCCGAAATCCCCCGACAGTTCCGGCTGGATGGTGGGGATGGCCCCCCTCATCACCTGGCCGGTGCCGCCGTCGATGGTGATGATATCACCCTTGGCAAACACCTCGCCGCGGGCGCTCATGCGCTGGTTGGCATAATCCACATAAAGCGCACCGGCACCTGACACGCACGGCTTGCCCATGCCGCGGGCGACCACGGCCGCATGCGACGTCATTCCGCCCCTGGTGGTGAGGATGCCCTCGGCGGCGTGCATGCCGTGGATGTCCTCCGGGCTCGTCTCGACCCTGACCAGGATCACCTTGCGGCCCTCGTCTTTCAGGGCCGCCGCCTCGTCGGCATCGAACACGATCTCGCCCGATGCCGCGCCCGGCGAGGCGGGAAGGCCGGTGGCCACCACATGGCGTTCGGCCTTGGGATCGAGGGTGGGGTGAAGGAGCTGGTCGAGCGAGGCGGGCTCGATGCGCGCCACGGCCTCCTCGCGGGCGATCAGGCCTTCCGCCACCATGTCGGAGGCGATCTTCAGCGCCGCGCGCGCGGTGCGCTTGCCCGAGCGGGTCTGCAGCATCCACAGGCGGGCGTCCTCGATGGTGAACTCGAGGTCCTGCATGTCGCGGTAGTGCTTTTCCAGCTTGTCGAACACGGCGGTGAGCTCGCCGAAGGTGTCCGGCATCAGGGTTTCGAGCGAGGGGTCGGGCGAGCCCGCGGCGGTGCGCGCGGCCTCGGTGAGGTTCTGCGGCGTGCGGATGCCCGCCACCACGTCCTCGCCCTGCGCGTTCACCAGGAACTCGCCGTAAAGCTCGTGCTCGCCGGTTGCCGGGTTGCGGGTGAAAGCAACGCCGGTGGCCGAGGTATCGCCCAGATTGCCGAACACCATGGCCTGCACGTTGACGGCGGTGCCCCAGTCCTCGGGGATGTCGTTGAGGCGCCGGTAGGTGATGGCGCGTGGCGACTGCCAGGAGCCGAACACTGCCCCGATGGCGCCCCACAGCTGGTCGTTCACATCCTGCGGGAAGGGTGCTCCGGTCATTTCCTTCACGCAATCCTCGTAAAGGCCGATTACCGTGCGCCAGTCGTCGGCATCGAGCTCGGTGTCGAGGGTGTAGGCCTTGCCGTCCTTGTACTCTTCTAGGATGTCCTCGAAGTGGTGATGGCCGAGGCCGAGCACCACGTTGGAGTACATCTGGATGAAGCGGCGGTAGCTGTCATAGGCAAAGCGCGGATTGCCCGACAGCTTGACGAGACCATCCACCGTCTGATCATTGAGGCCGAGATTGAGGACGGTGTCCATCATCCCCGGCATGGAAACGCGCGCGCCCGAGCGCACCGAGACCAGAAGCGGGTTTTTCGCATCGCCGAAACGCCGTCCGACGGTTTCGCCGATCCAGGCGACGGCCGCGTCCGCGTCCGCCTTGAGGCCGTCGGGATAACTCCTGTCGTTGTCGTAGAAGGCGGTGCATACCTCGGTGGTGATGGTGAAGCCGGGCGGCACCGGCAGGCCGAGGCTGGCCATCTCGGCCAGGTTCGCCCCCTTGCCGCCGAGCAGATCGCGCATGTCGGCGCGGCCCTCGGACTGGCCGGCACCGAAGCGATACACCCATTTTGCGCTGCCCATGGATCATCCCCCGCTGGCATGAATGTGACGGATGTGTTGCGGTGCACATGAAGGCCAGTCCCGCCCCAAGGTCAAGCCCCCCTGTCGCCGCAAGGCGTTTCGGTGGTTAACCCTCGATCCTGGAGAAATCGGCCACTGTCCGGGTGGCGGCGCGGATGCGCGACAGGAGTTTCAGGCGGTTCTCGCGGAAGGAGGGATCCTCGGCGTTGACGGTGACCTTGTCGAAGAACTGATCGACCGGGGCCCTGAGCCGCGCCATGGCGCGCATGGCGGCCTCGAAATCCTCCTCCGCCACCGCCTTCCTGGCATTGGCCGCGGCGGCGCCGATGGCGCGGTGCAACTCCTTTTCCTCGCCCTGCAGCAGCAGCTTTGGATCGGGAGCGCCGTCATAGGAGCGGCCGTCCTTCTTCTCCTCGATCCTGAGAATGCTTGTGGCACGCTTGACCCCGGCGAGGAGGGTCCTGCCGTCATCCGTATCGAGGAAGCGTCCCAGCGCCTCCACCCTGCGGACGATCATCAAAAGGTCGTCCATCTTCTCGCCTCGCCCTTGGAGAGTGGGAGTGCTTCGCGCACTTGGCTCTCCTCCCCCTTGCGGGGAGGGGTAGGGGGTGGGGGGTTGCTCGGAAGACCCCCTACCCCGGCCCTCCCCCACAAGGGGGGAAGGAGCGATGGTCGCACCGCCCAGCGCGAACACGGCATCGATGAGGTCGTAGCGCGCGCCCTCATCGCGCAGGTGCACTTTCAGGCGATCGGCGAAGAAGGCGAGGAGGTCGGCGGCGTTCTGATCGAAAGCGCTGATGCCGAGCTTCTTGATCTCCTTCAGGTCGAGATTGTCGACGTCTACGTCGATCATCTCGCCGCCACGGGACTCAACCGCTTCGAGGGCCTGTTCCAGACCGATTTCTTCCGACGTTTCCTCCGCCGTTTCCAGCCGGACTTCACGCTCGCGGCAAAAACGCTCCACGTCGATGCGGGCCGAATAATAGCGCAGGATCGGCATGAGGCCGAGCCGCAGGCCTTGCTCGACAATGATACGGATGATGCCGAGCGCCGCGCGCCTGAGCGCATAAGGATCCTTGGAGCCGGTAGGCTTTTCGTCGATGGCCCAGAAGCCGACAAGCGTGTCGATCTTGTCGGCCAGCGCCACGGCCTGCGCCACCTTGCCTTCAGGGACGCCGTCGGAGGGGCCTTGCGGCTTGTAGTGATCGCGGATGGCACCGGCCACCTCCTCGTCAAGACCTTCGGTGAGGGCGTAATAGCCACCCATGATGCCCTGCAATTCCGGGAATTCGCCCACCATGCCGGTCACAAGGTCGGCCTTGGCGAGGCGCGCTGCGAGTCGCGCCGTGTCGACATCGGCGCCGATGATTTTTGCGATCTCGCCCGCCAGGCGCTCAAGGCGTTCCACCCGCTCGTACTGGCTGCCGAGCCTGGCGTGGAAGGTGATGGACCTCAGATTGTCGAGCCGGTCTTCCAGCTTCACCTTCCTGTCCTGGTCCCAGAAGAAGCGGGCATCGGCAAGGCGCGCGGCGATGACGCGGTTGTTGCCTTCGACGATTTTCTTGCCGCCGTCCGGGGCGATGAGATTGGAAACGACAAGGTAGCGGCTGGCGAGGCGGCCGGTCTTGGGGTCGGCAAGGACGAAACATTTCTGGTTGGCGCGGATGGTGGCGCGGATAACTTCGTCCGGCAGATCGAGGAAGGTCTCATCGGAGGCGCCCATCAGCACCACCGGCCATTCGACCAGGCCTGCCGTCTCGGCGATCAGCGCCTCGTCGGCGACCACGTCAAAACCCTGCGCGAAGCCGAGATTCCTGGCCTCGGCGCGGATGGTGTCGGCGCGGCGGCCGGCATCGACCATGACGCGGGCCTTGCCGAGGGCGGCGGAATAGTCCGCGAAGCGCCTGACCGTGATCGCCTCGGGCGCCATGAAGCGGTGGCCGCGCGTCATGTTGCCGGCGGCAAGGCCGTCGATGGCAAAGGGCACCGGCTCGCCATCGAAGGTGCAGAGTATGGATTGCAGCGGCCTCACCCAGCGCAACGAGCCCGAGCCCCAGCGCATGGATTTGGGCCAGGCAAAGCGGCGGATCACCTGCGGCACGATCTCCGCCACCACCTCGGGCGTGGGCCGGCCCTTGCGGGCGATCATGGCAACCAGGAAGGCGCCCTTCTTGTCCTCGCGCGTCTGGCACTCATCGCGCGACACGCCGGCCGATTTCAGGAACCCTTCGATGGCCTTGTCCGGCGCATCGATGCGCGGACCTTTGCGCTCCTCGCGCGTATCGGGCGTCGAGCCGGCGAGGCCCTCCACCGACAGGACCAGCCGGCGCGGGCCGGCATGCGCCTGCGCGCCCTCGTAGGTGAGGCCCGCCTCGACCAGCGCATCGGTGACGCTTTTGCGCAAATCCTCAGCCCCCCGCGCCTGCATGCGGGCGGGGATTTCCTCGGAAAAGAGTTCAATCAGAAGCTCGGGCATCGCCGCCTATAAGGTTTCGTGGGTGCCATTGCAGAAGGGTTGGGCGCCGGTGTGCTTGCAGCCGCAGAACCACACGGTCTCGGATTTCTCCGCTACCCATCTGACCGGGCGGAACTCGCTGCCGCGGTGGCTCTGGTCGCAGAAGGGCTGGGTCTTCGACTGCCCGCAGGCACACCACAGATAGCTCTTGCCAGCCTCGACCTCGACTTCGAACGGACCTTTTTGGGCGATCTTGGGTTCGGGCATGATGGTCTTCTCCTTTGTAGTACCTCAGGCGCCGCCGCCGGCGGTCTTCAGCCAGGCCTCGCAACAGCCCTTGGCGAGGTCGCGCACGCGCAGGATATAGGCCTGGCGCTCGGTGACCGAAATCACACCTCTGGCATCGAGCAGATTGAAGGCGTGGCTCGCCTTTATGCACTGATCATAGGCAGGCAACGCCATCAGGTGATAATCGCCCTGATCGCCCTTCTCCAGGAGCGCCCAGCACTCCTTTTCGGCGGCGGCGAACTGGGCGAACAGCGCCTCGGTATCGGCATATTCGAAATTGTAGCGCGAATATTCCTGCTCTGACTGCAGGAACACGTCGCCATATTTGACACGGTTTGCCCCCTCGCCGCCGTTGAAATTGAGGTCGAAGACGTTGTCGATGCCCTGCACATACATGGCAAGGCGCTCCAGTCCGTAGGTGAGCTCGCCCGAGACGGGATGGCAGTCGAAGCCGCCCACCTGCTGGAAGTAGGTGAACTGCGAGACCTCCATGCCGTCGCACCACACCTCCCAGCCAAGGCCCCAGGCGCCCAGCGTCGGACTTTCCCAGTCGTCCTCGACGAAGCGGATGTCATGGGTATGGGCATCGATGCCGATGGCTTCGAGCGATCCCAGATAGAGGTCCTGCAAATCGGGCGGCGACGGCTTGATGATCACCTGGTACTGGTAATAGTGCTGCAGCCGGTTGGGGTTCTCGCCATAGCGCCCGTCCTTGGGCCGCCTGGAGGGCTGCACATAGGCCGCTTTCCACGGTTTGGGACCGACCGAGCGCAAGGCGGTGGCGGCATGGAAGGTGCCGGCGCCCACCTCCATGTCGTAGGGCTGCAGGATGACGCAGCCGTGCCCTGCCCAGTACTGGTGCAGGGTGAGGATGAGGTCCTGAAAGGATTTTCTTGGCTTGAGCCCCGTGGCTGTCATGGCCGAATCCGTTGAGCGCCCCAGCGCGGGGATGCGGGGGCGCAAACTATGGGCGATGCCGGGTGGGGTCAAGCGGCAAGGCGAGGCGGGCAACAGGCAATGGTTTGTCTCGATTGCCTGGCTCCGTCAGCGGTGGCGCGGCATCAAGGGCTTGAGATCGAAGCTTTCATCGCCGGCTTGGTCGCGCGTGGGGCTGATGCCGGCCTCGATCAGGCGTCTGGCCAGCATGTGGTCGGCGGGCCGGTTCATGCTGTCGACGCAGACCACCCTGTCGCCGGCGAAGTGGAAGACCGAAAAGCGCTTCGAGGCCGGCTCGCCCCTGACGACATAAGCATCCGCGCCCACCGGCAGCCCGGCCATCTGCAGTTTCACATCCGCCTGGTCCGACCAGAACCACGGCACGCTGTCGTAAGGGACGCGCTGGCCGGTGAGCGACTTGGCAGCGATGCGACCCTGATCGATGGCGTTCTGCACCGATTCGAGCCGGAAGCGCCCGCCGGCAAAGCGGTTGGGGTGCTCGGTGCAGTCGCCTGCCGCCACGATCAGCGGATCGCAGGTGAAGGTGAATTCGTCCACCGCGATGCCGTTGCCGCAAGCAAGACCGGCGTCTGCCGCCAGCTCCATGTTGACCGCCGCCCCCACGCCGATCACCACCGCATCGGCTTCGATGCGGCGACCGTCTGCGAGTTCCACATGGCTCACGCGACCGTTGCCGCCGATGCGCGCCACCCCGGTCGAGGTGAGGACGGTGTTGCCGAGGCTCTTGTGAAACTCTTCGAAAAAGGCCGAGGTGGCGGGCGCGACGGCGCGGCCCATGAGGCGGGGCAATGCCTCGATTACTGTCACGGCTTTGCCCAGCACCTTTGCCGAGGCCGCGACTTCGAGCCCGATGAAGCCGCCGCCGATCACCGTCAGCGTCCCGGCGCCTTCGAGCACCTCTTTCAGCCGGTGGGCGTCGTCGAGGTTGCGCAGGCTGAGCACGCCGTCGAGCCCTGCGCCTTCGATCGGCAGCACCCTTGCCCGGCTGCCCGTTGCCAGCGCCAGCCGGTCGTAGGCGAAGAACTTGCCCGAGGCGGTCTCCAGCTTGCGTGCCTGCCGGTTGATGCTTATCGCCCGCTCGGCCCGCACCACCTCGACGCGGTTGGCCTCGTAAAAGGCCTCGGGGCGGATGGGGAGCGAATCCTCGTCCGCCTTGCCCATGAGATAGGCCTTTGACAAGGGCGGGCGCTGATAGGGCAGGAACGGCTCGTCGCCGATCAGGGTGATCGAGCCGTCGAAACCCTCCTGCCGCAGCGAGGCGGCGACCTGGTAGCCGGCCTGTCCGGCGCCGACGATGACGATGCGTTCGGGCATGGAAAACTCTAGAACGGGCAGTCGGGATCGAAGTCGGTTTTTCGTTTTTCCTTGAGCGAGGCGAGGCCTTCGCGCACCTCAGGGCCGGAAAAGCCGATGAACTCGAGCGCCAGCGAGGCATCGAAGGTGGGCCCGGCGAGCCGCAGCCAGTTGTTGAGGGCATGCTTGGTGAAGCGGATGGCGGCAGGCGCGCCCTTCGCCAGCTTCTTCGCCACGCCCATGGCCGTCTCCACCACCTTGTCGTCGTCGGCCACCAATGAAACCAGGCCGATGCGCTCGGCCTCCTCGCCGGTGAGGGTTTCGCACAGGAGGAGATGATATTTGGCCTTGGCCATGCCGCACAGGAGCGGCCACACGATGGCGGAATGATCGCCCGCCGCCACGCCGAGGCGCGTATGCCCGTCGATGATGCGGGCTGAGCGCCCGGCCACCGTCACGTCCGCCACCAGTGCCGCGGCAAGCCCCGCGCCTACCGCCGGACCCTCGATCGCCGCCACCACCGGCTTTGAACAGTTGATGACATTGTAGACGAGGTCGCTCGCCTCCTTCCACGTCCTGAGCCTTGCCTTCCAGTCGTCTGCCATCGCCTCGATCAGCCTAAGGTCGCCGCCGGCGGAAAAATTGCCGCCTTCGCCGCGCAGCAGCACCACCGAGGTCTCTTCGTCCTTGTCGATGTCGCGCCACACCTCGGCGAGCTCCCGGTGGCCGTTCTCATCGAGGGCATTGAGGCGGCCCGGACTGGACAGGATGACCTCGAGGATGCGCGGCACGGGGTGGGAGAATTTCAAAACTTTGTAGCGGCTGTAGTCCGCAGCCATGGGGGGCACCTTTCGAAAACAGCGGTCAGTCGGGGGTGTGGATGGCAAGGCCGAGGCCGGCGCGGCGTTTCAGCCACAGGCTGGGCCGGTAGCGGTCGTCGCCGGTGATCGCCTGCAGACGTTCGAGCACGGCGAGCGTATCGGAAAGGCCCATGTGCTCGGCCAGCTCCAAGGGCCCCAGCGGGTAGTTGAGGCCGAGACGCATGGCGAGATCGATCTCGTGCGGGTCGGCGATGCCGATTTGCGCCATTTCGCAGCCGAGATTGGCCACCATGGCGCGCATGCGCTGGGAGATGAAGCCGGGCGAATCCTTGATGGCCGTGACGGCCCGGCCGCTTCTGGCAATGAGGGCGGCCACGGCATCGCGCGCCGGGCTCTCGGTCCCCGGAGCGGTCATGATGGTCACGCGCTTCGATGTATCGCAGCTGAGGTCGAGCCCCACCAACCGCCGGTGGTCCATCTCCGTGCGCACCGCATGGGCGCTGCAGTCCTCGCCCAGAAGCTCGGCCACGATGGGGCTCTTGCCGTCGTCGTGATCGATGAGCTTTGCCCCCAGCTCGTGAAGGAAAGGCAGCGCCGTCTCGTCCACTTCGCTCAAGCACAGGCTCGCGGCCGGCGCCGCCGTGGTGACGTGATCGGCTGAGCCATCCTCGATGCGCTTTCCGTCCTCGCCGTAGCGGTAATTGCCTTGGCCCGTCTTGCGCCCGAAGCGGCCGGCCTCATAGAGGGCGCGGTGGGGGAACGCGGTCTTGAGCCTGGGGTCCTGGTTGTAGCCGTCATAGACGAAGAGACTCACCGGGTAGTTGACGTCGACGCCGGTGAGATCGGCGAGTTCCAGTGGTCCCATGCGGAAGCCGCAGCAGTCACGCATCACCACATCGATCTGGGCCGGGCTCGCCACGCGCTCATGGAGGATGCGCATGGCCTCGGTGGTGTAGGCCCGCCCGCCGAGATTGACCAGGAAGCCGGGGGCATCCTTCACCGTCACTGGCACGCGGCCCAAGCGCCTGCCCAGGGTCGTCAGGAAGGTGATAGCCTCATCGCTGGTGTCGGGCCCGCGCACCACCTCCACCAGCTTCATCAGCGGCACCGGATTGAAGAAGTGCATGCCGGCGATACGCGAGCGGTTGCGGCAATTGCGCGCAATGGTGGCGATCAGGAGCGAGGAGGTGTTGCTGGCGATGACGCACTCATCGCTGACGATCCCTTCCAGCTCGGAAAAGATCTTTTGCTTGAGTTCGAGGTTCTCATACACCGCCTCGATCACGGCATGGCAGCCCGAAAGGCCGGAAAGGCCGTCGGTGAGGTTGAGGCGGTCGCGGCAGCCTTGTGCCTCGTCCTTGCCCAGCTGGCCCTTTTCCACCAGCCGCTCGATGCGCTGCATCACCGTCTTGGCGCCGCGTTCGGCCGCACCGTCGCCGGCATCGTAGACGCTCACCCGCATGCCGCCGGTGAGCCCCACCTGCATGATGCCCTGGCCCATGGCGCCGGCTCCGACGACACCCAGGTGCACATCGCCGCTTGTGGCATCGATCATGGCAAAACGTGTCCCGCTGGAGGGATGCCTGTGGGGCATCCCGATGGATGTTGGCGGTTTAGCCCGGCGGGGACGAATTTTGAAGGGCAAATCCCTTCAGGGGGCGGACCGGGCCTCACTCAGGCCGAGGCGCGGCGGCAAGGCCCATGCTCCCTGTTTCGCGCGAAGATCATTACGCGGATCAGACAAGATTACCAAACCCTTCACCTCAGCCGGCAGGCCGAACGCAGGAGGTATTTCCAGCGCAGCCGCCGGGCCGCCATGAAGTTGCCTGAATGTTTACCACTCATGAAGCACATAGTGGCTGCGCCGCAGCGCTTGCGATACGCGATCAACAGGCGCAAATTGCCGCCCTTGAGCGCTGGTGATCGCGCTTGGGGCCCCCACATGCGGCTCTTGGCTTTTCTGGAGGATTGGACGACATGCGTCATGGCTTCAAGGCTGGATTGATGATTCTGGCGCTCGCTCTTGGCAGCGCAGGTGCCATGGCGACCCAGACGCTCGATATGCGCGGGCTGGAATACTCTTCGCCGTCGGGCGCCTACCTGGCGGGCCGCTATGCCGCGAAAGTGCATGACACCGAGTACGCCGCCGCGTTCTTCGCGCGGGCGCTGGACGAGGATCCGGGCAACCCCATCCTGATCGAGCGCGCCTTCCTGCTCGATCTGTCGGCGGGCAACATGAACCGCGCCGCCGAGCTGGCCGGTCAGATCGCAAAAACCAATCCGCGCCACCGCCTGGCCCAGTTGATGCTGGGCGTGAAGTCCTTGCGTGAAGGGCACTGGTCCGACGCGCGCAAGTTTCTCGCCAACACCGCCTTTACGCCGATCGGCGAACTTTCCTCCTCGTTGCTCACGGCCTGGAGCTATGCCGCCGAGGGCAAGTATGACGAAGCCGAAAAGGCATTGAAATTTCTCGACAAGAACACCTCGCTCGCCAACTTCCGCCTGTTCCACAAGGCGCTGATCGCCGACATGCTCGGCCGCAGGGACGATGCCGACAAGAATTTCGCCAAGACCTATGACGCGGCCGGGCCCTCGCTCAGGGTGGTGCAGGCCTACGGCAATTATCTCGAACGCAGCGGAGGTCGCAAAAAGGCCATCCAGATCTACCAGACATTTCTCGACAAGACCCAGCGCAACCCGCTGGTGGTGGCCGCGCTCGAGGGGGCGAAGAAGGGTGTCAGGCCGGACCCGTTGATCGCCGATGCCAATGCCGGCGTCGCCGAGGCGCTGTTCGGCATCGCCAGTGCGCTCACCGATGAGCAGAGCATCGACATCGCGCTCATCTACGACCAGATCGCGTTGTGGATCAGGCCCGATTATCCGGTGGCGCAGATGCTGCAGGGCGAGATCTACGAAGACGTCAAGCGCTACGAGAACGCGGTGGAAGCGTTCAGGTCGCTGCCCCAGACCTCGCCCCTCATGCCGTCGGCGCAATTGCGCATCGCCAATGATCTCGACGATCTCGGCCGCACCGACGACGCGATCGCCGGCCTCGACAAGCTGATCGCCAAGGAGCCTAACAACTACGACGCCCTTTATACCCGCGGCAACATCCAGCGCGCCCACGAGCGCTGGGCCGAAGCTGCCGACAGCTACACGCGCGCACTTGCCCGCATACCTTCGCCCGGCAAGCGGCACTGGACGGTCTACTATTTCCGCGGCATCGCCTATGAGCGCTCCGATCAATGGCCCAAGGCCGAAGCCGACTTCAAGAAGGCGCTCCAGTTGCGGCCCGATCAGCCGGCGGTGCTCAACTATCTCGGCTATTCGTGGATCGAAAAGGGCATGAACCTCGACAAGGCGCTCGCCATGGTCAAGAAGGCCGTCGATCTGCGCCCCAATGACGGCTACATCGTCGACAGCCTCGGCTGGGCCTATTACCACCTGGGCAATTATGCCGAAGCGACCAAATATCTCGAGCGTGCGGTCCAGCTGAGGCCCGAGGACGCCACCATCAACGAACATCTGGGCGATGCCTACTGGCGCGTCGGGCGCAAGCTGGAGGCGAAATTCCAGTGGGCCCATGCGCGCGACTCCAAGCCCGATGCCAAGGAACTCAAGGGAATCCTGAAGAAGCTGAGCGACGGCCTGCCGCCGCCCAAACAGTTCAAGCCGGCCGACAACGGCAAGGCCCCCGACCGCACGTGATGGTGCCTGCCGCGGCCTTGCATGAGCCCGCCGCCGCCAAGATCAATCTCGCCTTGCACGTCACCGGCAGGCGCAGCGACGGCTATCACGAGCTCGACAGCCTAGTCGTCTTCACCGCCGCCGGCGACCGGCTCTGGGCGTCTGCCGCCGACGACATGAGCCTGACCATCGAAGGCCCCATGGCCGCGGATCTGGCGCTCGAGGGCAACCTGGTGCTGAGGGCGGCCGAGGCATTGCGCCGGAAGGCGGGCCGACCACGGCTCGGCGCACGGCTTGTGCTGGAAAAGTATCTGCCGGTGGCCTCCGGGATCGGCGGCGGCTCGGCCGATGCGGCAGCGGCCTTGCGCCTCCTTGACCGCTTGTGGCGGCTTGGCGCGTCCATCGAGGATCTCGCGCGGACGGGGACCGAGTTGGGCGCGGATGTGCCGGTGTGCGTCTACAGCCGGCCGGCGCGCATGACCGGCATCGGCGAGCGCATTTCGCTCATGGAATCCCTGCCCGAGCTGCCATTGGTGCTGGTCAATCCCGGCTGCGCGGTCGAGACGCCTGAGGTGTTCTCCCGCCTCGCTGCCCGCGCAAATCCCCCCCTGCCACCGCTTCCGGCGGCACTTTTATCGCCGGCCGAGATGGCCGCCTACCTCTCCGCCTGCCGCAACGATCTGGAAGCGCCGGCGCGTGCCGCAGCGCCCGTCATCGGCGAGGTCGTGGCCGCTCTCGCCGGCAGCCCTGGCTGCCTCATTGCCCGCATGTCGGGTTCGGGTGCCACCTGCTTCGGCCTTTACCCCGATGCGGCTGTGGCCGACGCTGCCGCCCGCGCGCTCACCGCTCGACGGCCGGGCTGGTGGGTCGCCGCGACCACAACCCTGTCAGCTGGTGCGTGAGACGCAGAAATCGACGGCTTCCTCCAGCGCCGCGCGGTGAGCGCTGTGGGGGAAGATCTCCAGCGCGTCGCGGGCAATGGTGCCGTAATGGCGGGCGCGCTCGATGGTGGCCTCCAGCGCCTCGTGCTTCTGCATCATCGCCACCGCCTGCGCCAGGTCGTCCTCGGCCTGGTCACCGTCCTCGAAGGTGCGCTTCCAGAAGCGCCGCTCCTCGGCATCGCCGCGGCGATAGGCAAGCACCACCGGGAGGGTGATCTTGCCTTCGCGGAAATCGTCGCCCACGCTTTTGCCCAGAAGCGCCTGGTGCCCGGCGTAATCGAGCGCATCGTCGACGAGCTGGAAAGCGACGCCGAGATTGCGCCCGAAGGATTCAAGCGCCGAGACCTCCTCCTTGGGCCGGCCGGCGACGACGGCGCCCACCTCGGCGGCGGCGGCGAACAGCACCGCGGTCTTGGCCACGATCACCTGCATGTAGCGATCCTCGCTGGTGGAGATGTCATGCTGGGCGGCGAGCTGCAGCACCTCGCCTTCGGCGATGATGGAGGCGGCGCCTGAGAGGATGCGCAAGGAATCGAGCGACTTGGTCTCCACCATCATCTTGAACGCCTGGCCGAGCAGGTAATCGCCCACCAGGACGCTGGCCTGATTGCCCCAGATCATGCGCGCCGCCTGCTTGCCGCGGCGCAAGTCGCTCTCGTCCACCACGTCGTCGTGCAGGAGCGTTGCCGTGTGCATGAACTCGACCGCGGTCGCCAGCTTGATATGGGCATTGCCGGTGTAGCCGCACATCTGCGCCGCAGCGATGGTGAGCATGGGCCTGAGGCGCTTACCGCCGGAATTGATCAGATGGCCGGCCAGTTCCGGGATCAGGTCGATATGGCTGTGCGCCCTCACCAGGATCGCGTCGTTGACGCGCTCCATGTCATGCTCAACCAGGCCGGTCAGCCTTTCGATGCTGGCCTGCCGGCCATCCTTGCCTTCGAACGCGACGACGATACCCACCGTTGACGTCCCTTTCTGTCGATGGACCTTCTGGTCAAGACGATAAGTGCCACGTGCGCCGGCGACAAGAGCGACGAAATGACGATTGCCGGCCGCTTCCTTCGCGGCAGCTTGCCGTTCCCCCGCGCGCACAATTGCATTAGGCTAGATCGAAAGGCAAGGAGGTGCGATTGCGCGAGGTGCTGCGGACCAACGACCTAGTGGAGCTGAGCTTTGCGCTGCATGTCTTGCGCGAGGCCGGCATCGATCCTGTGGTGCTGGATGAGCACATGAGTGTGTTGGAAGGTTCCATCGGCGCCTTGCCGCGACGGGTCGTGGTGGAAAATGGTTACTATGACAAGGCGATGCGTATTCTTGGTAACGTGTCGCTAACCATCGGTGCCTGATAATGGGCGCAATATGCAGATGAGCGCGCTTTCATCCACGGCCTCACCGCCTCCGCCTCCGCCCACCGCGGCAGCGCCTTCGTCGTTGACGGAGGATGCCTTTCTTGGTGGCAGGGTCACGGTGCTGCAGCCGGAAAAGGGCTTTCGCGCCGGAATCGATTCCGTCTTTCTCGCCGCCACCATACCGGCCGAGGAAGGCGAGACGCTGTTCGAGGCCGGCATCGGCACCGGTGTCGCCTCACTGTGCGTCGCCGCGCGCGTGCCCGGCATCCACATCACCGGGGTCGAGGTGGCGGCGCGCTATGCCATGATCGCCGAGCAAAACGCCAAGCGGAACAATTTCGAAGGCGGGATACGGGTGATCAGGGGCGACGTCAAGGATGCGCTGCGGCGCGATCTTTCCCAGTTTCCCGCCCACGGCTCCTTCAACCACGTTTTCGCCAACCCGCCCTTCTTCGACAACGACAAGGTGACCCAGCCGACCGGAACCCTGCGCGCCGTGGCCAACACGTTCGGGCCGGAGGACCTGGAAGTGTGGATCAAGGTGCTGGGGACCATGGTCGCGATGCGCGGCACCGCCACGGTCGTGCACCGGGCCGAAAGCCTCGGGCGCCTGCTCACCGCCATGGGTGAGCGCTTCGGCGACATCAGGGTGGCGCCGCTGTTTGCCCGCCACGGCATGGCGGCCTCGCGCGTGATCGTGCAAGGGGTGAGGGGGTCACGCGCGCCCATGCAGCTTCTGCCCGGTCTTGTGCTGCATGACGACGGCTCCGCCTTCACGCCCGAGGCCGAGGCGATCCTGCGCGACGGCATGGCCTGGCGGCTGCGCTGAACGGCGCAATAATCGGCTTGCGGACGGCCGCAAGGCATCCTATCTCACCCCATCATGGCGTCGTCTCCAGCAAAGCCGGGTTTTTTCTCGTCCCTCATCAGGCGCTTCAGCGGTCGCCGCGCGGTCGTGCCGGTGGTGCGCCTTTCGGGCATCATTGCCGTCGGCTCCACCCTGCGCCCGGGCCTGTCGCTCACAGGTCTCAACGACACGCTGGAGCGCGCCTTCAAGATGCGCTCGAAGGCGGTGGCCCTGGTGATCAACTCGCCCGGCGGCTCGCCGGTGCAATCGGCTCTCATCCACGACCGCATCCGCCAGCTTGCCGAAGCCCATGAAAAGCCGGTCCTCGTCTTCTGCGAGGACGTGGCGGCCTCCGGCGGCTACTGGCTGGCGCTGGCGGGCGATGAGATCTTTGCCGACAAGAACTCGATCGTCGGCTCGATCGGCGTGCTGGCAGCCGGCTTCGGCTTCGTGAGCGCCATGAAGAAGCTGGGCATCGAGCGCCGCGTCCACACCGCAGGTGAGGAAAAGCTCATTCTCGACCCGTTCCAGCCGCAAAAGAGGGCCGACATTGCCCGCCTGAAAGCTTTGCAGGCAGGCATCCACGACAGTTTCAAGAGCCATGTGCGCTCCCGGCGCGGCGTTCGCCTGAAGGGGGACGAGAAGGAGCTTTTTTCCGGTGCCTTCTGGACCGCCGATGCCGCGCTCGGCTTCGGCCTCATCGACGGCGTCGGCCACCTGCATGAGGTGCTGGAGCAAAAATTCGGGCCTGAAGTCGTCGTGCGTCCGGTCAAATCCTCCGGCGGCTGGGGTCTTAGGCGCTTCTTGGCCCCGCGCGGAGAGGGCGCCGGCTTCTCCCTTCGCCTCGACGGTCTCGCCGATGAGCTGATTGCCGCGGCCGAAGCCCGTGCATTGTGGCAGCGTTTCGGTCTATGATGGCGCCAAGCGAGACGGAAGAACCATGCTGACGAAGTTTCTTATTGCCGTGATCCTCATGCTGGTGGGCTGGATGCTGATGCGCCATATCTCGCAGCCCCGGCATGACACCCCGGCCAAGCCAAAGGCCCGCAAGAAGCCGGACGCCCGCGACGAAGCCACCACGCTCGAACGCGATCCCGACACCGGTGTTTATCACTAGAGCGCTTTTCTCCTTCCCCCAGAAAGGGGGAAAGTCGGGATGGGGGTTGACGGTGGCGCAAGATGGCAATGGCCTCAACAGGTTGCCCCGCCGTCAACGCTCACCCCAGCCCTCCCCTTTCCGGGGGAGGGAGCACCTTTCCCCTCGCCGTAAGTGCTTTTTGCCAAATGCCTATTGCGTGGTGCGGGCTACGGTGAACTCGCCGGTGCGGATGCGCTCGGGCAGGCGTTCGGTCATCTTGGCGACCGGCTCTTCGCCGTAGGTGGCGATCATGTCGGACAGCGCGGCGAAGATGGCTGCCGTGGCGATGCAGTCGGGATCGATGCCCTCGTAAATGGCTTCTTCCCAGGCATCGAGGATATGGCGCAGGGCCAGTTGCTTGGGTTCGGTCTCGCTCGCCATCACCACGTGCCCCGTCGTCGCCTTGTAGATGGGCGGATTCTTCACGTTTTTTGCTTCCCCTGAATACAGGCCGCGGCCCTTTGCGTCCCTGCCGCCGCAAAGCCGTTTCATGGCGGACTCTAGCACAAGAGGGCGGTGGCGCATCTTCCGGCTTAAGAAAGGGTTAACGCAGGGCCAAGGATTTGAAGCAAACTCAACGGGAGAGAATCCGGGCGATGAAATCAGCCGTGCCGGGGGTCATGTCGAGGTGCTTGAGATCGTCCGGATCGGCCCACAGCACATCTGAGGCATCGTCGCCCGCCACGGCTTCGCCGCCCAGCCAGCGGGCCTGGAAGACGGAGAGGATGAAGTGGCTCTCGACCTTGCCGTCTGCCGTCTTGTTGATGATGTCGATGCAGTCGAGGAGAGCGGTGATCTTGGCATCGATGCCGGTTTCCTCGCCCAGTTCGCGCAAGGCCGCCTGGCGCACCTCTTCGCCCAGCTCTACCTTGCCGCCCGGCAGGCTCCACAAGCCGAACGCGCGGGGGTTGGCGCGCTTGACCAGCAAGACCTGGCCGTGGCGCACAACCACGACGCTCACTGCGGCGACCGGGTGCGGGGATGAGGAGATTTGGCCGGACTGCGGGCTCATGGCAGGATGGGGTGTAAGAGAAGGTCAGCCATGTGCGGTCTTTACAGCTTGCGCAAGAGCGAGGACGAAGTGCGCGCCGCCTTCGGCTATGGCGGCGAGGCTGTGCTGGGTCCCCGCGACTATGTCACACCCGCAGGACCCATGGCCATAGTGCGCATCGAGCGCGATGGCTTGAGATTGGCCTGGGTGCGCTGGGGGCTGGTGCCGTCATGGATGAAGGAGGTGAAGCCGGGCAAGCCGCTCATCAATGCCCGTGCCGAGACGGTGGTGCAAAAACCCTCCTTCCGCAATGCCATGCGCCGCCGCCGCTGCCTCATCCCCGCCGACGGCTTCTATGAATGGTCGGGCGACCAGCCGGGCAAGAAACAGCCCTGGCATATCCACCGCCCCGATAACGCGGTCTTCGCCTTTGCGGGCTTATGGGAAACCTGGATGGGTGCCGACGGCTCGGAGCTGGAAACGGCTTGCATCATCACCACCGCCGCCAACCGCAGCATAGCTGCCATTCATGACCGCATGCCGGTGGTCATCCAACCGGAAGCCTATGCCCTGTGGCTCGATAGTGACAACGTCAAGGCCGATGAGGCCGCCGCCCTGCTCGTCCCGGCGCCGGAGCGCTATTTCGTCATGCAAAAGACCGTCATCCGCCGCACCGCTTCGCCGCCCAAGCCGGCGACGGGGGCCGCACAGCCAAAACTTCTCTAGGCTTCGGGTGCGATCAGCTTGCGCGCCATGCACAGGCGCGGTTCGACCTCGTAGCCGAGGCTTTCATAAAAGCCGCGCACCTTTTCGTTCTCGGCCCTCACCAGCAGGTTCAGCTTCCAGACGCCGCGCGCCTTCAGCCAGCCCTCGGCGGCCTGCATCACCTGTCGCCCGAGGCCTTGTCCCTGAAGGTGGGGATCGACAGTAACGTAATAGACCATGCCGCGATGGCCGTCGTGGCCGACCATCACCGAGGCGGCGAGGCGCTCATCGAGGCGGGCCACCAGCACTTCGGAATTAGGCTTGCCGCGCGCAAAGGCGATGTCTTTTGCCGGATCGTTCCATGGCCGCACGAGACCGCAGGCCGCCCACAGCGCGACGGTCTCGTCGACATCGCCGTCTTCGATCGGGTGAAAGGCAAGTTGCTTGCTCATGCATCCTCTGGCGGCAGCAGCTTGCCGGGATTGAGAATGCCGTGCGGATCGAACAGGCGCTTCAGCCCGCGCATCATCTCCAGTTCCAGCGGCGATTTGACCGTCGGC
>Ga0307436_1000297_pt1 | contig 22818 bp, 21 predicted proteins | sample SalMarWE160440MG_FD_202513 | JGI IMG/M metagenome (GOLD analysis project Ga0307436, IMG submission 202513) | Salt marsh sediment microbial communities from the Plum Island Ecosystem LTER, Massachusetts, United States - WE1604-40 | ecosystem: Environmental > Aquatic > Marine > Intertidal zone >...
GCCTCGCGGCCTTCCTTGATCCGGGACAGCGCGTGATGTCTTCGGTCAACCTGGCCGGGGGCATTGATCTTACTCACGTCACCAAGCGTTTCGTCACGCCGATCGGCACGGTGATGACTGCGATTCGCGACGTTGACCTGAGTGTTCCGCCGGGTCAGTTCTGCGCCATCGTCGGACCGACCGGCTGTGGCAAATCGACGACCTTGACGCTGGCGGCCGGTCTCGATCTGCCGAGCGCCGGCAGCGTGCGGGTCAATGGCAAGACTGTGGATGGCATCACCAAAGGTGCGAGCTTCGTCTTCCAAACGGACGCACTGCTGCCCTGGAAGCCAGTTGTCGCCAACGTAGCCCTGGGTCCCGTATTTCGCGGTGTCGCCAAGAAGGAGGCGATGGCGAAGGCGCGCGCGTGGCTCAAGACCGTCGGGTTGGCAGGCTTCGAGAATCACTACCCTCATCAGCTTTCCGGCGGCATGCGCAAGCGCGTCAGCCTCGCCGCGGCGCTCATCAACGAGCCGTCCATCCTGCTAATGGACGAGCCTTTTTCTGCGCTCGATGTGCAGACGCGGGCGATCATGTCCAACGAGCTGCTTGCGCTGTGGGAACAGAGCGAACCTTCGGTGATGTTCGTCACCCACGACCTCGAGGAGGCGATCGCGCTGGCAGACCGGGTCATCGTGATGACGGCCGGACCGGGCACGGTGAAGGCTGCCTACGACATCGATCTTCCGCGGCCGCGCGGTGCAGTCCAGGAGATACGGTTCGAGCCGCGTTTTCTCGAATTGCACCACCAGATCTGGGAGACACTGCGCGATGAGGTCCAGCAGGCCTATTCGCGCACGGCTGAGGCAACACGCGTCGGGAGTGCGGCGGCATGACGGTTGAAGCTTCTCCGACTACCGAGACCACGGGTTCCGAGGGTGACGAGACGTCGATTGCGGCCAAGGCGCGTCTACGCGCCTATCGCCGCAGGCGGCTTGTTCTGCTCGGCCAGTTGGCAGCCTTCGTTCTGGTGGTCGGCAGCTGGGAGCTGCTCAGTGACCTCCATGTCATCGATCCGTTCTTCTTCGGCTCTCCCGTCGGCATCGTTCTTCGGCTGGCCGATTGGGCGGTGCGCGGCACGGCCTACGGCTCGCTCTGGCTGCAGATCTGGGTGACGCTGGAGGAGTCACTGCTTGGCTTCGTTTTCGGCGTCGCCAGCGGTGTCATCTTCGGCGTGCTGCTCGGTGAGGTTCCATATCTGGCCGACGTTTTCGGACCCTACATCAAGATCGTGAATGCCCTGCCGCGCATCGTTCTCGGCTCGATCTTCACCATATGGCTCGGCCTCGGTCTGTCTTCCAAGGTGATGCTCGCCGCTGTGCTTGTGTTTTTCGTGGTGTTCTTCAACGCCTTCCAGGGCGTGCGCAGCGTCGACCGCAACCTTGTCGCCAATGCGCGCATCCTCGGCGCCTCGCGTTGGCAGGTGGTGCAGCACGTTGTCTTTCCGTCGGCCCTGACCTGGATCATCGCCAGCCTGCACGTCGCTCTCGGGTTTTCGATTATCGGTGCGATCGTCGGCGAGTTCCTCGGCTCCCAGCGGGGACTGGGTCTGGTGATCGCGACCGCGCAGAACACTTTCGACGCCAACGGGGTGTTCGGGGCCATGCTGGTAATCGGCGTGCTGGCGCTTAGTGCCGAAGCGTTGATGGCCGTGGTCGAAAAACGGCTGCTCGCCTGGCAGCCCGCCTCGACCACACAGAAGGATGTTGCGGGGATCTGACCTCAAGGTTCGCGCGGCATCAGGGGAAGGCTCAGTGGAGAGCCTCAATAAATGGAGGAACGAGCAATGAGCATTAAGAAGCTGAAATCGAGGCTTGCCTGCACCGCGGCCGTCGTGGTCCTAGGCGCATGTCTGTCTGGAGCGGCGGTTGCCGCCGACCTGCCGAAGGTCACCCTGATGGTCGGCGGAATCGACAAGCAGATCTATTTGGAATACCAGCTCGCCAGAAGCTTGGGCTTCTACAAGAAGTATGGTGTCAACGTCGAACTGAGCACGGAACAGGCCGGCGGCGTCGGCGCCGAGGACGCGATGATCTCGGGCCAAGTTAATGCGGCCGGCGCCTGGTACGTCCATACCATCGACTTCCAGCAGAAGGGCAAGGACGTTATCAACCTCATCCAGCTCGCGGTCGCCCCAGGCGAGCGGATCATGTGCGCCAAGGGCTCGAACGTAAAGTCGCCCACCGACTGGAAGGGCAAATCGGTCGGCGTGACCGACATCGGCTCGGGCACGGATGACCTGGTGAGCTACGTCTCGAGCCGTGCCGGTTTGACCTCCAAGGACTACTCCAAGATCGCGGCTGGCGCCGGCCAGACCATGATCTCCGCGTTGAAGTACGGTAAGGCGATCTGCGGCATCACCAGCCAGCCGACCGTCAACGCGATCGAGAAGCTTGGCGTGGGCTACTCTGCCATCGACCTCTCGACTGGGGCCGGCGTGCAGAAGTGGCTGGGTGGCGACTACCCGGCCGCTGGCGTGTTGGTCCGCGCCGAGTGGCTAAAGACGCATCAGAAGGAAGCCCAAGGAGTGGTCAACGCGCTGGTCGCCACCTTGGCCTGGATGAAGACGCATACTGCGGCCGACGTCGCCGCTGTCATGCCGGCGGACTTTGTCTCCAATCCGCTGACATCCAAGGACGAATACATCTCCGCGCTGAAAGCCGACTGGGGCCAGTATAACCTCGACGGTCTCGGCCTCATGCCCAAGAACGGTCCGCAGACCGTCTTCGACATCCAGAAGGCGGCCGGCAAGATCACCGGCAAGGTGGATCTGACCAAGACATACACCAACGACTATGTGATCAAGGCTCAGAAACTGGAGGGCATTAGCGGGTAGCGAAGGCTGACCGGCGGCACCGCTCGGTGGCGAGCGACGACGTCAGAGCACCGTGAAAATGAGGAAGGCGGCCTGGGGGCCGCCTTTTTCTTTCCCTTCCAGGCGCGCCGAGGCGGAGGCACAGCGTCGCCAGATCTTGCGCACTTCTGTATGATTCGCTCAGAAGACCATTCAGCCCATGCCGGCGGCAAAGAACCGGTCAAATGAGGGGAGGGCAACCGCCGGCACGAACCATGGCGGTAGGGAGGAGTCGGGAGGTCTGCCATGGCATTGCGTTTCGCAACGCCTGCTGTCGCAGCTATCGTTGGCGTGCTGTCGCTCGCCTGTGCACATGCCGAGGACGTCTCGATCATGATCGGCGGCATCGAGAAGCAGATCTATCTTCCTGCGGTGCTCGCCCAGAAGCTCGGCTACTTCGAGGCCGAAGGCCTCAACGTCTCGCTGCTCAGCGAGCCGGCGGGCGTCGAGGCTGCCGATGAAATGTTGGCCGGTGCCGTCCAGGGCGTAATCGGTTTCTACGACCACAACATCGATCTTCAGGCGCTCGGCAAATACACAGAGTCCGTCGTTCAATTGAGCCGCGTTCCCGGCGAGGTCGAACTCATTTCCGCCGCACATCCCGAGATCCGTTCGGTGCGCGATTTGGCCGGTAAACGCGTCGGCGTGACGGGCCTGGGATCCTCGACCGATTTCCTGACCGAATACCTGTTGATTAGGTCCGGGCTGAAACTCAGCGACGTGACACCCGTCCCGGTCGGGGCGGGCGATACGTTGATCGCGGCCATGCAGCATGACCAGGTTCAGGCGGCCATGACCACTGAGCCGACGGTCTCCCGACTGCTCAGTACCAAGCAGGCCCGCATTCTGATTGACATGCGCGACGTCGCCGGCACAACCGCCGCACTTGGGGGAATCTACCCGGCGGCCTGCCTCTATATGGAAACCGCATGGGTCAATACCCACAAGGAGACCATCCAGAAGCTCGCCAACGCTTTCGTCAAGACGATGCGGTACATCAACGGCCATACGGCTGTGGAAATCGCGGCCCTCATGCCGGCGGCCTTCTACGTCGGCGACCGAGCCATGTACGTCGAAGCCCTCGCGCGCGGCAAGGGCATGTTCACCGAAGACGGCCGCATGCCAATCGGCGGGCCGGAGAACGTCCTTGCGGTGCTCTCCACGATCAAATCGCGCGTTCACGACAAGCCGATTGATCTGTCGGCGACCTACACAACCGTGTTCGTCGATGCTGCCAATGCGAACCGCTAGATCTGCTCCGCGGCCGGCGGCAACCTGACAACCACGCAGAAGCCCCTGCCGCTGGACAGCGGTGCGAGTTCGGCCGAACCGCCGAACATCTCGGCGATTTCGGCGACGATCGAAAGCCCGAGGCCGCTTCCGCCTTCGCGCGCGCCGCGCCCGCGCCGAAACCGCTCGAACAGCTCCTGCAATTCGTCTGCACTCGCGCCGGCGCCGTTGTCCTCAACGGCGAGGATCGCCGCACTGGTGTCCCGGCGCACGGAGATGGTGGCAGTCGTGCCCGTGCCGGCATACTGGACGGCGTTGTCGATCAAGTTGTTGAGCATCTCCCGGACCAGCGTCCTCGTCGCCATGACTGGGCAGGGGCCGTCGGCCTGCAGTACAAACTCTACCCCACGATCAAGGCCCCGCGGCGCCGCCTCGGTGACCGCATCGCGCGCAACAGCGGTGAGGTCCACCCGCTCGCTTTGGAGAGCGGCGCGGTTATGGTCCACGCGGCCAAGCGTCAGAAGCTGGTTGGTCAGCCGCGACATGGCCGTCAGGTTCTCGTCGACACCCGCCAGGGCCAAGCTGCCCTCGATTGTGTCATGCGTGCGGCGCGCGACCCCAATCTGCGTCTTCATGATGGTCAGTGGCGTGCGCAGCTGATGTGCCGCGTGATCGAGAAACCGCTTCTGCCGGTCGAGATGCTGGCTCAGCCGTTCCATATGGCGGTTGAGCGCGTCAACTAGCGGGCGTACTTCCGATTGTACCGATCGAGCATCGAAAGGCTCGAAACGGTCGCCTGGCCGCTCGAGAACCGCCTGACGCAAGCTCAGCAGCGGCCGCAGCTCGCGATTGATCCCGATCCAGATCGCCAACGCCGCTGCAAGCACCAGAGCTGCCTGCTCGGCAAAACCACGCAACCACAGGCTCCGGAACAACGCTTGCCGCGCCTTCTGGGTCTCGCCGACCATGACGGTAACCGCGACCATACCCGTCGGCGTCACCACCGGCTGGCGCAGGATCACCGTCCGCATCGCCTCGGTCCGGAACATCGTCTCGAAGAAATGCGACTCGAATTCCGGTGGCAGGGCTTTCGGAGCCGACAGACCAGGAAAGCCCGCGATCAGATCGTGCGTTGGCGCGATGACGGCGTACGCGACCTCGTCATGGCTGTCCGACGCGAACAGCTCCAGCGCGGAAGGTGGAATAGTGACGCTGATCTGCCCATCGCGGTACTGCAATTGCTCGGCGATAATCCGCGCGGAGGCGGCCAGGTTGCGGTCCATCACCAGGGTGGCCTGCCTGAGCGCGCCGCCATAAGAGAGCCACACACTCGCCGCCAGGATCGCGACGACGGGCACCACCAACCACATCATCAGGTTGAGACGCAGACTGCCACGGCCGCGAGACCACGGGCTCAAGACGGGTCGAGCCTCAGCAGGTATCCGAGGCCGCGCAGTGTGGCAATCGAGACGCCAGAATTCTCGAGCTTCTTGCGCAGTCGATGGATATGCACCTCGATCGCGCTGAGATTGACGTCCTCGCCAAACCCGTAGCTGCTTTCCAGCAGCATCTCCTTGCTCACCGTGGTGCCGGCTCGCCTCAGCAGCGTCTCGAGCAGTGCATGCTCCCGCGGCGACAGGTGGATATCGCTGCCGTTGACTGCAAACAGGCGTGTGTTCTGATCAAACGACAAGGACCCAAAGCGTAGCTCCGATTTCAGCGTCGTGTTCGTGCGCCGCAAAAGCGCCCGGAGGCGCGCGTCCAGCTCCTCCACTTCAAACGGTTTGGTCAAGTAATCGTCGGCCCCGACATCGAGACCCTCCACACGGCTGTGCACCGCGTCCTTGGCGGTCAGGATGAGGATCGGAGTTGACAAGCCTTCGGCCCGCACATGACGAACGACGTCGATGCCGTTCATCCTCGGTAACGTCAGGTCGACAATCAGGAGATCGTAGTTCTTCAGATCTGTGCCGTGCGCCGCACTTTCACCGTCGTGCACGCAGTCTACGACGTAGTTGCTGCCGCGCAGGAGCTTGGCAAGCCAGTCGGCCAGGGTCTTGTTGTCCTCGACGATCAGAAGACGCATTGGCCCCGAGCATGTTTTGCGTGATTGCTCGTACTGTACTAGCTCAGCGATCCAGGGACCATCTCAGTCGAATAGAACATAGCAATCCTGCTTTCGTCGGTCTGCGACGGGCACCGGTGGCGTTAGGTCGGACACGCGATATCATAATCCGCGTGTCGGGGGTTCCAGTCCCTCCTCCGCTACCATTGAGCTGGTTACCTGGTCGTTGACCAGGTCGATCACGGCCTTTGTCCGGGCGCGTGCACGTCTCAGGAGACGTGGGCCTCGATCGGCCGCCAACCGGAGGGCCGGGCGCCTGATTTCTTTATTGGCTTGACCACTGCGGGCAGGCTCCATAACTAGGTCTCACGGCGGTGGAGTCCGCCAACAACCGCCCCCTTGGGCCGATGACTCCTGTTTCGGGTGGATCTGAGCAGGGAGCCCAACGGCCCGTATTCATGCACGGCTGTCAAATACGCATCGCGCGACGGCACAGACGCGGCCGATGCGCCGGTCGGCAGCGTTCTTTGCCAGTTGCCCCGGCGAGGTAGGTACTTGCGCGGGGCAATGCTGGACAGAACGACAGACCATCGGACCGAAAGCCTTGCGGCGCTGCTGGAAGACGCCGGCAGGTCGGTTCCCGATGCGTCGCCCGGGCAGTTGCGGAACCTCACCAGACTGCGTGAACTCCGCCATCGGCTGATTTCGGAACGGTTTCAGCTTGCCGTTGTGGGGCAGTTCAAGCGCGGTAAGAGCACGCTTCTCAATGCACTGCTTGGCGCCCGGATCATGCCAACGGCGGTGGTCCCGGTGACCGCCATTCCCACATTTGTTGAGCGGAACGCGACCCTCACACTGCGGTCGATCTTCTTGTCGGGGGGCGTGGAGGAGATGCAGGCAGATCGGCCGGACGCGCTCACAGAGCGGCTTGCGGAGCTTGTGACCGAGGAGGCCAATCCGCGCAACCAGCTTGGGCTGGCACGAGTCGAGCTTGGCCTCAAGGCGCCCCTTCTTGAGAGCGGCGTCGTTCTGATCGACACGCCGGGGATCGGCTCGAGCTTCACGCACAACACCGAGACCGCACAGGCGACCCTGCCCGAATGTGATGCGGCGTTGTTCGTCGTCTCGCCCGATCCACCGATCACCGAGGTCGAAATTGGCTATCTCAAGCGCGTGCGGGCTACGGCGTCACGGGTGATCGTCGTTCTCAACAAGGTCGACACGATCGAGCCGTCGGAGATTGCCACCAGTCACGCGTTCCTGCGCATGGCGCTGTCGGATGCTGCCGGCGTCGGTGAGGAAACGCCCGTGTTCGTCGTGTCGGCGCGGGCGGGGTTGAACGCCAGACTCAATCACGATGCACCAGCGCTGGCAGCAAGCCGCCTGGACGCGTTGGAACAGCACCTCGCATGGCTTGCCACCCACGAGAAGCACTCTGTGCTAGCGTCGGCCATTGCGCGCAAAGCGACGGCGATCATGGATCGCCTGTTGGCGGAAACAGAAATCCGTCTTCGCGCCCTGCAACTGCCGATGACCGATCTCGACGCCCGCATTCAGGCGTTTGGGGCGGCGGTGCGTAAATTCGACGACGAGCGCCGCATGCTCGGCGATTTGTTGGGCGGGGATCGCCGCCGCATCCAGGAAGAAATCGAGCGCGACGCGGACGGACTGCGCCGACATGCCCGCGGCGTTCTGGAGGCCGAAGCCGGCCGCGCCTTCACTCGATTCGGTGATGCGGATCGGACTCGGCAAGCCCTGGCGGGCGCGATTCCGGCATTCTTCGAGAAGGAAGCCGAGCGGTTGGCCGTCAGGGTGCGCGAGCGACTGGCAGGACTTATCGGCGCGCACCAACAGCGTGCCAACGAAATCATCGAACGGGTGGAACACACTGCGGCCGAGCTGATGGAAACCTCGCTAAGGTCAGCGCAGCTGATCGAGCCCCTCGAAATCCGGCGCCAGGCGTATTGGGTGGGTGCCGACAGCGCCGAGGGCCTGAGCTTCATGGCAGCAAGTGCGGTCGAGCGTTTGCTGCCGCAGCAGTTGCGCCAAGCGCGGGTTCGCGGCCGCATGGTGGAGGCGATCCGTGCGGCGGTGCGGCGCAACGTCGAGAACCTGCGATGGGCCATGGTGCAGAACGTGGATGATGCCTTTCGCAAGCTTGCGGCAACGCTTGACCAGCACATCGCCGACAGCATCGAGGCGACACGCGGCATCATGCTGTCGACGCGGCTACGCCGCCTTGAGCATGGTGATCGTGTCGCGGCAGAAATTGCGGATATCGCGTCGTCCTTGGCCAAACTCACTGCACTGCATGCCGAAATCGCGCGCTTCCAGGGGAAGGAGGCGGCAGAAAGCGGGAGCACGGAGGACCCATCTCCGGTCATTCACAGCGAGTCGATCCGCGGTCAAGAGCGGCAGAGCTCGCGTGAGATCGCGATGACGTCTGCTGGCACCGCGGGAGAATGAGCGCGGTGGAAGTCAACCGAAGTTCAGGCAGCCTACGGCAACCGATTGCGATTGAACGCGCGATGCGGCGGCGGAAGTCGCTACGTGACAGGGACGTTGGTGTGCTTGATGTCACCGCGCGCGGCGTAGCGGCGATTCCTGCGCTGCGCGCACTCGTGTTCCAACGCGAGCCGAGCGATTTTGTGCGATGCCCGTCGGCGGGGAATCGCTGCGCTGGGTGCCGAGATCAGGGGCAGCCTGTCCGCACTTTCGCAGGTGGCCCGCGAGCGCGTTGCCGGAACACCGCCGGCGCGATTGCGGGAGTGATGCCTGTGCTTATCACGCGGTCGGCAGCGTAGTCAGCGAGGGCGTCAATGGCGAGGCTCAGCAACGCGCGGACGATCCTCGATATCGAGGCCATTGTCACGAGCTCGGACCGGCCCGGGCGCAATCGCCATCGCTGGCACGTGAAGGGCGTCGAATGCACGCGTGAAAGCCACCGGTATTCGGGATCGACGTACGCGTTCACGATCGACGTGTTGCAGCTGAGGCACGTGCGTGCCGGGCGGACGGCATGGCATGCCGTCCTGGTCACCGAGTGGTGGCGAGGTGCGGGCGAGACGGACATCGATATGCGGGCGATCCGATGGTTGAAGCTACTTGCCGGCAAGAAGTCCGATGTGACCGCTTGGGTGAGAGCCAACCGGGACGAGCTGCATCTCGGCGAACGGCCGGTTTCACTGAGAGCCGCGCATGAAAGCTAGGATCGCTGCCACGCACAGCCGCGCTCCGGGGCGCTTGGAATGCAATGTTCGCCGCGCGCTCGCCAGGGCGCGTGAATACCTGATCGGTCGACAATGCGCGGACGGCGGGTTCTGCTTCTACAGGTCGGAATACGTCGAGGAGTCGAACCTCCGCGACACCTATCACGCTGTGGCCAGCCTCGCGCTCGTGGGGATGAACCCGCCGCGAAAGGAACAAGTCGTCGCGTTCGTAGAGAACTCGACGCTCTACGGAATCAGCTACCTCTACCACTATGCGTTCGCGCTCGAGCTTCTCGGCAGCGAGCCGCATGTCGACCGGGAACGCATGAGGCGGCTCAGAGTTCGCAAGCTGGACGTCAATTCGGGGGAGAGCGTGAGCGCGTGGCTTGAGGAGACGTTCTACGCCATCCGCTTGCAGCGTCGCTTCGGGCATCTCCCCCATCGCGCCCGGATTGCAGCATTGGTGCGCCAGCTCGAGAGCGGCGGGGGTTTCGGCAAGGAGCCGAACCTCATCGACACATATTTCGGTGTCGGCATCCTGTCGGCGATCGGAGAAGGCGACCGCCTGGCGGAGACGCGCTCCTTCGTGAGCGCGCTTCAGGCCCCCGGGCTCGGTTTCAACCCGACGCGCAAGACGCGCGCAACCAGCCTGGAGACGATCCATGCCGGCGTGAACTGCTGCCGCATGCTCGGCATTGAGACAAAGTATGCCGCGGACATCCTCGCTTTTGTCCTCAGTTGCCAAAGCCGGGACGGCGCATTCGCACGCGAGCCGGTCGCCCTGCCGGATATCGAACTCACTCACCAGGCGCTGGAAATCACTGCTGTGCTTGCGCCCGGCGCCCTGGGCGACGGGACCTGAAGGGGCCCGACCGGACGATTCGATGCCCGTCTGTCCGCCCAACCGGCGATCGTGGTCACCGCTCGACGATTTCGCGCTGTTCGTGGTCAGAGGCTGAGGTCGGGGCGTCGCAAGGACCGCCCGTTGATGCGCAGGTGATCGCCCGTGGAGGCCGCCTCTTTATTGAGCACGGTGCCGAAAATTGCATTGGGCCCAATGATTGACAACGCTGCCCATCGCGTCTTCTGTTCAAGTGACGCTGATGTGTGATCCCGCTCGACAGCGTACCGGAGGAGTCAAAACCATGATCGACAGACGTTTGCTATTGAAATCCACCCTACTCGGCACGGCCGGCGCGCTGGCGCTCAGCTTGGCGACGGTCTCGGCCCAGGCGGAGAACGCCACGCTCAAGGTGGGCTTCGTCGGGGTGACCAGCGGACCGGCTGCCGCCTGGGGCACCTCGAATGTGCGCTCGATGAAGACGCTCGCTGACATGTGGAACAGCGCCGGCGGCGTCAAGATCGGCGACAAGACCTATGACATCGAAGTGGTCACCTTCGACGACCAGAAGGATCCGAAGCTCGCCATCCAGGGCATGGAGAAGATGGCCCAGGAAGGCATCCACTACGTCGTCGGGCCGAACGTCGACGACACGGCCGCCGCAGTGCGCCCGGTGGCCGAGCAGAACAACATCATCTACTTTCCCTATTCCTTCCCGAAGTCGCTCTACACCAAGCCGGCGGAGAACGCCGTGCTCGGCATGGTTGCCAGCTACCAGTCGGGTCCGGCGATCTACAAGTATCTGAAGGACCACAACGGCGTGAAGACGATCGCCTTCGTCGCGGCCAATGAATCCGACCCGCTGAGCCAGCGCGACAACGGCGTGGCGGCTGCCAAGGCGCTCGGCCTCGACGTCGTGGCCTCCTCCGACACCTATTCAACGGATACGACCGATTTCACTCCGGTGATGACGCCGATCGTGCAGCTCAAGCCCGACCTGTTGGTGCTGTCGGGCGTCGCGCCCGCCAACGCGCCGCTGCTCATCCGTTCGGCGCGCGAGCTCGGCTTCAAGGGCCTCATTTCGACGGAGACCGCCCAGGACGCCAAGGTGCTTGCCGAGGGCGCGGGTAACGAGGCCAACGGCTTCATCTCGGTGGGTGGGGCTTCGACGCCGGAGATCGCCTCCGACGCCATGAAGGCGTTCGTCGCCCACTACACCAAGATGTTCGGCGAATACAACGACGAGTCCAACACCAAGGTCTACGCGCTCCAGTACATCGTCGACACCCTCAAGGCCAATCCCAAGGCGATGGACGACGTGAAGGAATTCATGAAGACCATGAACACCTTCTCCGTGGCCAACCCGTACCTGAAGGACCCCAACGCCAAGCTGACCTATGTCGGCATGACCTCTTTCGGCCAGAAGCGTCAGCTCTCGGTGCCGCTGGTGGTCAACCAGTACGAGAACGGCGCGTTCAAGACGCTTTTCATCGGACAAGTTGACTAGTCCGCGCACGTCCGTCTGAAATCTCGGAGCCGGGTACGCCCGGCTCCTATTTGCGGGGCCGCGTCGCCTGGCTCGCGACGCCGCGGCGGCATTGACGGGGGCAGTCCGTGGAACAGGTCATCGTCAATGGCCTCTATCTCGGCGCGCAGTACGCGCTGATCGCGCTCGGGCTGACTCTCATTTTCGCCCTGATGAACGTGCTCAACTTCGCCCACGGACAGATGTACGTTCTCGGCGGCTTCGTCACCTACACCGTCTACGGCCGCTGGCATCTGCCGTTCGTCGTGGCGCTGATCGCCTCCTCGGTGACGCTCGCCGTGCTCGGGGCGCTGATCGAGAAGTTCCTCTTCCGTACGGTCATCCGAAGGTCGGCGCGCGAGGAGAGCACCATGCTGCTCGCCGCGGCGATCGCTTTCCTGTTCGACGCGGTGATCCTGCTTGTCTTCGGCGAGAAGCAGCGCGGTGTGCCCAAGATCGTCGATGGCGTTCTGAACACCGGCGCCATCATCATTCCCTACGACCGCGTGCTGGTCGCGGGTCTGGCGATCGTTTTCATCGTCGCCTTCATGCTGTTCATGCAGTTCTCGCGGCCGGGACGCGCGATGCGGGCGCTGGCGCAGGACCGCGTCGCCGCCCAGTTGATGGGGGTCAATGTCGACCGCTATTCGATGGTTGGTTTCGCGACCGGCGCGCTGCTCGCCGGCCTGGTCGGAGGCTTGCTGGTCGCCATCACCGGCGTCAACTCCGGCATCGGCGGGCCGATCTCGATCAAGGCCTTCATGATGGTCATGATCGGCGGCGCCGGCGTGGTCGGCGGCGCCATCGCCGGCGGCTTCATCCTCGGCATGCTCGAGGCGGTCGGACTCTCCGTGCTGCATGCCTACGGCGACATAACCTACCTGGTGATCTTCGCCAGCCTCATGGTCTTCCTCAGCATCCGGCCGAACGGCCTGATGGGCAAGCCGTGGGGCTGACGGCGATGTCCGTCGTCGCACGGCTCGCCGCGTTCCTGGCACTGGTGGTCGCCCTGCTGGTTGGTGTGCCGAAGGCGATCGCGCTGACCGGCCGGGTCGACCTCTACTACACGCTGACGCTCACCTCGTTGCTGTCGATCGCCAGCGCCGGGGTGTGGATCACGTTCTATATCGGACGGATCAACATCGGTCAGGCGGCCTACGCGCTGACCGGCGCCTATGTGTCGGCGATTCTCGTCAGTGCCTACGGCGTGTCGTTCTGGCTGACCGTGCCGATTGCCGGATTGGTGTGCGCGGCCGCAAGCGTGCTGATCGGGCTGCCGATCCTCAGGCTGCGCGGCGTCTATTTCGCGATGGTAACCCTGGTCTCGACCGAGGTCGCCCGGCTGCTGGCGCTGGCGCTGCCGATCACCGAGGGGGCGAAGGGCATGGTCAACCTGCCGCTGCCCGGCCCGCTCGACATCGCTGGCGTTACCGTGATCCCCGATTTCGCTCACCTGGCCAATCTGCGCCTCGGCTTTTACCTGCTGTCGGTGGTGCTGATGCTGGTCACCTTCACCATCCTCTACCGACTGGTACATTCGCGCGTCGGTAGCCTGTTCCTCTCCCTGCAGCAGAACGAGGAACTCGCCTCGTCGGTGGGAATCAACATCGCTTACCTGCGCATCATCGCCTACGCCGTCTCCTCTTTCTTCGGCGGCATCTCCGGGGCGATCTTCGCGGCCATCTCCCAGTCTGTCTATCCGTCGAGCTTCACCGTCGCCGACTCGGTCAACTTCATGCTCAATTGCTTCCTCGGCGGACTGGGCTACGTGGTCGGGCCGCTGGTCGGCACGTTCGTGCTGCGCTTCGGGTGGGACCTGCTGTTCCAGGCCGAGCAATACCAGCTGCTCATCTATTCGATTGTGCTGATCGGTCTGATGCTGGTGCTGCCCAACGGTCTTGTCAGCCTGGTCGGGATCAGGCGCCGCAAGGCTGCGCGCTGAGATGGACGGCATCCTGCAGGTCGAAAGCCTGACCAAGCGCTACGGCGGTCTGGTCGCGGTCAACGATGTGTCGTTCAACCTGATGGAGCGCGAGATCCTCTCCGTCATCGGGCCCAACGGCGCCGGCAAGTCGACCCTGTTCAAGCTGATCTCGTCGTTCGTGCGGCCGACCTCCGGCAAGGTCGTTTTCCAGGGCGGACGGATTTCCGGTCGCGCGCCGCATCTGGTGGCGCGCCAGGGCGTCGTGCGCACCTTTCAGGAGGCCACCATATTCAAGGGCATGACCGTCAGGGACAACGTGATCGTCGCCCATCACCTGCGCTCTCACGCCAGCCTGTTCGGCTTCTTTCTCGGTACGCGTAGTGCGCGCGCCGACGAGGCGTCGTTCGCCCGCTCGGCCGACGAAATCCTGGATTTCCTGGGCCTCGGCGATCTTCGGGACGAGCTGGCCGGGGCGTTGCCCCAGGGTCATTTGCGCGCGCTCGGCATCGCCATCGGCCTGGCCACCGACCCGAAGGTGCTGCTCCTTGACGAGCCATTTGCTGGCATGAACCAGGACGAGACCATGCGCGCCGTCGACATGGTGCGCGGCGTGCGCGACCGTGGCATCACGGTGATGCTGGTCGAGCACGACATGGCTGCGGTGATGCGGATCTCGGACCGGATCGTGGTGCTCAACTTCGGCGTCAAGATCGCCGAGGGCACTCCCGACGAGATCCAACACGACGAGAAGGTCATCGAGGCCTACCTCGGCGTCGAGGACGAGAGCATCGGGACGTAGCGATGACCTTGCTCTCCGTCGACGACGCCGAACTCTATTACGACCACGTCTACGCGCTGAAAGGCGTGTCCGTCGCGGTCGAGGAAGGCGAGACTGTTGCGTTGATCGGCGCCAACGGAGCCGGCAAAACGTCGATCCTGCGGGCGATCACCGGCCTGAGGAGGCTGCGCCGCGGCACGATCACCTTCGCCGGCCGGCGCATCGAGGGAGAGGATCCCGACCGCATCGTCAGGATGGGCATCGCCATGGTGCCCGAGGGCCGGCGCGTTTTTTCGTTGATGTCGGTGAAAGAGAACCTCCTGATGGGTGCCTTCACGCGCACCGACAAGGCGGACATTGCGGCGAGCCTCGACATGGTGCTGACGCGGTTCCCGCGTCTGAAGGAGCGGTTTGGCCAGCAGGCCGGCACGCTCTCCGGCGGCGAGCAACAGATGATGGTCATCGCCCGCGCCCTGATGGCAAAGCCCAGGCTCCTGTTGCTCGACGAGCCTTCGCTCGGCATCGCGCCCAAGCTGGTGCAGGACATCGCCCGCTCGATCGTCGCCATCAACCGCGACGAGAAAGTCAGCGTGCTGCTGGTCGAGCAGAACTCGCGCATGGCGCTGCGTATCTCTCAGCGTGCCTACGCGCTGAGCACGGGCACGGTGGCGCTCAGCGGCGAGTCGGCCGACCTCCTCAACGACGAGCGGGTCAAGCGGCTCTATCTCGGTGGCGAACTGTAAGAATCGGGCGGGACGGCTGATGCGCATCCTGGTGGTGAATCCCAATACGACCGAATCGATGACCGGCAAGATCGGCGCGGCGGCGAGGGCGGCGGCCGCGCCGGGCACTGAAATCACCGCGGTCAATCCCGATGCCGGCCCGGTGAGCATCGAGGGCTACTACGACGAGGCATTTTCGGTGCCGGGGCTGCTGGCCGAGTTGGCCGGGCGACCTGACATGGACGCCTACGTCATTGCCTGCTTCGACGACACCGGCCTGGAGGCGGCGCGTTGCGCGGTCGAGGCGCCGGTGGTCGGTATCGGCGAGGCGGCGTTCCATCTGGCGAGCCTGATTGCGGGTCGCTTCGGCGTGGTCACGACGCTGGCGCGCTCGCTGCCGGCGATCGAGCAGAACCTGATCAAATACGGCCTTGCCAGCCGCTGCGCCCGCGTGCGCGCCAGCGAGGTCGCGGTGCTCGACCTGGAGGAGCCGGGCTCGGGGGCCGCGCGCCGCATCTCGCAGGAGGTGGGCGCCGCCGTACGCGAGGACAGGGCCGAGGCGATCGTGCTCGGCTGTGCCGGCATGACCGACCTCGCCGATGCGCTGGCGCGGGAGCACGGCGTGCCGGTGGTGGACGGGGTGGCGGCGGCGGTGAAATTGTGCGAGGGGCTGGCCGCGCTCGGGCTGAAAACCTCGAAAATCGGCGGCTACGCGCCGCCGCGACCCAAGCGTTTCACCGGCATGTTCGCCGCCTGGTCACCGGACCAACACCGTTAACCAACCGTCGCGAGCGGGCGTTTCACCGGCTGCGGTGCGTCAGCCGAACGAGACTCCGGCCACCGCGTCCCACTCCGCCATCGGTGGCGGGATGGGCTGCGGGCCGGCGCCGGGGACCGACTGGTCGAAGTCAACGGTTGCGCCGGTCATCATGCCGGACTCGTCGGAGGCGAGGAAGGCGACCGCGCGGGCGACCTCGTCGGGCTTGAGCAGCCGGCCGAACGGCTGCGACGCCTCCGCCTTGGCCAGCCAGTCGTCGCCGCCGCCATGGTAGCGCCGCTGGGTTATGTCCTCGGCCGGCGTGTCCATCCAGCCGAGAAGCAGGGCGTTGACCCGAATGTGCTGGCGGGCAACCGAATAGGCGACGTTCTTGGTGAGGATGTTGAGCGCACCCTTGGAGGCGGCGTAGGCGGTCAGCATCGGCACGCTGCCATAGGACGACACGCTCGAGATGTTGACGATCGATCCGCCGTTGTTGCCGCGGTTCATCAGCTTGATGGCGTGCTGCATGAGGAAGAAAGGGGCGCGCACGTTGACGGCGAACATGCGGTCGAACAGCTCCGGCGGGGTGTCCCAGATCGAGCCGCGCTCGGTCAGCGCAGCGCCATTGACCAGAATATGGAGGGCGCCGAACGCCTTTTCGGCCTCGGCGACGATGCGCCGGCAGTTGTCGACATCGGCGACGTCGCCGGCGACGAACGCCGCCTTGCAGCCCTTGCCGGCGAGATCGGCGGCGACCTTCTCGCCGCGCTCGCGGTTGCGTCCGGTGACGAGGATGCCGGCGGCGCCGCGCGCGGCGAAGAGCCGCGCGATGGCCTCGCCCAGGCCCTGGGTGCTGCCGGTGACGATGGCATACTTGCCGGAGAATGAGCCTGGGTCAGCCATGGTGTTGTCCTCGTTTAAAGTGGTTGCGACGGTTGGGGTTATCTCACGCCGCGATTTTTTCCCAGCGATTGCTCTTCGCCGATGCTTCGATGGCGGCGACGATGCGCTCGTTGGCAAGGCCGAAGGAAAAATCGGGAAAGCAGCCGCCGTTCATGACGCCGGTGACGAGGTCATGGACCTCGATCACCTTGACGTCGAAATAGCCGAGGCCGCCGCCACCATAGTCGAAGGGCAGGAAGGCACGGAACTGCGGCACTTGCGATCCGACCAGCAGGGTCTTGAAGCCGCGGTCCGGCTTCGCGTCGGAGAGCCTCGCCAACTTCAGCTCGTTGAAGCGCTCGCCGTCCATCAGGATGGTGCCTTGCGTGCCGCTGACCTCCCACTGGATGCCGAACACCCTGCCGACGACGACGCGTGAGGCCTCGATCACGCCCGCGGCGCCCGAGGTGAAGCGGAGCAAGGCCTGCACCTGGTCCTCGTTCTCCACCTGCCGCCGCTGCGAGTCGCTGGCTGCCTTGGCGGAATAGCCGGCGCCGGCGGCCGCCACCGGCCGCGTCGCGAACCAGGTCTGCTCGCTCGCCACGACGCTGGCGACGTCGCCGATCAGGTACTGCGCAACGGAGATGGTGTGCGAACCGAGATCGCCGAGCGCGCCGGAGCCCGCCTCCCGGCGCGAGCAGCGCCATGACCACGGCAGATCGGGATCGGAATAGAAGCCCTGGTCGAACCAGCCGCGGAAGCGGATCGGCTTGCCGATGGCGCCGTCATCGATGAGCCGGCGAGCGAAGATCGCCGCCGGCGTCTTCAGGTTGTTGAAGGCGACCATGGTGCGCACGCCCGCCTTGGCGGCGGCGGCCGCCATCTCCTCCGCCTCGGCGACCGTCACCGCCAGCGGCTTCTCGCAGTAGACGTGCTTGCCCGCCGCAATCGCCTTGAGTGCCATCTCGTGATGCAGGTGGTTGGGCGAGGTGATGTCGACGAGTTCGATGCCGGGGTCGGTGACCAGGGCCCGCCAGTCACCGGTCCAGCGCGGAATGCCGAAGCGCTCCGCCGCCGCCTTCGCCGTGGGTTCATCGCGATCGGCGAGCATCGTCAGAACCGGTCGCGCCGGCAACTGGGGGTAGAGCAGGGCGGCGCGGCGAATCGCATCGACATGCGCCTGACCCATGAAGCCCGATCCGATCAGGCCAATTCTCAGCTCGTTCAAGCACACATCTCCTTGCTTGCGCGATGCGGTGACGGCGGCAATCAGATTTTCTGTAGCTCGTAGCTGGCCTTCTCGACGATGTAGACGCGCTGCAACAGCTCGACCGACTTGCGCATGCCCTCCATTGGCGACAGCGCCATGTCCTCGTGCTCGATCGACAGCACGCCGTCATAGCCGGCGCGCCGGAGCGCCAGGCAAAAGGCGCGCCAGAAATCCTCGCCGTGGCCGTAGCCGAGCGTCACGTAGTTCCACGAGCGCTCGGCCGCTTGAACGTTCGGCCGTGTCTCGAGGCGGCTGTTGAGCGCGGCGTTGCGCGGGTCGATGCGCGTATCCTTGGCGTGCACGTGGAAGATCGCCGGCCCCAGCGCCTCGACGGCCGCTACCGGATCGGCGCCCATCCACATCAGATGGCTCGGATCGAAGTTGGCGCCGACCGTCTCGCCGCATGCCTCACGCAGCCGCTTGAGCGTCGCCACGTTGTAGACGTTCTGGCCGCCGTGCATCTCGAGGCAGAGATGGCGGATGCCCTTCCTGCGGGCGAAGGCAACCAGCTCCTTCCAGTAGGGGATAAGCACCTCGTTCCATTGCCATTCGAGGATCTCGGTGGCTTCCGGCGGCCACGCCACGGTGATCCAGTTCGGATGCTTGTCGCCCGGTGCGCCCGGGCAGCCCGACATCAGGACGACGCGATCGACGCCGAGCTGGGGGGCCAGTTCGATCGTTTTGCGGATGACCTTGTCGTGCGCTTTGCCGCTTTTTCCCGGGTGCAGCGAGTTGCCGTTGCAGGTGAGGGCGCTGACGGTGAGGTTGCGCTCGCGCAGCGCCGCCTTGAAGCGATCGCGCGCCGGCTTGCTCCTCAAGAGAGCGTCGATATCGATATGCGGCGCCGTCGACCAGTTGCCTGTGGCAAATTCGACGCAATCGAGGCCGAGGCCGGCGGCAGTGTCGAGCACCTGCTCGAAGCTGAGCGAACCGAGGCTATCCGTCACCATTCCGATCTTCATTTCCGCCTCCCTAAGCGCCAGCGGGGTGCCGGGTTGAAAAACATGAGCGCACCGCCAAGCTGCCAAACCACCAGATGTCCACGCAAGCGCACGGAACCGATGCCGGATGCATCAGGCGCCCGTCAGGTAGCAGGTAGCGTCGGTCGGCCGAGCTGTGTACAGCGCCGGCTTGTCGCGCATCCTGACGGTTTCGAGTTCTCCGCTGTCGGCGGCGCGAAGCGCTGCCTCGGCCACCAGCGTCGAGGCATAGCCGTCCCACGGGCCGGGCTCGGTTGCCGTGCCTCGCCCCGTCACACCGTTCCGCCGAGCTCCTCCGACAGGTCCTGCAACTCCTTGTCGCCGGCCATCTTGGTCTGGAGCTCGTCGAGGGTGATCTCCGACTTAATGAACGTGCCCATCGTGCGGCCGCGATTGAGAACGGTGAATATATCGCCGACCGCGTAGGCGTGACGGACGTTGTGGGTGATGAAGATGACGCCAAGCCCGCGGGCACGCACCTGGCGGACGAACTTCAGCACCACCGAGGTCTGCGCCACGCCGAGCGCCGAGGTCGGCTCGTCGAGGATGAGCACCTTGGCGCCGAAATAGACCGCGCGCGCGATCGCCACGCACTGACGCTCGCCGCCGGAAAGGGTGCCGACCGCCTGCTGCGGATCGCGCACGTCGATGCCGATCTTGCGCATCTCGTCGCGCGCGATCGAATCCGCGAAGTCCATGTTCATGAACCAGAACGGCCCGAACCGCTGCACCGGCTCGCGCCCCATGAAGAAGTTGCGGGTGATCGACAGCAGCGGGATCATGGCCAGGTCCTGGAAGACCGTGGCGATGCCGGCGTCGAGCGCGTCGCGCGGGCTGGCGAAGGTGACTGGATTGCCGTCGACGACGAAGTCGCCGCTGGTCGGGCGGTAGACCCCGGACAGCGTCTTGATCAGCGTCGACTTGCCGGCGCCGTTGTCGCCGAGCAGGCAATGCACCTCGCCGGCCCTGACCGTCATCGACACGCCGGCCAGCGCCACCACCGGGCCAAAATGCTTGACGAGGTCGTGGACCTCGATCAGCGCGCGGCCGGACTCCTCGCGCGGGCGCGGCTTCGCGGCCGCTACGGTTTCGGCTGTCGTCATCGTCACCGCTCTCCCGTCACACGTCTGCGAATGGTGCTGTTGAACAGCACCGCGATGAGCAGCATGGCGCCGAGAAAGACCTGAAACCAATCGCTCGGCGCCCCGGTGAACAGAATGCCCATCTGGACCACGCCGAAGATCAGTGCGCCGAGGCAGGCGCCGATCACCGAGCCGTAGCCGCCGGTCAGCAGGCAGCCGCCAATGACCGCGGCGATGATCGCTTCGAACTCCTTCAACAGGCCGCGGTCGGAGGCGGCCGAGCCGAACTCGAACACCTGACAGGCGGAAAACACGGTGGCGCAGAAGGCGGTGACCATGAACAGCGAGATCTTGACGGCGCTGACCGGCACACCGACGTTGCGCGCCGCGTTGGCGTCGCCGCCGGAAGCGAAGATCCAGTTACCGATGCGGGTCTTGGTCAGCACGATGTGGCCGATCACCGCGATCACCAGCGCCCACAACAGCAGCATCGGGATACCGGGGACCGCCGGTTGGCTGTTGGGCAGCTTGTTGATGATGCCGTTGTCCGCCAGCCACTGGAAGAAACCGGGAAACAGTTTCGCCGCGAACAGTTGTGCGACGAAGCTACCGCTCGAATACTGCTTGAGGCCGCTGACGATGGTGCGGTTGGTGAACAGAATCGACAGTGCGATGGTCAGTCCGCGCAGCATGTAGAGCGAGGCCAGCGTGACGATGAACGAGGGCAGGCGGGTGCGCACGATGATGAAACCGTTGAGCGCGCCGATCGCCATCGCCAGCACGAAGGCGAGGACGACGCTGAGGCCGATGGGCAGGCCGAAGTAGATCGTCGGAATGGCGATCACCATGCCGGTGAAGCCGATCATCGAGCCTACCGAGAGATCGAACTCGCCACCGATCATGAGCAGGGCGGCGCCGGTGCCGATGATCATCAACTGGGCCGTCACCGTCAGCCAGTTGAGCACGCCGTCGGAAGCGAACATGCCGGTGTTGCCGGCAGTGATGGCAAAGAAGATGAAGACCAGAACGGCGCCGGCAAATGCGCCGAGGTCGGGGCGGGAGAGCATCCGGCGCCAGCGGGACTGGCGGGTCAGCCGTTCATCGACGACATCGAGAACCGGCGTCGCGGCCGCCGGCGCATGGGATTGTTCAGCCATGTCGTGCCTCGCGCGATGGAGCGACGGGCGCGAAGGACGCGCCCGCGCCTCGCAGGAGCCCGGCGAGCGCGAGGCTCGCCGGGTGCCGGGTCTAGCGGTATTCGCCGGCGAGCTTCTCGACCAGGGCGATGTTGTCCTTGGTGACGAAGCCGGGGCCGGTGTTGATGTTGTTGGCCGGGATGACGCCGTAGCGCACGTACTGGGTCAACAACACGATCGGCAGGTAGCCCTGCAGGTAGGGCTGCTGGTCGATCGCCGCGTCCATGATGCCGTCCTTGATCGCCTGCGAAATGTCGCTGTCGAGGTCGAAGGAGATGACGCTCTTGAACTTCGACGCCGAGCCGGTGTCGCGCAGATACTTGATCACCGGATCGGCCGAGTTCGGTCCCAGCGTCAGGATGCCGTTGGTGTCGGGATGGCTGGCGAGGAACGCCTTGACCTTGTTGTAGACCTCGGTCGGATCGATGCCCGAATCGAGCATCTGGCCGCCGAGCGGGACGCCGAGGCCGTCGGCATAACCCTGGCAGCGCTCGACCGAGGCGGCGTTAGTGATGTAGTGGTTGACGCACAGGAACTTGGTGACGCCGGCTGCCTTGGCGCGCTCGCCGGCGCCCTTGCCGGCGTCGTATTCCGGCTGGCCGATGTGCATCAGCGCGCCGAGCTTCTTCGACTGCTCGGCAGTGCCGGAGTTGACGGTGATCACCGGAATGCCCTTGGCGACCGCGCCCTGAACGGCCGACTGCAGCACGTCAAAATCGGCGATGGTCGTCACCAGCCCGTCCGGGTTGGAGGCGGTCGCCTGCTGGATAATGCGGGCCATGTCGGCGATGTCGCCGGTCGGCGGGTTGCGATACTCCACCGTCACGCCCATGTCGTGCTCGGCGTTCTTGAGCGCGTTCTTGATCACGTTCCACCACGAATCCGAATCAGGCGCGTGGCTGACGAACACGAAGCGCTCGGCCGCGAACGAGGTGGTGGTGGTGACCGTGGCCGCCGCTAAAATGGAGGCGGCGATCAAGACATTGCGCAATACAGTCGATTTCATTCCGTGGATCCTCCCTTTTCCGCCGTCCCGGTGCAGCGGCCCCCTCAGCCGCCCGCGCGGCGGGCGACCAGTGGGCGTTACGTTCTATCTAGTCGCACCGTGACGGAACCTTCATTTCGAAACAACATGCGGATGGAATATTAGTTCCATTCCGGCGCCAGAGTGTCAAGTGAAATTGGCATGGACCATTCTTGGTGCGCGACCATAGCACGATCTTACGAAGACCATCAATGTGGACGGAACGATCGATCCTTACTATCATCATCTGGAATTATCGTTCCATGCGCACGGGCGCGTCGGTGGCCGGCGTGCGCGGGAGACAAACCGATGAAGACCCTGTCCCCTCCACGCGATTTCGATTCGCTCAAGGCGGCGCTGCTCGCCAGTCGTGAGGCGCTGCCGCCGCGGCTGATCCAGGTGGCGGCGTTCGCCCTTGATCATCCGAGCGAGGTGGC
>Ga0307436_1000299_pt1 | contig 22751 bp, 16 predicted proteins | sample SalMarWE160440MG_FD_202513 | JGI IMG/M metagenome (GOLD analysis project Ga0307436, IMG submission 202513) | Salt marsh sediment microbial communities from the Plum Island Ecosystem LTER, Massachusetts, United States - WE1604-40 | ecosystem: Environmental > Aquatic > Marine > Intertidal zone >...
GCTATGGCGTCAAGACGCTGCCCGGGGTGCGCGAGGCCATCGAGCAGAAGAAGTGGGCGCAGGCCGAAACCCAGGCGGCGCGCATCGGCGACACCCTGCAGAACGAAGCCAACCTCATCCTGGAAGCCGCGGTGGAGCTCGAGAAGCTGGCGCCGGCCGAGTAACTCGTACGGCGCTGCGGCAACGGGACGAAGGCGAGGGGTTACGAATCGAGCATCCGCACCCTCATCCTGCCAACCGCGAGAGCCCCCAGCCCGAGCAGCAGCGCCAGCAATGCCAGTATCCACGCCGAGCCCATCGTGGGCACCGTCTGCGGCTCGAAGAAGACGTCATCGACGTTGACGAGGTAGTCGCCCTCGACGATCGACACGTCGCCTTCGGTGATCGGACCCGGACCAACCGGCGCAATCCCGGATATGACGATGATCTCGGCCGATTCGGCTCCTGCGGGCGCCACAGCGGAGCCAGTTCCGGAGATGAATGAGCCGGTGGTTGTCACCGGCTGGGCGGCATCCAGCGAGAGCATCCCGCTGCATCCCGGGTCGTCCTGCCAATTCACGACGACGACTGCGCTGCTGCCTTCCGGTGCGATGTCGAGGTTGATCTCGGCGCCAAACTGGTACGTCGTGCCGGCAACGACTCCGTCGACACACTGGCCGACGATCAGGAGGTCCTCAACCGCCGTCTCTCCATCGACGGGAAGCCTCCATAGCGCTGACCCGGGACCCGAGCTGCCGCCCTGGGAGCCATCGTAGATCGTTGCGCCTGCTGGGACCCAGTCGGTGAGGTCGGTGTCGAAATCGGGGTTGCTGACGAGATTCTGCGCCGCCGCCGGCGCGAATGCAGCGGCGATGCACATGAGCAGGCCTCCGCAGAGGCTTATGGCCATTGCTCTATCGCTCACTCGTCGTTGGTCGGACATCCATTGTCTCCTTTCGTTTTTCATTGTGGCCGCCGGAGGCGCCTCAGGGCGCGGTACGGTTCTCCGGCGAGATCTTGGAAGGTGCAGCGCGATACACGGGAGTCGCCCCTTCCTTCCTTCTGCAGATTCTTGGACGGATAGTAGCAGATCGGGGACGCACTTTCGAGCCCGAGAGTCCTTCGGCGGTGAGGGCGGGTAGCGGGTGACGAGTCGTAGCGATCCAACTCGTCGCGACCGATCGGGCTCGCCGCAGTCATTCAGTACGGGTTCGCCGGGTAGATGTGCCCCACCTGCAGCCCCTCTGGATTGGGGTCCGTGTTGCGGAAGGTCGTGGCGACGGTGCCGCAGTTGACCGGCTCGGAGCAGGTGGAGACGTGGAAGTGAAGGTGGGGCAGGCCGCCGGTGTTGCCGGTGTTGCCGCTCGACCCGACGCGATCCCCGGCATGAACGAGGTCGCCGGTCTCGACCAGCACCTTGGAGAGGTGGGAGTAAGCGGAGATCAATCCGTCGCTATGCTGGATCTTGACGAAATTCTCATGTCCGGGCGTCAAGTCGCCGTTGGCGTAGCCGGTACGGATCTGGTAGACGACGCCGTCGCGCGCCGCCGTGACCGGCGTGCCGATCGACATGTTGAAGTCATAGGAATACCTATAGACACCCTGATGGCCGCCGGTCGAGCAGTTTCCCTGCGCGACGCGATAGGCGGTGCCGACCGGGTAGGGGAGGACGAAGGGCGAGGTCTTCCAGTCGGGATAATTGCCGCAGAACTCGGGCTGCGGCGCCGACGGGCTATGCGAGCCGTGACAGCCGACGAGCGTCGCCAGGGCGAGGACTGCGATCAGACGCAGCGCGGAGCGCATGGAGTGGCAAGACTATCGCGGCGCCCCGCCGGGCCGGCTATCAGATGTTTGCCCCCGCTTCCAGCCTCCAGCTACCAGCCGCCAGCCACCAGCCACCAGACGGAGATAGAACGTGAGACGCACGAAAGAGGTCAATTGGGATCTCGACATCCCTCCACTCGGTTCTCGCTGCTAGGGCGGGAGGGGGATCCGGGAGCTGGTGGCTGGTAGCTGGTAGCTGGTAGCTGGTAGCGACGTCTCGGCAATCCAAGAATGCGCCGCAGACGAATATATGAGTGCAGGCGCTGATGTCTGAAAGAGGTGACTGGTATGAAACGCTTCTTGTTCTTCGTGCTCCTCATGGCCGCCGGATTCGCCGCCCTGGCGAGCTGGGCCCGCAACGGATCCGACCAGCCAATGAAGGCCGGCGACGAGGCCGTTCCGCAGATGACCGACACCGCGCACGACGGTTATCGCAAGCCGCCGGCGGCCACCCTGCGGCAGCGGCTGACCCCGCTGCAGTTCTCCGTCACGCAGGAGAGCGACACCGAGCGGCCGTTCCACAACGAATACTGGAACAATCACGCCGCCGGCATTTACGTCGACGTGGTGAGCGGCGAGCCGCTGTTCAGCTCGAAAGAGAAGTTCGAGTCGGGAACCGGATGGCCTTCCTTCTGGGCGCCACTGGTGCCGGGCAACGTCGTGGAGCGCCAGGATCACTCACTCTTCGTGCCGCGCACGGAGGTGCGCTCCAAGCATGCCGACTCACACCTGGGTCATGTCTTCGAGGACGGGCCGCAGCCGACCGGCCTGCGCTACTGCATCAACTCCGCCGCCCTACGCTTCATCCCGCTCGACAAGATGAAGCAAGAGGGGTACGGCAAGTACGTGGAACACTTTGGGGACGAGTAGCGAGTAGCGAGTAGCGAGTAGCGAGTGGCGAGGGGCGAGACGGGGGCGACGCCTGCCCCCTCGCTCCTTGTCCCGGGCTCCTTGGAGCGGCCGGTCCTCGGCCGATCCATCACTTCTCGAACCAGGCGTGCATGGTGGCGAACTTCTTCTCCGGCTTCGCGCCCTGCCCGACTTCTGAGCAGTTCACCCTGCCGTCCAACGTCGCCCGGATGCCGTCCCCCTTGGGTTCGATGATCACCGTCACGTCGGTGTTCTTGTCCATCTCGCTGGCGCCGCAGGTGTACTTCCTGGTCCCGTAGATGATCTGCAGGCTGTAGGCCTTGAAGGTCCCGGTCTGGCCGGGCTTGACGTCTTTCAAATCGACGTTGGTGACCTGTTCCGGTCCCATGAAGCTGTAGTGCATCACCTGCCCCGGGAGTTCCATGGCCAGGACCGTGGAACCCTCCAGATCCGGCAGGTCGACTCCATCGAGCGAGATCCCCCAGTGCTTCGGTGCGTTCTCATTGGCCATTCCGGCTGCGGCCCCGGCGATTTGATTGACCAGATCTTTGTTCTCAGCCTCGGTGAGGCCGCGAGGGTGCGTCTGCTGCGGTGAGGCCTTGGAGGCTTGCTCACTCTTGCCGCCACAGGCGGCGAGGAGCAGCAAGACCCCCAGGCCGAGGATGGAGATTGAACGCTTGCGCATGGCAGGCCTCCTGGTTCGTGGTTGACTCCGAGAGCGTATCGAATGATACGGCATGCGACGGGCGGAGGCGACATGGAAGGAGATGGGGGGCTAGGGGCGAGGGGCGGGGTCCTGGGGCCGGTTGCCGGCAGTTGACATAGACTTCGGGATAGCTACATCGATACAACGAGTGATGACGAACCCGCCCTACACGCGCTCCTTCACCGTCGGCTGGGGTGACCTCGATGCCAACGGTCACATGAAGAACACGGCCTATCTCGACACTTGCGTCGAGGTTCGCTTCGGCTTCTTCGCCTCGCGCGGGCTGGGCCCCGCCGAGTTCGCGGCTCTGGGCATTTTCGCGATCCTGCGGCGCGACGAAGTCGACTACCTTCGAGAGCTGCGCTTCCTCGACGAGTACACCGTCGACCTCGAGCTGGCCGGGATGAGCGAGGACACGTCGCGCTTCGCCTTCCGCAATCACTTCCACCGGGCGGACGGCCAGGCGGCGGCAGTGGTGCGCTCGATCGGCGGCTGGATGGATCTCGAGACGCGGCGCCTCATCGCCCCGCCCAGGCCGGTGCGCAACGCGTTGCTCGAACTTCCCCGGGGCGGAGACTACGAGATCTTCCCTTCCAGCCTGCGCTGAGAGGGAATCTGCGGACCGCCGTTCGCTCAGGCCGGATCAGTTCACGAACCAGGCGTGCACGGTGGCCTTCTGAGCTGGCTTGCTGCTGCTGGTCTCGTTGCCTTGCACATGCGCGCATCTGACAGTGCCGTCGATCGTCACGCGTATGCCGCTGTCGTTCCGCTCGATCACCACGCTGGCATCGGTCCCGCGGTCGATTTCGGAGGCGCCACAGACAATGTTCTCGTCGTAGTACGCGATCTGCAGGCTGTACGCGCTGAACGTGCCAGTCTGGTCCGGCTTGACGCCCTTGAGATCCAGGTCGACTTTTTGGTCATCGCTGAGCAGCGTGTAGTGCGTCAGGGGACCGGGAAACTCGAACTGCTTGACGATCGTGCCGCCCGCTTCGGGCAGGTCCATTCCCTCGAATCGGACGTGCCACTTCTCGCCGATCGCAGCGAGGAGCGCTTTCTCGTCGGGTGCCGTTGCCTCGGCACCGTCCGCCTTCTCGCCCTTGGTCGTCTTCTCGGTGCCGGCCCCGTCGGCCGTCTCAGCCTTGCGGCAAGTGGCTACCAGCAAAAAAAGGCTTCCAAGACAGACCAGGAAGATTATTCGCTTACGCATCTCGCGCCTCCTCGTTCGGGTCGCTCAGACTCAGTGTCCAATACTACGGCAGGTTTGAGCTTCGAGTGCTAACTTAGATCCTGTTGCGATGGGCTATCGATTCTGGCGCCGCACCAAGGTCATGCCCGGGGTGACGCTCAACTGGAGCCTGGGCGGTCCGTCGGTTTCCGTCGGACCGCGCGGCGCCAAGCTGACCTTCGGGAAGCGCGGCGTGCGCGCCACCGCAGGCATCCCGGGCAGCGGCTTCTTCTACACCCAGAAGCTGACCGGGGGGGCGCATCACGCCGAACGACGTCCTTTGCGTGCGGCACCGCCATCCCCGACCCGCGATCCACTCGACCTCGGGTTCCTCCAGAAGCTGACCACGCCGCAGGACGAGAAGGACTTCGTCGCCGGTTTGAAGGCCCTCGCGGCGGGGGACGAAGAGACCGCGCTGCAATCGTTCAGCGGCTCGCCGCATCTGGCCGACGCGATGTTCCTGGCCGGATTCCTGGCGCTGAAGCTGGACCGGCTGGACGAGGCGGAGTCCCACTTCGAGCAAGCACTCGCCCTGGCCGGCGATCTCGGTGCGTTGATCGCCAAGTATCGGATGCACATGGTCTACCGCATGGCGGTTACCGACGAGCTGGTGGTCCACATCCTGCCCGACCGCGAGGGCGTGCTGCTGGCGTTGGTGGAGATCATGCAACGCGACGAGCGCTGGCACGAGGCGGAGGGGTATCTCCACCAGCTCGCCGCTGTGGCGCCGGACGATCCAATCGTCACGCTCTCGTTGGTCGAGGTGATGATGGCTGAGCCCGACGCGGCCAAGGCGACAAGGGAAGACGTGGTGCGGCGCACCGCCGAGGTCGACAACCAATCCACCGTCGACGCAGCCTTGCTGCTCTACAAGGGGAGGGCGCTGCGCCGCCTCGACATGGCGACTGCGGCACGTGACGCGTTGACCGCCGGGCTGCGACGCACGAAGGATCGCCCGGAAGCGTTGCTCCACGCCCTGCGCTACGAACGCGCCCTGGCCTACGAAGACCTGGGCCAGCACAGCCGCTCACGGCAGGAGCTGGAGAAGCTCTACGCGCAGGCCCCCGACTACGAAGACGTCGCGCAGCGACTGGGGGTGGGCGGAGGTTAGGGGCGAGAAGCGAGAAGCGAGAAGCGGGTTCCGAAGTGACTCGCTTCTCGCCTCTCGCCTCTCGCATCTACACCTGGTGACTGGCGACTGGTGACTGGTGACCGGTGACTGACTACTTCCTCGGCGCGAGGACTTCGCTCAGATAGTCCGGCGTCCCTTCGATGCGCTCCAGGTGTGGGATCTGCAGACCGCCGTGGTAATCGACCTGGATCGTCTTGACGTCGTCGGTGTCCTTGACCACGAAGGTGATCGGCTCGGTGCCCTTCTTGGCGGCGACGATCGCGTCCTCCAGTCGCTCAGTGCTGAATTCCTTGCCGTTGATCGCGATCAAGGTCATCGCCGGCGCAAGTCCCGCCTTGAATGCCGGGCTGTCCCAGGCGACGCTGTAGATGGCGCCCTTGTCATTGACGCTCACGCCGAGCGAGTAGGTGAAGCTCTTGTTGTGATAGCGCTTCTCGTACACCTCTTCGGCGATCGACGGTTTGTCGTTGTAGATCACCCGCCAGCCTTCGTCCTCCAGCCCCTTCGCCAGGTTGACGTGGCCTTCCAGGCGCGAGGTGAGGAACGCCCTCCAGTTGAACTCGGCGAGGCTGTTCAGCGTGGCGACGACGACGTCGAAAGTGTAGGTGTTGACGTCCCACGCCCCGTTGTGCATGCCGAAGAAGGCGCGCGCGAAGTCGTCCAATGAGCGCTTGTCGTCGGTGAGCCGGCGCAGCTTGGCGTCGACCGCGAACCAGATCAGTTCGCCGCCGGAGTAGTAGTCCTCGCTCATCTGATAGTCGCGATACGACAGTGGCACGCGGTTGGCGATGGTGGGATCGTTCGTCGTGTCCAGGATGGTGCGCCAGGCCATGCCCGGGCGGCCGCGGTCGTAGCGTCCGGCCAACGAACCGAGTGCCTCCATGATCTGCTCGTGGGTCACCATTCCCGAGCGCGCCGCCAGCACGTAACCCCAGTACTGCGTCTGGCCCTCATAGACCCACAGCCCCGGGTCCTTCTTGGTGACGTTGTAGTTGGGTGTCCACAACTGCGCCGGGCGGCGGTACTTGCCGTCCCAGGAGTGGTTGAACTCGTGAGTCAGCAGGTCGTGCTCGTACCAGGCCTTGTCCCACTTGGTGAAGTAGTCGGGTACCGTGCCGTCCTCGCTCGAGCGGTGGTGCTCGAGGCCGATGTGGCTCATCTCGTCGGTCAGCGCCAGCAGGAAGTCGTAGTGATCGTAGTGGTGGGCGCCGTAGAGCTTGTAGAACTGCTGCACCATCTCCCGATGCAGCTTGATCTCCTCATTCGTGACCTCGAGGTATTTCGGATCGTCGGCGAAGACGTCGAGGAAGACCGGCGTCTTGGAGCCCGGGTCGAGATCGATGCGCTTGAAGTACTGGCCGGCGAAGATCGGCGAGTCGACCAGGTTCTCGTAGTCGATGGGCTCGAAGCGGACTAGATCGCCCTGGCGCTCCGAGACGGTCAGCGCGGTGCCGAGCTGCCAGCCGGCCGGAAGCTTCACGCTCGGCTCGACCGTGATGTCGCGGCTGAAATAGCCCGCCGGGTAGAGCGAGACGGTGTTCCACTGCACATTCAGCATCTGCGGTGTCATCACGGTGCGTTCGAGCTGATCCCGGCGCTGCGGCGAGAGGTACTGGAAGTGCAGCTCGAGCGTGTCGACGCCCGCGGGGATGTCGACGTGGAAGGCGTAGACGTTGCCCGGATCGCGCATCCAGGCGAGCGCCTTGCCATTCGCGTGCATCTCCAGGCCGGCGAACTTGTCGATCGGCCCGTCGGGCGAGTGGTGCCCGGGAATCCACTCGGGGAAGAGCAGGGTGAACGGCCCGGGCGTCACCGGCACCGTCTCATGCACGTCGAAGATGCCGTGCGCCACGTCGGTGGCGTCGACGGCGAGCCGAATCGTGCCCGGGAACGGAACATCGCGTGGCGCCGGCACATGGTCGTGCCAGTCCGCCGGCTGCGGTCCGGCGCTGGCGCAAAGCGGAGCGCTTGCGACCGCGAAGGCCAGGACAATGACCTGTAAGACAAGGACATGGAACCTCTTCATGGGTCGACTCCTCCTTCGAAGCGAAAGAAACGGGGCGCTCGAACAGACGTCTCCGTGGGTCACTCACGAGTCTACCGGACGCAGAGTGACCCGCTGCCGGTTCTCCCGCCCACCCCGGCCGCCACGGAAACCGGACCCATCCGCCCGCCCCGGCCGCCACGGAGTGCGGCCGCTTCAATCCCCGTCGGCAACGCGGCGTTTCCTCTGATTGAAGCGGCCGGCGTCTCTGCCGGCCGGCGTGGGCGGGGGAACTGGTGGCTGGAGGCTGGCGGCTGGCGGCCCGCATCCATACGGGATCCATCGTTTCAGCCGCAACCTTCGCTCATCGACTACCATTCCCCCATGCCCACCCCCCTCTCCAAATCCCGCTACATGAGCGGGCGGCAGTGCCACAAGCGGCTCTGGTACGAGACCAACCGGCGCAACGAGATCCCGCCGCCCGACGAGCAGACGCAGGCCATCTTCGCGCAGGGCGATGCCGTCGGCGCGGTGGCCAAGCGCCTCTTTCCCGGCGGCATCGAGGTGGCGCCGGGCGACTTCTACTGGGACCGCATCGCCACGCGGACTCGCGAGCTGCTGGAGGCGCGCAAGCCGCTCTACGAGGCAGCCTTCGTGCACCAGGGCGGCGCGGCGCGTGTCGACCTCCTGGTGCCGGCGCCGGACGGCGCGTGGGACCTGCTCGAGGTCAAGAGCTCCACCAAGGTCAAGGAGGAGCACGAATACGACGTCGCCTTCCAGACCCGCGTGCTGCGCGGATCCGGCCTCGTCCTGCGCGACATCGAACTGGTCCACGTCGACACCGCCTACGTCCTCGACGGCGGGCTCGATCCGCACGGCTTTTTGGCCCGGGTGCGCATCAACGACGCCGTCGAGCGCCGCCTGCCGGAGATCGAACCGGCGCTGCAGGAGTTCCTGGAGGTGGCGGCGCAGTCCGCCGTGCCTGACATCCCGATCGGTCCGCACTGCCATAGCCCCCACAGCTGCCCGCTCATCCCGGTCTGCTGGGCCTTCCTGCCGCAGCGGCCGGTCACCGACCTGCGGGGAGACGGCAAGCAATTGCGCTTCCGTTTCCTGGAGCAGGGCATCGCGGCCCTGGAGGAGATCCCGCCGGACTTCACGCTCAGTCCCAAGCAGGCGATCCAGCGCGAGGCTGCCATCGAAGGCGAGCCGCACGTCGAGCCGGCACAGATCCGCCAGTTCCTCGCCACCCTGGAGCCACCGCTCCAATACCTCGATTTCGAAACCGTCAGCCCGGCGATCCCGGTCTATCAGGGGACCCATCCCTACCAGAGGGTGCCGTTCCAGTTTTCGTTGCACGTGCAGCGCGAACTGGGCGCCGACACCGAGCACGCCGGATTCCTGGCGCAGGGAACCGACGATCCGCGGCCGGAGTTTCTGCGCCACCTGCGCGAGGCACTGCTGCCCGAGGGTTCGATCGTGGTCTATAACGCGGCGTTCGAGAAAGGGGTGCTACGCGAGCTGGCGGAGGCCTTCCCGGAGGAGAAGGAGTGGATCGAGCCTCTCGAGGCGCGCATCATCGACCTGCTGGTGCCCTTCCGCAACCTCTGGTATTACCACCCGGACCAGGCCGGCAGCGCCTCGATCAAGTACGTCCTGCCGGCGATGACCGGCAACGGTTACGAGGAGCTGGCGATCAACCAGGGCGACGCGGCCAGCCGCGAGTTCCTGCGCATCACCTTCGACGACGTCGACCCGGACGAGCGCACCCGGGTCCGCACCGACCTCGAGCGCTATTGCGCGCAGGACACATATGGCATGGTGGAGATTCTGCGCGAGTTGGGTCGGCTGGCGGAGCCGTAGAGGGAGCCTGGGGCAGCTGCCAGCCGCCAGCTACCAGCCCCCAGACATCGGACGGGAGGGGGAACTGGAAGCTGGAGGCTGGTAGCTGGCGGCTCGTCGCCTGACGGCAACGCAGTCACTTACATTCCCGCCGCTACGTCTCCGCCTGATTGGCTCGGAATGAACTCCGTCTCCACCGCCTTCTTGAGCAAATCCGGCGGCAGGAGGCCCTGGCTCAGCACGAAGTCATTGAACTTCTGCCGGTTGAATTCGTCGCCCAGCTTCACCTGAGCTTCACCGCGGATCTCCATCAGGTTGTGGTAGCCATAGTAGTAGCTCGTCGCCTGGCCCGGCGCCCGGAAGGTGAAGCGGTCCACCTCCTCCTTGGCAAACGCCGGTGACAGCACCACTTCCTTCTGCAGGAACTCCAGCGCTTCCGCCGGTTTGATCATGCCCAGGTTGAGCATCGGATCGAGGAAGGCGCGGGCGGCCCGCAGCAGCCGGTTCTGCAGCGTGATGAGCTGGCCGTCGAGCGGCTCGTAGGGCTGCATCTCCGCCTCCGCGTAGAGCGCCCAGCCCTCGACGTTGGCGCTGTTGAAGGCGAACACGGCGCGAGTGATCGAGACGCCGTGCTCGATCATCGAGGCGAACTGCAATTCGTGGCCGGGCCGTCCCTCATGCGCGGTCAACGTCCAGGCGGCCGCGTCGAAGGTGTCGTCGTCCATGCGCTGTGAGTTGTCCCCGGCGGCCGCGCCCTCGTTGGCCGGCAGCACGAACTCGCCGTACTGGCCAGTGTTGCCGATCAGCCGCGGCGGCTGCATGTGCGGGGCGGGGATCGCCGCGGTCTCGGCCGCCGAGCCCATGCGGATGACCATCTCGCGATCCGGCAGGGTCACGATGTGCTCGCGCCGGATGATCTCCTCGATCTGGGCGAGCCGCTTCTTGTAGAAGGGGAGGATGTCATCGGCGGTGAGCTGGTCCTTCTTCAGCTGGCGGATCACGTTGCGGTAGTCGGTGCTCTCGAAGCCCTTCTCCTTGGCGACCAGCGGCGCCAGGGCGTCCATCTGATGCTGGATCTCGCTGTAGGAGAACAGCGCCTCCTGCATCAGCGCCCGCGGGTCCATGTCGACGCCGAGCTGGTGCAGATTGTTGGTGTAGATCGGCTCGGGCAGCAGATTGCTCTCACGCGCGTGCGGCAACACGTCCTTGCGCACCCACTTCACGTAGTCGTCGAGCTGGCCCGCCAGTTTGCCGTAGGGAATCTCCCAACCCTTGACCTGGCTCTTGGCGAGCAGCGCCTTGCCGCCGTCGATGAACTTCCTGGCGTCTTCCAGGTCCTGCTCGACCTCGCCCTTGTAGGGGCCGAGCAGATTCTCATCCCGCCGCAGGTCCTGGCCGAAGAGGATCTTGGCCTGCACGGTGATCGGCTGCCAGTTCCCATTCTCGCCGCCGTAGGCCTCGATCCGCTTGACCACCGCTTGCTGGCGCTCCGGCGGAATCTGTGGATCCATCAGGGCGCGGATGCCGAAGAAGACGAGCCGCGGCACGTTGACGTAGTTGAGCATGTACTTGTACTGCAGGTTGTTGCCTTCGATCGAGTCGTCGCAGGTCTTGATCAGGATCTCGAGATCTTCCTTGACCTCCGGCTGCGTGGTCTTCGCCAACCGCGCCTTCAACTCGTCCTCCGCCCGGCTCAACGCGGCGTTCATCGCCTGGATGTAGTTCGGCGTCAGGTCGGTGCGCATCTCATCGAGTCCATCGACCCCGAGCTGCCCGGCCTGCTCCGGCGCGAAGTCGGCAAACACTTTCAGCAGGATCTGAGCGTTCTTGTTGCTCTCCTGGATCCAGGACGGCGTCTCGTCCGCACCGTCTCTTTTCGGTGTCTCGGCGCGGGCCGCCGCGACCAGGGGTAAAAAGGCAATCGCCAGAATGAGGAGCACGACCTTCGTCAACATCAATTCTTCCTTTCGCCAGTTGTGTCGATCCCGGCAATCGCGAGCCGCCGAGAACGCGGGACCTCAGATGTTACGCCCAATGAGCGCCGCGGTTTCAACTACCGGCCGCAAGCGAGGGCGAGGATCGAAGGGGCCGCCCTCCGTGCCGGCCGGGGCGGGCGGAGGAATCGGGCAGCGGACATCTCGTCCCGTCCTACTCCGGATACTTCATCTTCTGCACCAACTCCTGAAACCGCGGATCCGAGTGCAAGGGAACCAGCATCGGATCGGTCCGCAGCCAGGGGCAGAAGCTGTGGCGCTGCTGGTAGGCCGCTTCGAGCCAGCGCATGGCGTGGTCGTTGTCCCCGAGGGCCGCGTAGCCCGCGGCGAGGAACCAGCCCCCCCATGCCCCGGTCGGCTTTGGCGTGCCGGTCTCGAACTCGCGCAAGGTCCGCTTCGCCTCGTCCGCCTCTCCGGCGCGCGCGTAGATGTAAGGCAACAGCCACTTCCACGCCGGATCCGCCTTGGCGAGCCGCTCACCCGCCGTGACGGCCGCGGCGTCTTCCCCCTTCTTCAGATTGGCGAAGGCGAGCACGGCGAGGCCCTCGTCGAAGTCGGTTTGCAGCTCGAGCGACTTCCTGGCCTCGGCGATCGCCTCGTCCTGGCGTCCGAGCGACCAGTACTGCCAGCCGAGATCGGCGTAGTAGAGCGGTGAGAGCGGCTCGACTTCCAGCGCCTTCTTCATCTCGGCCACGCCCGCCTCGGGCTGGCGTCTCATGACCAGATACCAGGAGTAGTGGCGGTGCGCCGCGCCGAGGCTCGGATTGAGCTGGATCGCCTGGCGCAGGTCCTTCCCGGCGGCGTTGAAGTCCCAGTCGGAGTAGAGCTCCACCACCCCCAGTGCCAGATACATCTCCGCTGTCGGCTCGCCCAATTGCTCGGCCTTGGTCGCGGCCTGCTTAGCCTTGACGAAGGCAGCCACGTCGCGCTCGTGTCCCAGGCGGCTGTAGGCCAGCGATAGACCTGAGTAGAACAGGGACTTGGTGGGGTCACGATCGATCGCCTTCTGCATGTAGGCCAGTCCCTTGTCGAATCCCTCCGGCGTCATCTTGTCGAGGAAGAACCTGCCTTTCAGGTAGTCATCGTAGGCCTGCGGATCGACCGGCCGAGCCTTGGCCAGGCGGGTCCGCTCAGCAGGTGTCACCGCGATCCGGATTCTGTCCGCCACGGTGCCGGCGATCTCACCCTGCAGCGACAGGACGCTGCGCAGCTCGCGCTCGTAGCTGTCCGCCCACAGATCCTGGGCGGTCCTCGCGTCGACCAGCTGGGCGGTGATCCGGACCCGGTTGCCCTCGCGCAGCACCGTCCCCTCGACGATCGCATCCACGTGGACCTCCTTGGCGATCTCGGGCACCGACTTCTTGCTGTCCTTGTAGCGCATCATCGAACTGCGGGAGATCACCTTCAGCGCGCCGATCCTGGCGAGATCCGTGGTCAGCTCGTCCGTCATGCCGTCGGCGAAGTACTCCTGCTTCTCGTCGTTGGAGAGATTCGTCAGCGGCAAGACGGCGAGCGAGCGGATCTGCGGCATGCCGCCATGACCGAACAGCCGATCGCGCAGCCCGAAGCCATTGAGCGTGATCAGGAGCGCCAGGAGCAAGACCAGGCCGGTCGCCGCCACTGCCCAGGAGGGTACGTTGGCCCGTCGTGGAAGGCGCAGGACTGCGCCCGGCCGGCTCAACCGTTCGAGATCCTCGGCCACCGCACTCGCCGATTGGTAGCGTTGATCCGGGTCCTTTTGCAGGGCCTTCAGGATCACCGACTCGAGCCCCGGCGAAATCGCGCCGTTGAGCTCATGCGGCGGTGCCGGATCGTCCGTCAGAATCGCGGCGATGAGCTGACTGGGCTCGGTCCCGGCGAACGGGCGGTGGCCAGTCGCCATCTCATAGAGCATCACCCCGAGCGAGAAGATGTCCGTGCGCTGGTCGAGCGGGCGGCCCGCCGCCTGCTCCGGCGACATGTAGGGCATGGTGCCGAGGACGATGCCCTCACGCGTCATCGCCAGGGTCGGCATCTCGGCATCGACGGTCGCGTCGGCAGGCGCCGTCATCTTGGCGAGCCCGAAGTCGAGGATCTTCACCCTGCCGTCTTCCGTCACCATGACGTTGGCGGGTTTGAGATCCCGATGGACGATGCCCTTCGCGTGCGCCGCCTCGAGCGCCCCGGTGAGCTGGGAGGCGATGTCGAGTAGGTTTGCGTCCGGCATCCCGTCCTCCGGGATCAGCCGGTCGAGCGAGCTGCCTTCGACCAGTTGCATGGTCAGGAAGTGGACACCCTCGGCCTCCTCGACCGAGAAGACGGTGACGATGCCGGGGTGATCCAGTGCCGCCAGGGCCTGCGCCTCGCGTCGGAAGCGGTCGAGTCGTTCCGGGTCCGCGGCGACCTCCGCCGGCAGGATTTTCAGCGCCACCTCGCGGCCCAGCTTGCCGTCCACCGCCCGGTAGACCTCACCCATGCCGCCGGCGCCAAGCTCAGCGACGATTCGGTAGTGAGAAAGCGTGCGACCGATCAAGGCCCAGGGCCACCCTTGCTGCAGTGGGCGGGAGGTGAATTACGAGGAGCGTACCACTCAGCCGGAGGGCCGCTCGGGTGCATTCGCTCGCTCTCCGGCCTCGCGTCTTTGTTTCCATTGAGAGATGGAGACGGGGAGGTTGAGGCTGCGCATGATCTCCTGGAAGCGAGAATCGCCGCGCAAGTCGTCGTAGACCGGCAGCAGCAGGTAGGGCATGTTCGGATTCCGGTCCTCGAGGGCCTCTTGGAGCCACTTGATCGCGGCGTCCTCGTCGCCTGAAAGGGTATAGAGCGTCGCGACTTGCATCTTGTTGATGAATCGAGTCTTCCCTCTTCGCGCGAGGGTCTCCGCCGCGGCATGCATCGCCGCGTTGAATCCTCCATCGTGGGAGCCATGCTCCAAGGCGGTCATCAACTCGGTATCGCCGCGCTGCTTTGCGGCGTCCATGATTTCTTTGAGTGCTTCCTCCTTCTTGCCCTCGAGCACCAGGATCGCCGGCAAACTGCCGACCCGATTGTTCGGTACTGCCGCGCGGACCTTCCTGAGCTCCTTCTCCGCGGCCCCGTACTTTCGGACGAAGACGAGATCGACGGCGTGGAGGACGTGCAACAGGGGGTTGAAGGGATCGAGTTCGAGGGCGCGCTGGATCTGAGTCGTTGCCTCGTCCGGGCGCCCCAGGACATTCAGCAGGTGCGAGTAAAAGCCACGCGCCCAGGTATCGCTGGGGTCGAGGTCGATGGCACGCTTGAACTCGGTCTCCGCGCGCTCCCAGTCCCAGTCATTCCATGCCGCGATGTTCGCCAGCGTGGTATGGGCGTCAGAAAGGTCCGGGTCGAGCTCGAGGGCCTTGAGGATCGCTGCTTTCTGCCGTGGTGTCGCCTCGCTCGGGGGCGTTAGGCTGAACTGCTGCCGGGCGCCCCAGTACGCCGCGATGCCGGCGTACGCCGGCGCATAGTCGGGATCCTTCTCGAGTGCGTGCTGGAAATCATTCAGGGCCGCCGCCAGGCTGTCCGGAGTCAACTTCTCCCACTCGGCTCGCCCTTTCAGGTAGGCCTCATAGGCCGCCGGGTTGACGCGCTTCGCCTGGGTGAGCCGCGTCCGCTCCTGCGGCGAGAGCTTGACGGCGATTGCACCGGCGATGGCACGCGCCACCTCGTTCTGCAGTGCCAGCACGTCGGCGACATCCCGCTCATAGCTCTGTTCCCACAGGTGCTGGTCCGTCTTGCCATCGATCAGCTCGGCGATGACTCGCAATCGGTTGCCCGCCTTCGTCACCGATCCCTCGATGATCGCGTCGACACCCAGCTCCCGGGCGATCTGCGGCAGCGCCTTTTGCGTCCTGCGATACCGCATCACCGAGGTGCGGGAGATCACTCGCAGCGATTTGATCTTCGCCACGCTGGCAATCAGTTCTTCGGTCATCCCGTCAGCCAGGAACTGCTGCGACGGGTCGCCCGAGAGATTCTCCAGCGGCAACACCGCCAGCGAGCGGATACCAGGCGAGGCTGCCCCGCCCAGCAGACGCTGTCGCAAGCCGCCCACGTCGAGGGCGAAGAGCAGCGCCAGGACGAGCATCGATGCCCCGCCCACGATTGCCGGTTTCAGCCACCTGGCACCTGATCTTCGAGACGATCCGGCCAGAGCGCCGGTCTCTCGCAGATGCTCGAGATCCGTGCCCAGCTCAGCTGCCGATTGGTAGCGCTGCTCCGGGTCCTTCTCGAGCAGCTTCAGGATCACGGCCTCCAGCCCGGGCGAGACCTCGCCTTTCACTTCGCGCGGCTTCGCCGGGCTCTCCGTCAGGATCGCGGCGATGAGTTGGCTGGGATCGGTGTTGCGGAAGGGCCGCCGCCCGGTCGCCATTTCATAGAGCATCACCCCGAGCGAGAAGAGGTCGCTGCGCGCGTCCACGGCCCGGCCTGCGGCCTGCTCGGGCGCCATGTAGGGCATCGTGCCCAGCACCAAGCCGGCACGGGTCATCGCCAGGGTGGAGAGGTCGGCCTCGGCCGTTTCGCCGGTCGGCGCCGCCAGCATCTTGGCGAGGCCGAAGTCCAGGATCTCGACCCGGCCGGACGGCGTGACCATCACGTTGCCCGGCTTGAGATCCCGATGGACGACGCCCTTGGCGTGCGCCGCCTCGAGCGCGGCCGCGAGCTGCGTGGCGACATCGAGCAGCTGCGCCTCCGGCATGCCACCCTCCGGGATCAGCTGGTCAAGAGACGCCCCCTCGACCAGTTGCATGGTCAGGAAGTGGATGCCGTCGGCCTCTTCGACCGAGAAGACAGTGACGATGCCGGGGTGATCCAGTGCCGCCAGGGCCTGCGCCTCGCGCCGGAAGCGGTCGAGCCGTTCCGGATCCGAGGCGACCTCCGCCGGCAGGACCTTCAGCGCCACCTCGCGGCCCAGCTTGGAATCGACGGCGCGGTAGACCTCGCCCATGCCGCCGGCGCCGATCGCGGCCGTGACGCGATAGTGGGCCAGAGCACGGCCGATCATCGGGACCTCGACGGAGAAGGTTCGATTGCGTACGACGGGAAGCGCTCGTTCTCCGTTCTCACGGGGCGGAATCACTCGGGAATCGAAGGTTGGTCGTGCCGCCTCAGGGTACCACGGCACGATCGACGAGGCGTGTTGCGCCGCGTGAAAGAAAACGGGACCGTCCCGCGCGCGGAACGGTCCCGGACGATAGCTCCCTTCAGCTGGTCGTCGCGACTATTTCGCGGCGATGTTCGGGGGCTGGGGGTGGTTCACCCGGCCCGGCCCCAGGCTCCAGATGTAGTGCGCCAGATCCCAGGCATCCGACGGGCTGATCTGGCTGGCGAAGCTCGGCATCGGCGTGCCGTTGAGTCCGGTCATGAAGACCCGGTAGACATCGGTGGGCGTGTCGCCGCACTTGAAATGCCCCTTGGTCAGGTCGGCCGGTTCGATGGGATGACCCCAATCGTCCTTGAGCTCATGGGACGACGGTCCGTCTCCCTGAGCGCTGTCGCCATGGCATTGGGCACACTTCAAGGCGACGAAGAGCTTCTGGCCCTTGTCGATCGACGCCTGGTCGTTGGCGGGCTCAGGCGGAATCTGGATCGGTGGATCCGGCTTCTCCTCCTTCCAGCGATCCGAAAACGTCTGGATGTAGGCGATGACGTCGAGCCGCGCCCGATGCCCGATGGTGTACCAGGTCGGCATGTAGGTGCCGTAGACACCGTCTCGAATGGTCTTCTCGAGGTCGGCGACCGTCGGCAGGGACCCCGAGGGCGTTGAACGCCACTTGAAGGTTCCCTGGCGGTAGTCGCGCGGCTTCGGGCTGATCCATTGGGCGAATTCGCCCTGGCCGTTGCCCAGCTCTCCGTGACAGGACAGGCAGTACCGTTCGTAGACCAGCTTGCCGTGGGCAGGATCGCCTGCGTTCTCCGCCTGAAGCGCGGAAGAGGTCGCGGCGAGTACTGCGATGGCAAGGATCGTAGTGACGATTCTGGTTCGTTTCATGGTTGATCCTCCATTCAGTTGCCAGCCGACCTCAGAAGGCGAAGTCGATGCCGATGAAGGTGCTGGACACCGTCAAGTCGGAACCGTCGAACGCCATGCCCTTCATCTTGTTGGTCGAATATTCCACGTGAAGCGCGTACTCGTCTCGGTTGAAGAAGGCGAACGTGTGCTTCATGCCGATGGTCCACTGATCCTGATCGTTCAGGCTCTTGGGCGTACCGGCTAACGGTTGCTGCGAATTACGAATGTAGTCGTAACGGCCGAAGAAGCCCCAGTGGAGGCCGTCGGTCGGCGGCACCCAAAGAAGCTGGAGGAAGCCTCCGTTCCACTTGCCGTCACGGGCATCCTCGCCGTACAGGGCCTTGTCATCCTTGCCCTGCGCCCAGACCGCCCAGACGTGGAACGGGGTCCACTTGGGTCCGAACGTGGCGGAGGTCTCGAGCCCCCAGCGCTCGCTGGACTTCAGGTTGGTGCCCGTGCCGTCGATCGGCTCGCCGTCGGCGGTATAGAAGCTGGTCGGGTACTCGGCAGACGAGAGGAACCCGCCAACTTCGACCTCCGAAACAGAGTACGAGTCGAGCTGCCAGTACTTCTGGAAGTGAGCGTAGTAGCCCCGCGAATCCCAGGCGCCCCTGCTCCCCGGCGAGTCGTTCGCGTTGAAGATCGACACGCTGTAGCGGGTCAGGGAACCACGATCGTGTCCCATGAACTCGATACCCCTCTGATTCTCGTCGAGGGCGAAAGCCCCTGCGGCATCATTGTCCGCCATGGGGTGGTAGCCATAGATGAGATAGGGGTTGATCAGGCTGATCGAGCGGTGAGCCGAGACCGGCAGGTCGACTTCGTGTTTGCCGATCCGGATGTTGAACCAATCGGAGTTCTTGATCACCCGGGTGAAATACACCCAGAAGGACTCGAGGTTCACCACTCCATCAGAGGCATAACCAGTCGGGACCACCAGATAGGAGACGTTGTTGTTCAGGTTGCCGCCGATCAGCAGGTCCATGGCGCCGTCGGCGATCCCTCCGTTCTTGAACGTCTTCTTGCCCTGGTCGGTCTCCTGGTTGTTGACGGTGTCGTACTCATAGTTGGGCGTGATCCGGATCGCCACAGGCCAGTACGAAAACGGGTTCTCGGTGGGGTTGTCCTTGCCCAACCGCATCTGATAGCCGTTGTCGCGGAATGCCCGGCCGGTGTCGTCGAACACCGGCCAGAGCTCATGGCAGGCGGTGCAGCGCAAGCCGGTTCGTCGGGCGAAGGCCGGGAAGGCCTGCGCCGGTGGCGCCGATAGCAGGACAAAGCCGGCTACCGCCGCAAGCGAAAGAAGCCACGCGCGAAGCGTCCTCATCACTCACCTCCTTCAGATTGGTATGAGAGCTGATGCAAATTCGTAACAGACCGGTCCACTTTTGTCAACCGACGCTCGATCGACATCTGACCATTGCTTGACAGGTTTTGGGAGGCGGTGGTAGGAAAGCTTCATTAATCGACATGATTCTGTGTCAACTTTCCCGTTCCCTTCGTACGGGAGGAGCCGCCGACGGCATTCAGTGCTCGGTCCGGCAAGGGCTATCCATGCCCTGGTCGGGTCGGAGTCGGCGCTTTCGATGAGCTGTGGTGAAGTGAGCAACGCAATGGAGCGTGCGCTGAATCAGAGGAGAGAAGAGCCATGAAAAGGATTGGAAGTAATCGCCGGACCCTCGCAGTCTGCCTGGCGTTGGCTGGAGCCTTCGTCGTCTTTGGCGCGGCCTACGCCTACACCGTTTCGCCACCCGCCAACGGCGGGATGATCTCCGGGCACGTGACCTTCAAAGGTACCGTCCCCAAGGTCGGAACGATCAAGACGACTAAGAACCAGGACGTCTGCGGCGACACGGTCCCTGACCCCGACTCGACAGTCGTGGACCCGGACAACCATGGCGTCGAGTGGGCCGTGGTGTCATTGGAGAACGTGGATGCGGGCAAGGCGCCGGAAGACAAGTACGCCCTCGCGAACCACGGTTGCGCCTTCCATCCCCACGTGCTGGCGGCCATGGCGGGGCAGACCTTCGAACTCGAGAACAAGGATCCGGTGCTCCACAACACCCACATCCGGCTGGGCAACCGCACCCTGCTGAACGACGCGTTGTCCTTCCACGAAGGGGACGCGATGTATCACCCGATCGAGGACCAGCGGGTCTTGCGTCGAGCCGGCCTTCTGAAGGTGAATTGTGACGCCCACGAATGGATGAGCGGCTGGATCGACGTGCTGCCGAATCCCTATTTCGCGGTCACCAACGCCTCGGGCGCCTTCACCATCACCGACGTGCCGCCGGGCACCTACAAGGTCATGGTCTGGCACGAGAATCTCGCCCAATCGGGTAAGGAGATCAGTCACAGCGTCACGGTCACGGCCGGCGCCAAGACCGATCTCCAGATCACCTTGACGAAGACTCCGTAACGGGCGGCCTGAAACGGGACTTCATCATGAACGGTGATTCTTCGCCTGTTACCGATCTCGATGCTCTGATCGACAAGCCGCTCATCCGGCAATGGCTCTACTGGGGCCTGTTCTGGGTGATGTTCGCGCCGACGATCGGGGTGATCGTCGCCACCAAGTTCACCTACCCGGATTTCCTCGGGACCTCGCCCTACCTGACCTTCGGACGCTTGCGCCCGATCCATGTCAACGGGGTGATCTTCGGGGTCTTCTCGACTCTGTTCAACGGCCTCTGCTACTACATCGTGCCCCGGCTCGCCGGCAGGCGGATGTACATGGAGAAGCTGGGCCACTGGCTCGTGTGGGTCTGGAACCTGTCGCTCGCCGCCGGCTTCGTTTCGCTGGCCATGGGCTACAACCAGGGCATCGAGGCCGGCGAGTTCCCGCTGGCGATCGACATCCTCGTCTTCATCGGGATGCTCGGGCTGACCTTCCAGTTCTTCATGACCATCGCCAAGCGCAAGCAGCAGCAGATCTACACCAGTCTCTGGTACCTGATCGCCGCTTTCGTGTGGACGGATCTGAACTGGATTCTGGGCAACTTCATCATTCCGTACCACATCCCGGGGATCAACAACGCGGCGATGCACGGGCTGTTCATCCACTACGTCGTCGGACTGTGGATCACGCCCGCCGGCTACGTCTTGATCTATTACTTCTTGCCGGTTTCGGTGAAGAACCCGATCTACAGCCACAAGCTGTCGATGATCGGCTTCTGGTCGCTGGCCTTCTTTTACCCCTTCGTCGGCATTCACCACTATCTGTTCAGCCCGATCGCGGACTGGGCGGAGACCCTGGCGATCATCTCGTCGATGCTGCTGATCATCCCGGTCTGGACGGTCCTGCAGAACTTCTTCGGCACGATGATCGGGCGCTGGCACACCTTCAGCTCGAATCTCACCGCCAAGTTCCTGATCATCGGGTCGATCATGTACCTTCTCGGTTGTTTCCAGGGTTCGACGGAGGCGCTGCGCTCGATCAACAAGCCGACGCACTTCACCGACTTCGTCATCTCCCACTCCCATCTGACGATCTTCGGGACCTTCGTGGTCTGGGCCCTGGCCGGCGTGATCTATGTCTGGCCGAAGGTCCACGACGCCCCGTTGTGGTCGCCCAAACTGGCCAACTGGTCGTTCTGGCTGATCACCATCGGGATCTCGGCCATGGGGCTCGTCCTCACGGCCGAGGGGCTGACCCAGGGGCTGATGCTCATGCACGGCACCGAGTGGGTCGACTCGATGGTCACCATCAAACCATACTGGTTGGTGCGGACCTTCACCGGAATCTCCATGGACGGAGGCATGACGCTGCTGGTGCTCAACCTGATGAAGAGCGCCGTCGGCGCCAAACCCAAAGCGGTGGCTGAGACGGCGGAGGTGGCGCCATGAAGTACGCACGCACCGTAGCGCTGGTCGCTGGCGTGCTCTTCATCTCGCTGGCGGTCTTCATCCAGGGTGTGCTGCCGGCGATGCTGCCGCAGTCGCAGCGCAAGACCGTGACCCGCGTCGTGCGGACCCATCTCGGTCAGCTCAAGTGGGTGATGGCGGATGCCACCGACTACACGCCGCTCGAGGCGGAGGGCCGGCGGATCTACATCCGCGAGGGCTGCTGGTACTGCCACTCGCAGTACGTCCGGCCGATCGGCGGAGAGAGTCGTCGCTGGGGACCGGTCTCACAGGCCGGCGAGTACGCCTTCGACCAACCGCATCTCTTCTCGACGCGCCGCATCGGCCCGGATCTGACCCGGGTGGGCCTCAAGTACGCCGACGACTGGCACTACGCGCATCACTGGGATCCGCGAGCCATGACGCCGGACTCGATCATGCCCCGGTTCCCGTGGCTCTACGACGGCCCGTACGGCCCGGTCAAGATCGTCAAGGATGACCAGGGACGCGCGACGCTCGAGAAGAACGCGATCACCCAGAAGCTCTTCGACTTCACGAGCTCGGAGGTGATCGATCTGACCCCGAACTCCGATGGGTTGGTGTTCGTCCACGAGCGCGGCAAGTACCCGGTCATCTTGACCCCCAACGACGAGTACACCGGCAAGACCGTGACCCTCATAGCCAACACCGAAGAGCTGCGCGCCCTGGTGGCCTACATCCAGAAGTTGGGGATGAACCGCGGCAAGTGGCGTGACGTCTTCGAGCCTCAACTGCTACCCGCCTCCAACATCGAGCTGCCGCGCTCGGAGGAGTTCATCGAGTACGGCAAGGAGGTGTTCACTCGGCGCTGCCAGGGCTGTCATGGCGCCAAGGGTGACGGCAACGGCCTGGCGGCGACCTTCTTCGAGGTGCGGCCGCGCAACTTCACCGCCGGCGAATTCAAGTTCCGCAGCACCCCGTCCGGTTCGCTGCCGACGGACGGCGATCTGCTGCGCACCATCACCGACGGCGTGCGCGGCACGCCGATGCCGACCTGGCACAACCTGCCGGAAAAGGATCGGATCGCGGTCATCGAGTACGTGAAGTACGACCTGGCGGTCGACCGCAGCGACCCGAAGAACCCGTACGCCTACTTCACCGAGGAACAACCGGACCAGACCATCGCCATCGGGATGCCGCCGGCGCCGACGCCGGAGCTTCTCGCCCACGGCAAGCAGCTCTGGCAGGAGGTCAAGTGCTTCCAGTGCCACGGCCAGCAAGGCGAGGGCAATGGGCCGTCAGCGGTGGGATTGACCGACGATTGGGGTTTCCCCATCCGGCCGGCCAACCTCACCAC
>Ga0307436_1000300_pt1 | contig 22749 bp, 18 predicted proteins | sample SalMarWE160440MG_FD_202513 | JGI IMG/M metagenome (GOLD analysis project Ga0307436, IMG submission 202513) | Salt marsh sediment microbial communities from the Plum Island Ecosystem LTER, Massachusetts, United States - WE1604-40 | ecosystem: Environmental > Aquatic > Marine > Intertidal zone >...
CTGGAGACCGGAGACGGGCGACTGATAGCACGCTAGCTCCAAAGCCCTCACGCCAGTGGGATCTCCAGGGTGAAGACGGTGCCGGTGGGACGGTTGTCTTCGACCTGGATCGTGCCGCGATGATCGGTGACGATGCGATGGACGATCGCCAACCCGAGTCCGGAGCCGCGCCGCTTGGTGGAGAAGTGGGGCAGGAAGAGCTGCTCGCGAGCCTCCGGGGACACTCCGCCTCCGGTGTCGGCGATCTGGATGCGAAGGTTGCCGTCGTGTCGGGAGACGCCGACGTGGACCCGGCCAGGCGGCCCGGTGGCCTCGATGGCATTGTCGAGCAAATTGATCAAGGCGCCGCGGATCTGTTCGCCGTCGACGAGCGGATCGGGTAGCTCTGGATCGATCTTGCTACTGATCTCCACTCCCGGCTTGACGTCACGATAGAGCTGCAACACGTCATCGACCAGGCGTCGGATGTCGACCGCGCTCGGCTGCGGTCGCGGCATGCGCGCGAATCGCGAGAACTCGTCGACCATGCTCTTCATCGAGTCCACCTCGCGGCCGATGATTTCCACCGCTTCCTCCAGGGCGTCTCCGAGGTCCGGATTTCCTTGCCGGTGTTTCTTCAGCAAGCGTTCCGCGGAGAGCTTGATGGGAGTGAGGGGGTTCTTGATCTCGTGCGCGATGCGGCGCGCCGCGTCGTTCCAGGCGGCCAGCTGCTGTGCCTTGATCAGCTCGGTGAGATCCTCCAGCACCATGACCTGACCGGTCAGCCGCCCGGCGTTGTCGTGCATCGCGGTCACCTTGGCCTCGAATGTCTTCCAGTCGCCGCTCAGCAGCAGACGCACCTCCTCGCGGCGCCTGCCGATCCCGTCCTCGGAGTCGAACAGACCGACGAGCTTGCGCAGCTCGCCACCGGACCAGACCTCCTGGATGGGGCGGCCGATGATGTCGACGTCGCGGTGCTCCAGCAACTGCAGGGCGGCGTCATTACAGGTCAGGACGTGCCCTTGCGCGTCGACCGAGATCACGCCGGCGGCGAGGTTCTCCAAAACCGCGCCGATGCGAGCGCGCTCCTCAGCCACTTGCCGATTCGTCTTCACGAGCTCCTGGTAGCTTTCCTCGAGCAGATTCTTGCTGCGCTGCAACTCGGCGGTCATCTTGTTGAACGAATCGACCAGCACACCCAGCTCGTCATCGGCCTCGACATCGACCCGATAGGCCAGGTCGCCCTGCGAGACCTGACGAGTGCCTTCGGCCAGTGCCTGAATCGGTGCGGTGACCCGGTGGGTGAGCCGCAATCCGATCCACAGCATGGCCGAGAGGATGATCAAGGTCACCAGGAGCATGGTCAGCAAATAGCTCGCCCGGATCTCGTTCATCTGCAGCTCGAGTTGACGGTAGCCTTGGAAGGCACGGATGAATAGGTCGCCCTGGCTGGCGATCAGCGGGTCGACGAAGGAGCCCGTGACGACGACCCGGGAGACCGCGCCGTCGGGCGAGCGGCTGGAAACGCCGGCGAATACGAGGCGGCCGCGATTCCCCGGCAGCTCCCTCACCTGGATGGCTCGGCCTTTGTCCAAGGCCTCCTGCAGGAAGCTACGCGGCGGCTCCTCGAGATCGTCGAGACCCGACTGCGGGTTCACCACGGCGTGGATGAACTCGCCGTTCTCGTAGACCGCCAGGTAATCTTCGCCGAGTTCGTCGAGCATCTGCTGCAGCTGACGATTGACCTCCGGGCGCCGCCTCAAATCTTGAAGGTTCAGGTTGCGAATCTGGTGCGAGACGCGTGTCGCGTCTCGGGCGGCCGTGCGTTCGATCCGATTGTTCATCGCGTCGACCACTCGGGAGCCCTTCTCCAGCGCCTGTTTGACGTCGGTGCTGAACAGGCGATCGAGCGATCCTTGCAAGAGTTGCGTCGCGAACAGGTAGAGCAGCAGCACGGGGATCAGCGACAGGCCGACGTTCGTGGCCACCAGCTTGAACTTGAATTTCGATCCCAGGAAGCGCGAGCGCTCGACGAACAGCTTGTAGAGGCTGCGGCCGAGAACGAAGACGAAGGCCAACGCAAGGACGACGTCGACGTACCAGAGGACGAACAGGATGACCCGGCTGTTGATCACCTCGGCCGGCAGGTCGCGGCTGTGCTGGATGAGGTAGTAGATCGCCGTGAGCACCAGCATCAGGACGCCCAGGCTGCCGAGGATCAGCCGGTTGTCCTTGCGGTGTTGGCGGAGTTGCTCGCGAATGTCCATGGGACGGTTGCTACGGCGTGGTCGGCGGCGGCCGGAACTTCTTGGACTCCACCCAGTCGGTGGTCACCGCAGTCGGAATGAAAGAGAAGATGGTGCGTGATCCGAGGTCGGCGCGAGCGCGAACCAGCAAGCGGCGATCGGTGGGCAGGGAGCCCAGCGTGAAGATGGGCAGCATCCGAAAGTGGGTCATCGCCTGCTTGAGCTCGTCGGTGCTTCGCACCACGCGGCTCTCGGTGAGCTTACCGTCGAACTTGTAATTGACCAGGTATTCACGGGTCACCGCGTTGTACATCGCGATGACGTGCAATGAGGCGTCGTCGAGCCCGCGATCGAACCACCGGATGTGGTCTCTGTAGAGCCGGAACTGGTAGGTCAATCCCGTCGGCAAGCCGCTACGGATCCGCTGAATGAGCTCGTCCGGGAGACCCGGCCCGAGGTCGAAGGAAGCGCTGACCCGCCGTCCTTCCAGCGAGACCTGGAAATTGTCCAGCGTGAAGCGGTCGGAGAGGGTCGCCGCCCCGAGGGCGCCGACCAGGGTCAGCGAACCGCAGAGTATGGCGAGGTAACGTCCCATCCAGCGGGACTTTAGCAGCCTTTGGAGGAGCGGGTTGAGGCGCCGCGAGATAGACTCTCCGGGGTCGCGAAGGAGCAACGGGACGATGAACGACAAATCACCCACCATGCGACCTCTGGCGCGCAACCGGCGTGCCCGGCGGGACTACGAGCTGCTCGACAGGCTCGAAGCGGGCATCGTCTTGACCGGAACGGAGGTCAAGTCGGCGCGCGCCGGACGCGTGCAGCTCAAGGACAGCTACGTCGAGGTACGGAACGGCGAAGCCTGGTTGATCGGCGCTCACATCAGTCCCTACGACCATGGCAACCGGGAGAATCACGATCCCGAGCGGACGCGGAAGCTGCTCTTGCATCGGCGCGAGATCAATCGCCTGCTGGGCGCGACGACCCGTCGCGGGCTGACGATCATCCCGCTGTCGGTCTACCTCAAGGACAACCACGTCAAGCTGGAGCTCGCGGTGGCTCAGGGCCGCAAGCTGTATGACAAGCGCGAGGCCAAGCGCCGCCGGGAGCAGGAGAGAGAGGCCGAAGCGGCGATCAAGGAGCAGAGGTACTGAGCGGAGCGGGAGGCCGGGTCAGGGGGCCGGGAGCTGGGAGCCGGAAGCCAGATCCAGTCACCAGTCTCCAGTCACCAGTCTCCAGTCACCAGTCTCCAGTCACCAGTCTCCAGTCACCAGTCTCTAGGAGGAAGCGAGAGGCGAGAGGCGAGAAGCGAGTCGCTGCAGAATATCTTCGGGTAGCGGGTAGCGGGTAGCGGGTAGCGGGCCGGGAGTCAGTTGCTGGTACCGGCGTCTTTCCTTCGCTGTGCGCGGCCGCCGGTTTCGCGGATTCGTTCGAGTGCCGTCTGGCCCCCGTATTTCTCTACGATTCGATTGTCGTAATCGTCTGAGATCGTGGCCACGGCTGCGATGGTTCCGAGCAGGTTCTTGCGATCGAGACTGCGACCGAAGATGGCGTGGGAGAAGAAGATGTCGGTGCCGACCAGCGAGAAGCTTCCGATGGGTAGCTCGTGATTGAGCTCCAGCAGGCCGACGAGGAGACCCTCGGTCACGTTCACGCCCTGGACGCAGTAGGCCATCACCAGGGCGATCGCCTCCTCCGGACCGTACGGTTCCACTGAGATCTCGAGCACGGTCGAGCCGTAACGGACGTAGTAGTGCCTCGTCTCCTCATCTAGATAAGGATCGTCGAAGAGCTCGTCGAGATACTCCGCGAGCTGCGCGTGAACCGCCTCGATGTGGTTCTTTGCATCGACCATACGGGCCTCGGTCCCGGACTTTAGCAGGCCGCGGAGGCCGTTGCCACGCGCGGTACATCGGGCCCCGTACTCTTTTCGCGCTGGACCCAGAGGCGTATAGTCCCATCGATGGCTTTGCGAAAGCCCGGCCGTTGATCGAGTGCGGCCGGTGCGCATATCCAATTCAACGGAAGGGAGTCACTCATGTCACGAAACCGGTGGAACTGGATGGCCACGGGAGTGATCTTGGCCTTGCTCTCTCTGGTCCCCGAATCGGTGCTGGCGGCGGGTTTCAGCATCTTCGAACAAGGGAGCAAGGCGATGGGCCTGGGCGGCGCCTTCACCGCGCAAGCCGATGACGCCTCGGCGATCTTCTACAACGTGTCCGGGATCGCCTTCCAAAAGAAACGGGCCTTCGAAGTCGGCGCGACGTACATCACGACCACCAACGGAGACTTCCAGGGCCTCAATCCCTATCCCGGCGTGGGCAACGACGGCAAGCTGTCGAAGTTGTCGAAATATCCCGTCCATTTCTACTGGGTGGAGCCGATCAACCAGGCCTGGACGTTCGGCCTCGGGTTGAACACTCCTTTCGGGCTCGCGGTCGAATGGGACAACCCGAACGCCTGGCCGGGCCGCTTCATCAGCCAGAAGGCCGAGTTGCAGGCGTTCGATCTGAGTGCCAATCTCGGATATCAGGCCAGTCCGCAGCTCGGATTCGGCTTCGGTCTCATCATGCGGACTTCGAATGTCGAGCTCGTGCAGCGGCAGTCCGTGGTGAATCCGTTCACCCTGCAGCCGGCGGAGGTCGCCAAGGCCGATCTGAAGAGCGACTCGTTCAATGAGGGCTATGGTTTTCAGCTCGGCGTTCTCTACAAGTACAACAACAGCTTCCAGTGGGGCGTGTCCTATCGCAGCAGCATGAAGGTGGACTACTCGGCCGACGCCTCGTTCAGCCAGATCTCCACCGGGAACCCACTCTTCGATGCGTTGGTGGCGACGCAGATCCCGTTCGGGCAGAAAGTCGGAGTCTCGACCACGATCGACTTCCCGGACACTGCGAGCCTGGGGCTCAATTTCGCCATCAATCCGACCTGGAGAGTGGAGACCGACGTGGACTGGACGGGTTGGAGCCACTTCGACAAGCTGGTGATCAAGTTCGATGGAGACGCGCTTCCCGCCATCGTGCGCGAGGAGAACTGGAACGACGTCTATAGCTATCGCGTAGGCGTGCGCTGGATCCGGACACAGAGGACGGAATGGCGATTCGGCTACGTCTACGATGAGAACCCCATCCCGGACGAGACGCTCGGGCCGCTCCTGCCGGACGCCAACCGCAACGGCTTCAGCGTCGGCTACGGCCGCCAGGGAAACCGTCTCAAGACCGACCTGGCGCTCATGTATCTGCCCTTTGACAAACGCACCATCGACAGCAGCGTGGCACAGGTCGACAACTTCTACGGCACCTACAAGAAGACTGCCTGGCTCTTGGGCGTGACGGTGGGGTGGTGAGCCGATGACCACCGTCGAGATGAAAGAGAGGTTGAAGATGGTCGATCGAAACATGAAGGTGATCTTCCTCGTGACGCTCGCTCTCGCACTGGCGGCGCTGCCGGGATTCGCCCAGGTGGATACCGGTTCCGTTGACTTCTCGAAATATGTGGCTCTCGGCGACTCCCTGACGGCCGGGTTCTCCAACGGGGGGCTGGGGTCGGATCAACAACTCGACAGCTATCCGAGCTTGCTCCACGATGCCGCCACGGGGCAGACCACGGGCTTCCAACAGCCGCTGGTGAGCGAGCCCGGGATCCCACCTCAGCTCGCCCTGCGCGGACTCTTGCCAACCGTGATCACCCCGCGTTCGGGCATGGGCGTGCCGCTGAATCTAAATCTGCCTCGGCCGTACGACAATCTCGGCGTGCCGGGCGCGCGCATTCACGACACTCTCGCGACAGTCACGGACAACGGTGGCCTGCACGACTTGATCTTGCGCGGTCTGGGCACGGCCCTGCAGCAAGCGCTGGTCCAGAAGCCAACCTTCGTGACGCTCTGGATCGGCAGCAATGACGTACTGGCGGCCGCTACGTCCGGGGTCGTCATCGACGGTGTCACGTTGACGACGCCGGCGGCGTTTGAGGCTGATTTGCGCTCGATCGTCGGCGCGATTCGCTCTTCGGGAGCAAACCTGGCGATTGCCAATCTGGCCAACGTGACATCGATCCCGTTCGTCACGACGATTCCATCGGTGGTCGTGGACCCCACGACCAACCAGCCGGTGTTGGTCAACGGTGCGCCAGTGCCGCTCATCGGCCCCAATGGGCCGCTGAGTGCCAATGATCACGTGCTGCTGACGGCGACGTCCGAGCTGGCCAGGGGCATCGGCATTCCCGCGGCTCTGGGGGGCACGGGTCTGCCGCTTTCGGACAGCTCGGTGTTGAGCGGCGCGGAGACGGCGAAGGTTCAGGCACGCGTTGAAGCTCTGAACTCGATCATCGGCCAGGTGGCACAGGATTCCGGCGCCGCCCTGGTGGATATCAACGCCATCTTCGACGATCTGGTGCATCGCGGTCGAGTGGTCGGTGGAATCGAATTCACGACCGACTTCCTCACCGGCGGCATCTTCGGCTACGACGGCGTACATCCGACGCGTCTGGGATACGGGCTGGTCGCGAACGCGTTCATCAACGCGATCAACCAGACCTTCGGGGCCAGTATCCCGCCAGTCGACCTCTATCCTCTGGCCTTCCTGCCGCCGAGTGGCGTGCCGCAAGCCAGCGGTCTGGAGATTGCCGCGGCCGGCGCCGGCAACCGCTGGACGCGGTTCGTGTTCAAGCAGAAGGCCTGGCGGAACCTGCAACTGGCGCTTGGCTTGGACCGGCTCGTGATCGATGGCCCTTCGGCGCCGGGCGGCAGCCCGACGGCTCCGGAGCCCGGTCGGTTGCCGAACAAGCCGGGCGCGTTCAACTAGTCGGGCGCCGGGCGCCGCCGACCCGCGCGGTTTGTACCGGCGGCGGGAACAAAGGAGGCCCTGGAGGTTGTTGAAGCACCTCCGGGGCCTCACCATCTGATACGTTGATCTGCTCGGCGCATCCGAGGCTCGTCATCTCGATCGCCGGGGGGAGAAGGAATGGATTCGATCGTCATCCGCGGAGCGCGCGAACACAATCTGCGCAATCTCGATCTCGAGATTCCCCGTAACCGTCTGGTGGTCATCACCGGCGTTTCCGGCTCGGGCAAGTCCTCGCTTGCCTTCGATACCTTGTTTGCAGAAGGGCAGCGCCGCTACGTGGAATCGCTCTCCTCATACGCCCGACAGTTTCTTCAGCAAATGGAGAAGCCGGACGTCGATTCGATCGAGGGCCTGTCGCCGGCGATCTCGATCGAGCAGAAATCAGTCTCCAAGAATCCCCGCTCGACGGTCGGCACGGTTACGGAGATCCACGACTACCTCAGATTGCTGTACGGCTCGATCGGAGTGCCACACTGTCCGAGCTGCGGGCGGGAGATCCGTTCTCAAACCCTCGACCAGATGGTGGAACACGTCCTGGCGCTGCCCGAGGGGACGCGGGTGATTGTCTACACCCCGTATGTGCGAGGGCGCAAGGGCGAGTTCGCCAAGCAGCTCCGGCAGATGGTGCGGGAGGGCTTCTTACGCGCCCGCATCGACGGTGAGACGGTAGAGCTCGATGCAGAGATCCCCCAACTCGACAAGCAGAAACGTCATTCGATCGACATCGTCGTCGATCGCCTGGTCCTGCGTCCAGGCATCGAGCAGCGCCTGACCGCGTCCCTGGAGACGGCACTTCGCGTCGGCGACGGGCTGGTCGTGATCGCGCCGCAGGGGGCGGATGAGGAGACCCTGTCCCAGCATGCGGCTTGCGCCGAGTGCGGCATCAGCGTCGCGGAGTTGACGCCACGCCTATTCTCCTTCAACAGCCCATTCGGGGCCTGTCCGGAGTGTTCGGGTCTGGGGACGTTGCGGGGCGTGGATCCGGCAAAGATCGTCGTCGACCCGGAGCGCTCCATCAACGCCGGCGCCGTCGGCTCGTGGTCCTCCGGGTCCCGGTCGTGGCGCATGCGTATGATCCGTACCCTGGCCGAGGAGTTGGGATTCTCGCTCGATACGCCGTGGCGCGAGTTGCCGGAAGACGCACGACGGGCCGTCCTGTTCGGGAGCGGGGACCGAGAGATGGCCTTCCAGGTCTCCGGGCGCAAATCGACGTATCAGTGGGAGGGGACCTTCGAAGGAGTCATTCCGGCCCTGGAGAAGCGATACCGGGAGACAGAGTCGGCCCGTGTTCGCTCCGAGATCGAAAAGTACATGTCGATTCACACCTGCCCGCGCTGCGAAGGCCGACGGTTGCGGCCCGAAGCGCTTGCCGTCACGGTCGCCGGTCATGCGATCGATGAACTCTCGGTGTTGCCGGTTTCCGATCTACTGGCCGTGATGGACGAATGGCAGCTGTCGGAGCGAGATCGAGTCATCGCCGGCAAGGTGCTGCAGGAGATCACGGACCGGCTCGGCTTTCTCAACGACGTGGGTGTCGGGTACCTGACGCTCGAGCGCTCGGCGGCGACGTTGTCCGGCGGAGAGAGCCAGCGCATTCGGTTGGCGACTCAGATCGGGTCCAAGCTCATGGGCGTGTTGTACGTGCTCGACGAACCGTCGATCGGTTTGCATCAAAGGGACAACGCGCGCTTGCTCGCCACCTTGAAGGGCATGCGAGACCTGGGAAACTCAGTTCTCGTCGTCGAACACGACGAGAACACGATTCGGCAGGCGGATTGGGTGATCGACCTGGGGCCCGGAGCGGGTCGCCACGGCGGTTCGATCGTGGCTCAAGGGTCTCCCGAGGACATCGAGGCGTCCAAGGCCTCGCTGACCGGGCGTTATCTGCGCCGCGAACTGGAGATCCCGGTGCCGGGCGAACGGCGCAACGGCAACGGAAGAGCCCTGGTGATCCAAGGCGCCAGCCAGAACAACCTCAAGGAGCTGGACGTCGCCCTTCCACTCGGTCGCTTCATCGTCGTGTCAGGCGTCTCCGGATCCGGCAAGTCGAGTCTGGTGACCGACATCCTCTATCGGGCGCTGGCGAAACACTTCTATCGGGCCAGCGAGCCACCCGGGACACACGAAGGGATCCGCGGTCTGGAGTATCTGGACAAGGTCATCGCCATCGACCAGAGCCCGATCGGCCGAACGCCTCGTTCGAATCCGGTCACCTACACCAATGTCTTCACTCACATCCGCAAGCTGATGGCGCAAACCCAGGAAGCGAGAATGCGAGGCTACAAGCCTGGACGCTTCAGCTTCAACGTCAAGGGAGGTCGATGCGAAGCCTGCAAGGGAGATGGTCAGATCAAGATCGAGATGCACTTCCTGCCCGACATCTATGTCACCTGTGAAGTCTGCGGGGGTTCACGCTACGAGCGGGAAACGCTGGCGGTGCGCTACAAGGGCAAGAACATCGCTGAAATCCTCGACATGACCGTTGAAGAGGCGCGCGAGTTCTACTCGAGCGTGCCGGCGATCAAGCGCATCCTGGGGACGCTCGACGACGTTGGCCTCGGCTACATTCATCTCGGCCAGCCCGCGACCACGTTGTCCGGCGGCGAGGCCCAGCGGGTGAAGCTGGCGCGTGAGCTCTGCAAGCGCTCGACCGGCAAGACGCTCTATCTCCTGGACGAGCCGACGACCGGTCTGCACTTCGACGACGTCAAGAAGCTCGTGCTGCTCTTGCATCGGCTGGTGGACAAGGGCAATACGGTCATCGTCATCGAGCACAATCTGGACGTGATCAAGACGGCGGACTGGGTCATCGACCTGGGTCCCGAGGGCGGCGAGGCCGGGGGCCGGCTGATCGCGGAAGGCACGCCTGAGGAAGTGAGCCGAGCCAAAGACAGCTACACCGGCCAGTTTCTCGAGCAGGCACTGAGGTGAGACCCGCCCCCGGGCTACCAGCCGCCAGCCCCCAGCTACTGGCTGCCAGCCCCCAGCTGCCAGCCACCAGCCACCAGTTCCCCCGCCCGGCCCGGATGCGAGATGCGAGATCTTCTGGTACTCGCTTCTCGCCTCCCGAATCTACCTGGGCCCCGGCTCCCGCCTCCCGGTTCCCGGACGGGACGAAAAGGGAGCTCGCCGAGTTACCTTCTGGTACTCGCTTCTCGCCTCCTGCTTCTCGCTTCTACCCTGGAGACTGGTGACCAGAGACTGGTGACCATCTCCCGGCCCCAAGCCCCAAGCCCCGAGCCCCGAGCCCCGAGCCCTCTTCTAGTACACTTTCCTCATGGATCTGGACGATCGCCTGGCAGAGCGCCGCCGCCTGCTGCGGTTGGAGACCCTCTACGACCTGGCTTTGGCCCTGCATGCCCACCAGCCAGAGCAAGAGCTGGTGGAGGAGCTGCTGCAACGCGTCTGCGCCGTGCTCGATCCGCGAGCGGCGGTTGCGGTGACGCGGTCTCCCACCGGCGGTTCGCGTGCCGTTGCGAGCGTGGGATGGAGTCGGCCGCCGGAAGGACGCCTCCTGCTCTCCGATCCGCTCTGGCAGGAGTTGCTCGTTCGGGGACGGCCGCTGACCCGCGCGCACGGCGAGCTGGCGGGTCGCGAGTTCGACGAGGCCATGATTGCGCCCATCGCTTATCGCGGCACCTTCTTCGGGTACCTGGCGGTGCTCGACAAGGAGGAGCGTGAAGCCACGGGTGCAGGCTTCTCTGACGATGACCGGCGGTTCCTCGAATCGGTTTCGATGCTGGTCGGCGTCAGTCTGGACAGTGTCCGTCAGATGGAGGATCTGGAGACCGAGCGCCAGCAGTTGGCGGAGGAGAACCGAGCCCTGCGCGGCGAGCTCTCGAGTCGTATCGGGGATCAGCGCATCGTCGCACAGTCAGCCGGGATGCGAGCGGCGCTGGAGCGGATCGAGCGTGTCGCGCCGCGCGGCGTGAGCGTGTTGCTGCGGGGTGAGAGTGGGACAGGAAAGGAGCTGCTCGCCAAGCTGCTCCACGTTCAGTCGAGGCGGTCGGGTCCCTTCGTTGCCCTCAACTGTGCGGCGTTGCCGGAGAGCCTGTTGGAGAGCGAGTTGTTCGGAATTCGTGAAGGTGTCGCTACCGGTGTGGAAGCCCGACGCGGCAAGCTCGAGCTGGCAGACGGCGGCACCCTCTTCCTGGACGAGATCGGTGACATGCGACCGGAGCTGCAGGTCAAGCTGCTGCGGGCGCTGCAAGAGCATGAAGTCACGCCACTTGGAGCCGAGGAGCCGGTACCCGTCGATGTGCGGTTGGTCGCCGCGACGCACCAGGATCTCGACCGAATGGTCGCCGAGGGCGACTTTCGCGAGGACCTCTACTACCGGCTGAAGGGCGTCGAGATCGCTCTTCCTCCACTGCGCGAGCGACGGGAGGACATCCCGTTGCTCACCCGGTACTTCGTCGAGGAGTTCTGTCGCCGAGAGCACATCGATCCCCCCCGCATGGGCCCCGAAGTGCTGGCTCTGTTGATGGAGTACGACTATCCCGGCAACGTGCGCGAGCTGCAGAACTTGATGGAGGCGGCCGTGTCACTGGGCGGGCGGGCCATCGACGGAGAACTGGTGCGCTCACTGCTTGGCCAGCAGGAGCGCACGGCGCCGGCGGCTTTGGACCTCGCCACGGCAGAGCGCCGGCACATCGCTCGCATCCTTAAGCTGGTCGGTGGCAACAAGACGCGTGCGGCACAGATTCTAGGCATCGATCGTCGGACACTGCAGCGCAAGGGCTTCTGATCGCGGCACAATGCCGCATATATGGCAAACTGCCGCGATCGCCATTCCAAGAGCGATTCTGCCGCAGCAATAGACAGATCCCACTGAGTTCCGCGCGATTGCGCGGCATTGTGCCGCGCATTGGCTCGCAAGCCGATTCTGGTTGGTGCCCGAATCTGTTCACGAACTTCTTTCGTCTCAATAGTTACGCGAATGAGCCCGCCTTCCGGCCGAGCTGGCAGGGAGCTTGCGGCTGAAAGGACGCGAGGAAGAGGAGGTTTCATGAGCGCACTCGTCCGCAAAGCATTGACGCTGCAGTTGCCGCGCATCGAACTATGGCTCACCGCTACAACCATCGTCGGATTCACCTGGTTGCTGCTCAGCGACGCGATTCATCCACTCGTCGTTCTGCTTCTTCAGTTGTACCTGGTCTTCTGAACCACCCACAGCCTTCGGACAGAGGCTCGACCGGTCCTGCTCGCATCCTGGAATGGACTGCAGCGGGCTGGTAGAGTCCGGCTGAGACTTGACACGCCCCAGCACTCGATCCGCCGTTCTGCGGGAGGTGGAACTGACCCTCCCAATGGTGTCGGACATGGAGATCGCCGCCAGCGAGACGGCGGCGGCCATGGCCCGCTACATGGGCCTGACTCACGATAAGATCGACGAAGTTCGATTGGCGGTCGTGGAGGTGTGCATCAACGCCTTCGAGCACAGCAAGGCGAACGATCGCAAGATCTACGTGACGCTTTCGATCCTCGGTGAGTCAGCTGACGCGCCCAATGAATTGCGCATCAGCATCCGGGACCGGGGGATCGGCTTCGACCCGGACGAGCTGAAGGACCCCAGGATCGAGGACAAACTGAGGTCGCGGAGCAAGCGCGGCTGGGGCATGACCATTATCCACGGCCTGATGGATCGGGTGGCGATCGAGTCCGACGAGCAGGGGACGCAGATCGTGATGAGCAAGCTGCGGGAGGCACTTTGATAACGTTCTGTCGATTGAGGATCGCGCGCCACGTCGAGACTGCTGGGGTCCGCTTGCCCGAGGTGGGACGATGACCGAGACCATGCGAGTGACAGTCGAGCGGCGCGACGGCTTGGCCGTCATCCTCACCGAGGGCTACATCAACAATCAGGGCGGTGAGGAGATCGCACGCGTCGCCTACGAACTCATCGACGAGGGTCGGAAGACCTTGCTGCTGAACCTCGCCGGGACCAAGATCGTGAATTCGATCGGCATTTCCATACTCATCGAGATCATCGAGAAGGTACTGGAAATCGAAGGCCGGCTGGCCTTCTGCTGCCTCACGCCGACGATCGAGAAGACCTTCCACATCATGGGGCTGGCCAAGTATGCCGGGATCTATGCCGATGAGGACTCGGCGGTGACTGCGCTGGGCGCCTAGCGAGAGGGGTCGGATCCGGTGAGCGCGCCGCGAGCCGTGGCCAGCACGAACCGTCATTCAGCCGGATTGGGCCGAGCCGCGAGCGAACGCCGCCTGGCGCGCCGCGCCCTGGAGCGCTGGCTGGAGACATCCGGCTTCAGCGGTGCAGCCCTTTACCTGTCGGAAGACGGAGCTTTGCGCCGGGAGGTGGTGACGGGGGAAGGTGACTTCCCGCGCTTTTGGCCCGCCAAGGAAGCGCCTCAGGGGCTCTCGAGCTGGGACCTGGAAGGGGGACTGCTGGTTGCGGCGGGGGAGGGAGAGGCGCCGTCGGATGAGGCGTTAGAACTGGCGCTGGTCGCCTCCAGCCACGCGGTGATCCTGGCGGAGCAACTGCGGCAGCAGCGCTTTGCAGTGAACTATCACGACGTTGAGCTGCAGGCACTCTATGATCTCGGTTTGGCCATCGCCTCGACGCTCGAGCTGGCACCGTTGGGAGAAGAGATTCTGCGGCATGCCGTCTCGCTATTGGATGCACGGCGCGGCGCCCTCTACCTGGTGCGCGGAGACGGGCTGCAGTTGCAACAGACGCTGGCCGGGGACGCCCGGCAGGACGCCAGCCTCGACGAAACACAGATCCAGGCATTGCTCTCTGGCGACGTGCCCGAACGGCAGGACGTCCTGCCCGGGGCCCAGTTCCTTGCCGGGGCGGTGATTGGCGAGAGCGGACCGACTCGCGGGCTTCTCGTGGTCGCCGACAAGGAGAGCCGCAACGGCATTGGTCCCTTTACCGCCAGTGACCGCCAGACCTTGTCGCTGTTCGCCAACCAGGCCGCCATCGCACTCGAGACGGCCGAGTTGCACCGGCAAGCCCTGGAGAAGCAGGGCCTGGAACGCGAGCTCGAACTGGCCTCGGAGATCCAGCGCCGCTTGTTGCCGACCCAGTCTCCGGACGTGGCGGGCTATGAGGTCTTCGGCTGGTCGCGGCCGGCACGGCAGGTGGGTGGCGACTACTACGACCTGCTGCCGCTGTCCGAGGGCGAGCTCGGACTCGTCCTGGGCGACGTGTCCGGCAAGGGCATGCCCGCGGCCCTCATGGTTTCCACCCTCCACGCCGGCCTGAAACTGCTCGCCGGGCGTCAACCCGACGCAACCGAGATCATGGAGCGGTTCAATCAGTACCTGTTTCAGTCCAGTGCCTCCAATCGGTTCGCGACGCTGATCTTCGCCCGGTTGGAGAAGGAGACGGGTCGCTTGCGCTTCGTCAACGCGGGCCACAATCCGGGCCTGCTCCTCCACCCGGACGGACATGTCGATCAGCTGCCCGCGGGTGGACTGCCGCTGGGTCTCCTCTCCCACTCGGCCTATCGCGAGCAGTCGGTGGAGATTGGTGAGGGGGACCTCCTCTGCCTGTACAGCGACGGGATCACTGAGGCCCCTTCCGCGGTCGGTGAGGAGTTCGGTCAGTCTCGACTGAGTGAGCTGTTGCAGACGATCCAAGACGCATCCCTGGTCGAGGCTATGCGGGAGATCCGGCAGCGGATGGATGCTTGGGCGGGAGAAGCACCGCAGGCGGACGATCAGACCGTACTCCTGCTGCGGCGGGTGGCCAGGGACGAGTAGCGAGTAGAGCCAGCAGAAGCGATCCTCGCTCCCCGGGGAGGGGGAACTCGCCACCCGGCTTGACGCCTACGGCTCAGGCCGTAGGCGTCAAGCCCCCGACCGCCGCCAGGGCGATCGACGGGCAGGAGCAGCCGCCAAACACTCCACGGTCTCCCAGCCAGGCGAGCTCGGGACGGTCGCCGATGCCGATCAGATTCGAGGCGCCGCGCAGCAGGCTGCCCTGCCAGAGGAGATCTTGCACCGGTGCGTCGAGCTTGCCGTCGCGGATACGCCGTACGCCCCGAAAACCGGCGCGGACCCGGATGCGTGCCGGCTCGAGGCATTCGATGGGGCTCAACGCCCCGACCCACAGGCCACCGTCTGCGTGTTGCAGCAGCTGCTCTTCGGAGTTGTCCGGATGCGGCAACAGAAAGAGATTCTGCGCCATGGCGTCGTTGCCACCGATGGCGTGGCCGGTCGGAGGGAGCCCCAGGATGGCGGCCTGTCGCTGATCGAGTGCCGGCGTACGGGGCGTGCCCTCTGAGACCAGGTCTATCCTCTGTTTCGAGGTCCCCTCGAGATCGAAGGGGAAAGGCAACCCGTCGGCCCGGGTTCCGTCGTCGATCAGATTGAAGCCGCGGTCGAACACCTGGATGCCTAGATGTTCCCGCAGCAGAGAGAGTCCTTCTGAGTAGCTCGAAGCGCTGAATACATGGCGATTCATCGTATCGAGGAGCGACCGGGTCGAGAGGGGCGAGAAGACGACGGGAACCTCCGCAGGTGTCCACGCCTCGGCTGCGGACGTGCTGGCACGTGCCGTGGCTTGCGCCTGCAGCATGGCGGGGTCGAGCGACTCGAGGCGGCGACTCGCCGCGCAGGCCACGCCGCCTCCTGGTCCACCTCCGATGCGGACCGTCGCCTGGGCGGAGGTGACCGCCGCGAAACGGCGCAGCCCCCGGCTGTTGGCCACCGCCACGTGGGCCGCGACCCATTCCAACTGCGCGTTGGCGACCGAGTCGATTCGCTCGCCCAGGAACTGTCTCGCGTCGTCGACCGTGAGATCGGCGATCGCCGCATCGTGAAGGATGAGATCCTCAGGCAGCGATGTGGCGTCGGCGGGGAGGTGTCGCATGCCGCTCAGCGGCGTCTGGACGCGGGCGTGGGCGAGCGCCTGGCGAATTGCCCGCTCGAGATCTCCGAGCGCAAGGTTACCCGTCCGATAACACCCTTGACGGCCGCGTTCGAGGACGCGAACCAGCAGGATCGAGGACGACTCAGCGCGATCCCGCCGGCTGCGGCCTGATCCCGCCGCGTTGCGCCGGGACTCGATCCAAACCAGCTCGGTTTCATCCGCGGGGGAGTTCTCCAGAGCCGTCTCGAGTCGCTCGAGCTGGCGATCGATCGCATCCTGAGGGGTTGTAGCGGCAGACGGGGTCATATTGTCAACGCCTCGGCGTCGTCGTTTCTCAGCGGGACCGCTCGACAGACACCTTCTCGTCGAGCGACCAGCCGGACCGCTTCGAGTTGTGACTGTGGTTGCCCGGCGCGTTTCATGCGCGTGTGGATGTAGTTGTCGGTGGTGCCGAACCATTCGCCGTTCCGCGCTCCTTCCCAAAGCACCTCACTCACTTCACCCAGCTGACTGGCGATGAACCTTCGTTCCAGGCGTGCGGCGAGATCGAGCATTTGCTCCATTCTCCTGCGACGCACCCTGATCGGCACGGAATCCGGCAGTTGAACCGCCGGCGTTCCGGGCCGCTCGGAGTAGGGGAACGCGTGGACCCGGCTGAACGCACAGGATTCGACGAAGGCGAGACTCTCTGCGGCCTCCGCCTCGGTTTCGCCGGGAAAGCCGACGATGACATCCGTCGTGATCCCGACCCCGGGGACCCGGTGTCGAATCCGATCCAGCAAGCGGCTGAACTGCACCGGCGAGTACGGGCGCCGCATCCGCCGCAGTGTTCTCGCACTGCCGCTCTGCAGAGAGAGATGGAAGTGGCGGCAGACCCGCCCCTGCGAGACCAGGTCCAGGAGTCGAGGATCGAATTCCCATGGCGCGATCGAAGTGAGGCGCAGCCGACGCACATCGGTGCGGCGAAGCAGCGCCTGGACGAGGTCGAACAGTCTCCAGGAGCCCGAGCGATAGGAAGAAATCTGCACTCCGGTGAGGACGATCTCCTCGAATCCACCTTGCGACAACGCGTCGACTTCGGTCACCACCGTCTCGGGCGAGCGACTCTGCTGCCGGCCTCGGGTGATCGGGATGATGCAGAAGCTACACCGCATGTTGCACCCGTCCTCGATCTTCACCGCGGCCCTCGCATTGCCGTAGGCCAGGGGGACGTACGGGTTGTCGGCGCCTTGAGTGCCTGATGGCCGCAGATCCGGAAAGGCCGCGTGGACGCGATGTAGGAGCTCCGCCTTGTGCAGGTTCGAGACGACCAGGTCGACGCCGGTCAGCGCCGTCGCGGCGCCCGGCTCGGCGGAGGCGTAACAGCCGGTGAGCACGGTTTTCATGCGGGGATTGACTCGATGTCTCCGGCGCGCCAGCTTGCGCGAGTCGCGGGCCGCCAGATGGGTCACCGTGCAGGTGTTGACGACGTGCAGGTCCGCCTCTTCCACCCGGCGCGCAATTCGATGACCCGCGGCCACGAACTCACGGGCCAACGCCTCCATCTCGGCCTGGTTCAACTTGCATCCAAGGTTGGTGAAGTAGACTCGCACGCGCCCGTATTGTAATCACAGCGGGGGCGGTAGGATCGGCTTCGTCGGGCCTGGCTCGGGCCTTGCAATCAGGACCTCCGGATCGGGACACTCGATGATGCCCAACTTGCCAACTGTCCTTCGCGTGGCGCTCGCCGTCGCGGCAGTGTCGACGCTCGCGATCGCCGGGGCTCGGGGGGCGTCCGCGGTAGAGGACGGACCGACGCTGGTGCTGTGCCATGGTCAGTTCTACGTCGGACCGACGCTGGACCCGGTCACCGGCAGCCTGGTGGTTCGGAATGGGCATATCGCCTTCGTGGGATCCGATCAAGAAGCGGAGGCTATGGCGGGTGCCGACGCCCGTCAGATCGAACTCAACGGCCGGGCGGTCACCGCCGGGTTGATCGATTCTCATTTTCATCTCGCCGAGTTCGGCGACGCGTTGTCGTGGCTGCGGTTGCATGGGACCAGGAGATACTCAGAGCTGGTTGACGAGGTGCGTGCGGCGGCAGCCAAGCTGCCTGCCGGCACATGGATCCGCGGCCGCGGCTGGGATCAGAGCCTCTGGAAGCAGCACGAGTTCCCAAACAACGAGGGGCTGAGTGCTGCGGTGCCGGATCACCCGGTCTTCCTGGCTCGCGTCGACGGCCATGCGGCGCTACTCAACCGGCGAGCCTTCGAGACGCTGAATATCGACGATTCGACGCCCGATCCAGTCGGTGGGCGTTTTCTGCGGGATGCCGCAGGCCATCTGACAGGCATGGTGCAAGACAACGCCTACGACGCCATTCAGGCGCGCCTGCCTAAGCCGGATCGCGACGAGGTGGCACGGCGCATCCTGCTGGCGGCGCATCACGCGGCATCGATGGGCCTGACGACGGTCACCGACATGGGCGTCGAGGAAGGGCTGGAAGAGACGACCTACGACGTCATGCGGCAGCTCGCCCTGAGTGATCGATTGCCGGTTCGAGTCGCGGTCTTCCTCCATCTGCCTGACGCCGAGCGACGGGAGTGGCTGGCGCGTGGCCCGTTCATCGATCCCGAACGCCGCATCATCATCCGTGGCGTCAAGCTCTTCGCGGATGGCGCGATGGGAAGCCGCGGCGCGGCCCTCATCGAGCCCTACTCGGATGCGCCGCACGACCTGGGGCTCCTGCGTCTGACGTCGGACGAGATCGAAGCGGTCTGTCAGCAGGCCATGCGCCACGGCTTCCAGCTCGCCGTCCACGCGATCGGCGATCGGGCGAATCTGGTGGTTCTAGACGCCTACGAGCGCTGTTTTCACGGCACGCCGCATCCTGAGCTGCGTTTTCGCATCGAACATGTCCAGGAACTCCGGCTCCAGGACATCGACCGTTTGGCGCGTCTCGGCGTGATCGCCTCCATGCAACCGGTTCATGCCACTTCGGATATGCGCTGGGCCGAGCAGCGATTGGGCACCCGCCGCTTGCAGGGCGCGTACGCTTGGAGGCGAGTCCTGAACGCGGGGGCACGACTGGTCCTGGGCAGTGACGCGCCATCGGACGATCCCGATCCTAGAGACGGCATCCATGCCGCCGTCACCCGGCAGGATGTCGACGGCAATCCCGCCGGCGGTTGGCTGCCGGAGCAGCGATTGACGCGACGCGAGGCGCTCGCCGGCTATACCGAGAGCGGCGCTTGGGGGTTGTTTCTCGACAAGGACATCGGCACGCTGGCGGTGGGGAAGCTGGCCGATCTGGTGGTCTGGGGTCAGGACATCATGAAGGTTCCGCCTGCGGCGATACCAGGCGTTCCGGTCGACCTCACCATCGTGGGTGGGCATGTCGTCTACCAGCGAGGTGATTCATGAGGCGGGTCGCAGGCCGTTGGCTGGCCGTCGCTCTGGTAGCGTCGATGTGCGTACCGATGGCGGCTCGTAGTCAAGAGAAGGACTTTGCGGCCGAACGACGCCGCATGGTCGAGGAGCAGATCCGGCGCCGCGGCATCGAACGGCCCGACGTTCTGGCGGCGATGGAGGCCGTACCGCGTCATCTCTTCGTGCCGGAATCGGTCCGTGATCAGGCCTACGAGGATCACCCTCTGCCGATCGGCGAGGGGCAGACCATCACCCAGCCGTATGTGGTCGCCTTGATGACCTCACTGCTCAATCTGGACAAGAACGACAAGGTTCTCGAGATCGGCACCGGCTCCGGCTATCAGGCGGCTGTCCTGTCACGACTGGCCAAGGCGGTCTACACGATCGAAATCCGCGCGCCACTGGCGCATCACGCGGAGCAGACGCTGAAACGGCTCGGCTACGACAGCGTCCACGTGCGTATCGGCGACGGCTATCAGGGGTGGCCGGAGGCGGCGCCGTTCGACGGCATCGTCGTAACCGCCGCACCGGATCGGATCCCGCAGCCGCTGGTCAAGCAATTGAAGCTCGGCGGTCGCATGGTGATCCCGGTGGGCAAGTTCTTCCAGGACCTGATGGTGCTGACCAAGACCGAGAAGGGGTTGGAGCGACGGACGGTGATTCCGGTGCGTTTCGTACCGATGACCGGCGAGATCGAGAATAAGTAGGGGCGAGGGGCGGGGGTTTAGCTGTCGGATTCGCGTGGCGTCTCGTCGATCGGGTCCGGAGCCTCCAGAGCACGGCGGCTCTGTTCGGCGACCTTCATCTCCTCCAGCTTTCGGCCCATCGGCATGAACCGCCGATCGAACGACCCGACGGCACGATTGTAGGCGTCGAGAGCGCTCTTCAATCCGCGCCCGACCCCCCCTAGCTCGTCGCCGAACTTGGCGGCTCGGTCATACAGCTCACGCGCGGTCGATGCGATCGCTTCCGCATTGTCCGCCATGGCCCGTTGCTGCCAGTAGACCGCCACAGTGCGCAGGAGGGCGACCAAGGTCGTTGGGGTCGCGATCAGCACGCGGGCTCGCAGTGCCCGTTCCTGCAGCTCTGGATCCTGCTCAAAGGCGGCAGCCAAAATGGGATCTCCAGGCAAGAAGAGTACGACCAGGTCCACGTCGCCCTCGACCTCGGCTGCGTAGTCGCGCCCCGAGAGCGTCCGTATGTGCTCGTGCAGCGCCTTGGCGTGACTGGCCAAGGCGCGCTGACGCTTGTCGGGGTCTGTAGCCTCGTGCGCCTCGAGATAGGCGGTCAGTGGGACCTTGGCGTCGATGGCGATGAAGCGTCCGTCGGGAAGCCGGACGGTCATGTCCGGCCGCTTACCGCCGCTCGTCGTCTCCTGCTCGTTGAAGTCGACGTGTTTGGTCATGCCCGCCAGTTCCACCACATTGCGCAGTGCGATCTCGCCCCAGCGGCCGCGGGCCTGCGAGCCGCGCAGCGCCGTGGCGAGAATCTGAGCCCGCTCCTGCAGGGTATGCGTCGACTCCGCCAGTGCCTTGACCTGTTCGTCGATGCGGGAGTACGCGTCGACACGCGCCTTCTCGATCTCGCCGGTGCGGCTCTCCAGTTTCGAAAGGGTCTCTTTGACCGGCTCGAGCAGATGCTGAATCGCCTTCTGCCTTTGTTCGCCTTCGCCTCGGGCCTCGTTCATCAAGCCTTCGAACGCCTTCTTGGCCAGATGGAGGAACTGTTCATTGTTCGCTTGCAGGGCCTCTGCGCCGACCGAGCGGAAGGCATCCTTGAGCTTCGTCTCAGCCTCCTCCAGCAACCTCTTCTGCTCGACGAGCTGCGCCTGTCGGGAGTTCAACTGTTCCTGCAGCCGGGTCAGTTCGTGTTCAGCCGTCTCCCGCTTGGCCTCTAGCGATTCGAGACGTCTATCCTGGCGGGACCGCTGGCGAAACACCACGAGCAACATGGCAATCGAAGCCAAGGCGGCCCCGAGAAGGAAGAAGAGCGCATGCATCCAGATCGCGTCCATGCCGCGACATCATACGGTACTGGTTAGGGAGACCCTCCCGAAAGTTCCGCTCTTCCGACGGAGGCCGGGCCTTGCGGACCCGGCCTCCAGGCTTTCAGCGGTTGGCTCGCGGGAGTGCGGAGCTCTAGGTCGCCGGCTGCCGAGATGAGCTCGGGATCTGGCCGGAGACACGGAGATCGTCCTTCACGTGGAAGGCGGACGTGTCGTTGCGCACGATCGCCTCGGCGCCCTGTTTCTCGACTTTGCTGCGCACGGTCCCCTCGAGCGTGAGCTTCCCGTTCTCCACCACGATGTGGATCGGGGGATGAAGCGTGCCCGCGAAGTCGTTGAACATGAAATCGCTATACAGGGCTCCTGCCGCCTGCGTGCGAATGGCGTCGTCGGTCAGGGACACGGGCTGAACCGTGACCTCGTTCTTGATCGAGTGAACGCCTTCGATGCGAGCAACGCGCTGCTCGAGAACGTCTCGATGCCAGGGTTGATAGACCGAGCCGGTGAGCTCGACCTGTCCGTCGCCGACGTGGGCTTCCACCCAGTCGAAGATGCCGTAGAACGGATAGTGATCGAGGACGTCCTGGATGTCGACCACGATGGCGGCGTCCGTACGATCCACCTTCTTCAGGTTCAAGTTGTCGACGACCTGGGAGATGTCTTCCAGCTTCGCCACCTTCTCGGCCGCGTTGCGTTCTGCGAGGTTATCGACCGTCCCGGTCAGAGTGACCACCCCGTTGTGCACGTCCGCACGGACTCGATCCAGCCCGTGCCGAGCGAGGCGATACTCGATCAGATTGCCTAGCGATGCGTCAGGCGTCGCTGGTCGGCTCGCCCTGGCGAGCGTCGGAACCAGCGCCAAAGTGGCGCAGAGCGCGAGGACGGTCAACCGTGCGCTCGATCTCTGCTTGCTATTCACGGAGTTTCTCCTTTCTTTGGATCCTGGTCGGACCCATGTCGTCATGGGAGCGGCTCTCGCCCCTCCCGGTGTCACCAAAGGAGAGTTGCATAAGCGCTGCCAACTCGGGCGGTGGGGATCAAGCCGGCAGGTCGAGGAGCTTGCGTATCTCCGCGAGTGCGTCGCGCGCGGCGCGTTCCCCTCGGAGAATGATGTCGGGCATCTGATCGAAGTCGGTGAAGGAGGTCTCAAAGAGCGGGGGAACGATGCGCACCTCGCGCTCACCGATCTCCGGATAGCTCTTCTGGATCAGAAAATAGAGGGCGCGTTGCCACGTTTCGATCACCGTTCGAGGCGCCTTCGCCAGGCGCCCTGAAGGGAGCTCGAGGAGATCGACTGAGACGAGCGTGTCTGCGCCCAGCGATCGAGCGATTCCGGTGGGCAAGTTGTTGACCAACCCGCCATCGACGAGGACATGGTCTCCGATCGTCCGCGCTGCGAACAACCCCGGCACTGACGAGCTCGCC
>Ga0307436_1000301_pt1 | contig 22741 bp, 20 predicted proteins | sample SalMarWE160440MG_FD_202513 | JGI IMG/M metagenome (GOLD analysis project Ga0307436, IMG submission 202513) | Salt marsh sediment microbial communities from the Plum Island Ecosystem LTER, Massachusetts, United States - WE1604-40 | ecosystem: Environmental > Aquatic > Marine > Intertidal zone >...
ATATTGATGAACGTCCAGATGGTAATCATGAAGGAAAATGGTCGCTCAACGGTATATGTTTTTGAGGTAAATCCCCGCGCCAGCCGAACCGTGCCTTTTATCTCCAAGGTAACCGGCGTGCCCATGGTAAGAATTGCCACTAAGGTCATGGCCGGGATTAGCCTCAGGGAGCAAGGCTATGAAGGTGGCCTACGGAGGAAACAAAACCTGGTAGGTATAAAGGCTCCTGTTTTCTCAATGTCCAAATTGATTGGAGTAGATAGCTACCTTGGTCCTGAGATGAAATCCACAGGCGAGGTTATGGGGATTGATTACAGCTTTGAGGCAGCCCTGGTTAAGGCACTTTTAGCTGCTGGATTGATGCTGCCTCAAGGAGGTAGTCTGCTACTTAGCATTGCAGACAAGGATAAAGATGAAATCTCGCCCCTGATCAAACAACTGCATTCCCTTCACCATGAGCTCTACGCCACGGAGGGGACCGCAGAGATGATTGAATCCATGGGACTCCCGGTAAAAATGGTGACCAAGAAGCTAAGCGAAGGGCATCCTAACGTCGTTGATGTTATTCAAGATAATTCTGTGAGCGGAGTGATTAATACCATCACGGGAGGGCGCATTCCGCTAAAAGATGGGTTAGATATCAGGCGTGCCGCAGCAGAAAAGAGGATACCCTGCTTCACCTCATTAGATACTGCCCGGGTAGCTATAGGAGCGCTGGCAAATAGTGGCCAAATCTTTAACGTTCAACCACTCAGGGAGTACTTAAGAAAATCAAAAGGCAAAAGTTAAAAATCAATCCCGATTTAATCGGGACAAAATGGGAAAAGGTTTCGTTTTTGATTTTTGCTCTATCATTTTGCTTCTCTATCTTTGAATTTTGACATTGTTTAGGTTTTAGTATGAAACAAGTCTTGTGCTCCGTAGCTTCTAATGTGGAGGTCATGCCCGGCATACACCTCATGTGGATTGAGGCGCCAGATATAGCAACGGCGGCTCAGCCCGGGCAATTCATCACAGTGCGGTGTGGGGACCTTACATTACGCCGCCCTTTCAGCGTCCATCAAGTTTCATCCCGAGAGATTGCCCTCCTGTTTAAGGTAGCGGGCAAAGGCACCCTCTGGCTGTCACGGCGCCGAACAGGCGAGAAAATAGACATCCTAGGCCCTTTGGGCAAGGGTTTTAGTATCAAGCCAGGAGCAAGGAACTTGCTGCTGGTGGCGGGGGGAATTGGTATCGCTCCGCTGGTTTTCTTGATGCAGCATGCTTCGTCACAACACCAGATAACTTTAATTCATGGGGCGAGCACTGCTGTTCATCTGTATCCCTTTTCTTCTGCGGGCAAGAAGAGAGGCGAACTCTCGCCTTTACCAAAAGAGGTTCAATTCGTTCCCGTCACTGAAGATGGCAGCATGGGCAAGAAAGGCATGGCCACGAATATCCTGCCTGATTTCTTAGACTGGGCTGACCAGGTGTATGCCTGTGGTCCAGCAGATATGTATAAGGCGATGGCAGAAATATCACGGCGAGCGAAGCAAAATAATCTCAAACTAAGAAAATGTCAGGTTTCCCTTGAGGTGAGGATGGGGTGTGGTTTTGGAGCTTGCTATAGCTGCACTATAAATACCAGGAAAGGCTTAAAACAGTTATGCCGTGACGGACCTGTATTTGAATTAGACGATATCATATGGCAGGAGGTAAAGATATGACTGTAGTCACTAGAGACATCGCCATTCAATCAAAAGGTAATTGCGATATTATCGATATAACCTCTCAAGTGGCAAAGAATGTAGAGGAGTCTGGGGTTAATAGCGGAATAGTCACTTTGTTTATAGTCGGTTCGACGGCGGGAATAACCACCATAGAATACGAGCCAAATCTAGTTTCCGATTTTAAGCATATGTGGGATAGAGTGATACCCCAGAATATTCCCTACGACCATAACAAAACTTGGGGGGATGGGAATGGCCATTCCCACGTGCGTGCTTCCACGCTTGGAGCTTCACTAATAATACCTTTTGTGAACAAGAAGTTAACTCTGGGCACCTGGCAGCAGATAGTTTTCGTGGATTTTGATAATCGCCCAAGGTCCAGAAAGCTTGCTATTCAGATATTGGGTGAGTAGGCTACGTCGTATCACATTCGAGATAGATTCGTGCCCATATCCATGACACGAAACTTCATGCCTTAATGATGAGAGCGACTTGAGGCATTTTCTTGTAACACCTCTTCATAAACTCGAAGTGTCCGCTCGGCAGCCATTTCCCAAGTAAATCTGCTAGCGGTTTCCACGGCGTTTGCACTAATCGTCTTTGCCAGCTCCTTATCTTGAATGAGACAAATTATTGCCTTTGCCATAGCATCATCATCTCCTGGGGGATACAGGAGCGCATTGAAACCGTTCTGGAAAACTTCGGGAACTCCACCTGCGTTTGAGCATACTACCGGCACACCTGCAGCCGAAGCCTCCAGTAGTGACAGTCCAAAGGATTCCATTTTAGAGGGTAAAACAAAAACATCAGCCGCTGCCATAAGCTGAGCGACTTTTTCTTTCGACAACTCTCCCACCATGAATACGGAATTTATAACGTTCAAGTCCTTGATTTGGCGAGACAGATTATCCTCTTCCCGACCAGAGCCAGCGATAACCAGCTTTGCATCTGGAACAACTTTCAAGACCCTGGCAAAGGCTGATACAAGTAGATCTGGGCTTTTCCGCTTGATCAGACGCGACGCCGTCACTACAAGAGGCTCATCGCCGATACTCAATTCCTTTCGCATTGCAACAGCATCTATTTCCACATTGAAGTACGATAGATCAACACCATTGGGGACAATGGTTATTCTTCTTTCAGGAAAGCCCAAAGAACGAGAGAAGCGCGTCGATGCTCGACTTACAGCTATCAGGCGATCAACCTTGATGAATGCCAAGCGCAGGAGGCGCTGCATGAATATTAAGAAAGATGGATCCATCACTGTGTGGCAGGTCAAGACGCAAGGAATTTGGTGCCTGTGTGCAAAACGAATCACCATCAGTGCCATAGAGGAATAAACATCCAACCCATGGACCACATCGAATTTTCCATCAAGGATATATTTATGGCAGCGGCGAAAAAGAAATGGCGAGGCGGCACGGTGAGGATAATTCAGCACCAAGCCTTGCACTCGCTTGATTTTAACCCCGGCAATTTCTTCTTCCTCAGGTCGGCCAAGATGCGCATGTGTGATCACCACGGCTTCTATACCTAACTTAACCAACTGAAGACTTAACTCGAAAGCATAACGAGCAGCACCCCCTCTGTCAGGATAATACTCGTCACCAACTAATGCTACACGCATCTTTGCGCTTAGTTTTGAACTCCATGTTTTGCTGCCATTTTAACACCCAGATAGGAGAAGACTCCAGCCCCCACTATAGTGCTTAGAACAAACGAGATTCCTCGCTCAATCACTGTTGCTGCCATTGCCAGATTTAGGGGAACGCCAAAAGCGGTTAAAACTGAAATTAATGACCCTTCCACAAGAAGTAAGCCTCCTGGTAGAAATGGAATAAGGCCCACGATAGTCGGTAGTGAGGAGGCAATTAAGAGTATGGAGAGTTGGGGATGATAGCCTAAGGCTAGAAATATAATGTAAAGTCGAAAAACGTCAAGCGCCCCTAATAATAATGTCAGACTCCCTATAGACAATACCTTCTTCCATTTGTCTATCGTTGCATAAGAATTTGAATAGAAAGCCTCAACTCCATCTATTGTTTCTTGAACTTTCCCACGCTTGCCAAACCAACCGAGAACACGGCCTATAATGCTGCTTATACCCCTGACTGCAATCCTTTTCTTGAAAAAGATACGGGGAATAAAGACCGCTCCGAAAGCGGCTAAAGCCCATGCTGCTATAAGAATCAAGGTTAACCGGAGTGGCCCCTTCTCAAATTGCAGAAGCAAGCCCGCCATCAAAAAAGAGACAACAATCAGGGGAGTAAGAGCGCGCTCACCAATTAAGGAAGCCATACCCGACGAATAACTAGTATTCTCCAGCTTATGCAACATATAAAGTCTTCCAAATGGGTCGCCACCAACACGTATGCCAGGAGTAATATTATTAAGGAAAATGGTGGCGCAAAGTATCAGGTAACGAATACTTAAGCTTATTCTACAGTTAATGAAAGAAAGTGCCGTTTGCCAGCGGGCGGCCCAAACCGCCACACTAAGAAAATATATGGCTATAGCCGATGCAACAAGTAACTGGTTGGCACTTTTGATGGCTTCAAACATTTGATAGAAGCTCTCACGCGCTAGAAGCCATCCAGCTACTGCCATGAGAACAATAACGAGAGCCGTCACGAAAACCGACTTACGCAGGTTTATCCTCGGCCTATATTCATTCACGCTGACACCAAATTTAACAGCAGCGCCAAACTTTGACAATAGCTAGCTGGAAATACGAACAACATATGACTCTTTAGGTAGAGCCCAAAGCAACGGCCAACACTTCAGATTTACTTTGTCGAACAAGCCTAGAGCATACTCTGATATCAAGATTAGATTTTCAATTGTTCGCTGGCAGCAGTTAGTTTTCGTTGAATTTGACAACCGCCCAAGGTCTCGAAGGCTTACTACTCAGATATTAGGTGAGTAGGCAAAATTACCGGACATTCCCGCGAAAAGCCGCCTGAATCTTTCATCCACCTCACCCTGCATTCCTATTTAAAACGGCAAGCAATTCTTTTAGAGGCAAAGTATTTAATATATGCTGCGGCTCACACCAAGCCCGCCGTGCAACACCAACTCCGAATCGCATAAAGCTCAGATGAGCAATGCTATGAGCATCGGTCCCGATGGCGAGCTTTACCCCTACATCTCTGGCACGGAAAGCATGAATATCTTTTAAATCAAGACGGTCAGGCATGGCGTTAATCTCCATAATCTTATTATACTTAGCTGCTGCCCGGAAGATGGCTTCTAAGTCTATGGCCACGGGCTCACGCTCTCCTATAAGACGGCAAGTAGGGTGGGCAATCATGTCGACATCGGGATTTTCTATGGCGTTTATTACCCGCCGGGTCATCCTTTCCTCACTTTGGTTCATGGCAGAGTGCACAGCAGCAATCACCATATCCAATTCAGATAGAATTCCGTGTGGCAGGTCTAAGCTACCATCCGCCCGAATATCCACCTCGATGCCAGTAAGCACATGAATCCCTGTTAAACGCTCGTTAAGAGCTTTGATTTCAGCAACTTGCTTCCTCAGCCTCTCCACATCGAGACCGTGAGCAATAGCACGTCCAACAGAATGTTCCGTGATTGCGATATATTGATAGCCCATATCTTTGGCAGCCAGAGCCAGTTCCTCGATGGAATCATGTCCATCGCTCCATTCAGTATGCGCATGAAGGTTTCCCTTTATATCGGATAACTCCACGAGCTTTGGTATAGCTCCTTGCTCAGCCTTTTCTATTTCACCCTGAGCTTCTCTGAGTTCTGGTGGGATATACTGAAGCCCCAGCCGATGATAGAATTCCTCCTCCGTAGAAAATTTTTCCAGCTTTTCTGTAGCTACAACAGTTATCCCATATTCACTCAGCTTTAGTCCTTGCTTACGCCCTCTTTCTCTCAGGGAAATGTTATGCTGTTTATTCCCAGTAAAATACTGAAGCAAGGAACCGAAGCAATCATGTTCCACCATCCTCAAGTCAACTTGCAATCCGCCGCTGACAATAACACTGGCCTTGGTTGACCCCTGGGCCAGCACCTGCCCTACGTGAGGCAGGGCAACAAAAGCATCTATAACCTCCTTGGGGTTATCGGCAGTGCCCATCAGGTCGATATCACCCAATGTTTCCCGAAGGCGCCGTAAGCTGCCAGCGGGAGTGAGATTTCTCACGCCGGGGACAGAGCTAAGAGCACCTATAATTTCTTCGACAACAGGCAAGGCTTCGCCGATGGGGATGCGCTGGTCTTTGCGGCGCAATGCCTGGATTTGATGAAGGATATTATCAGCGGTCTTCTCGCCGAGACGGAAGAGTTGAGCCACGCGCCCTTCATTGATTGCTCGCTCCAATTCATCCGCCGAGCTTATCCCTAATTCGCTGGAAAGCTTGTTAACGATCTTAGGCCCAATCCCCGGTATGGCCAGGAGATTGGTCACCCCCTGGGGAAACTCAGCCTTCAGATTCTCATAATAACCCAGCTTACCGGTCGTTATCAGCTCGGTGGCCTTTTTAGCGATTGCCTCACCCACGCCGGGAATACTCTGTAAGGCCTCCCCTTCATCAATCATAACCTTTAATTCCCTGGGGTGGTACTCGACAGCTCTGGCTGCCTTTTGATAGGCACGAATCTTAAAGACATTCTCCCCTTTGAGCTCCAGAAGGTCAGCAATATCCTGAAATACCTTAGCCACCTCGCTGTTTTTCATGGCTTTGCTCGCTTCCTTTGTTTATTATACCCTTGTTTCTCAAGCCTGTGATACAAGCTACTCCAAGTCATTACCCTGAATAACAAAAGCCATCGGGCATCTCTCCGTCTTGGTCAACCTTGTTGGGGCGGTGATTACTAGCCTGATAAATCAGGCAACTACAAAAATGTGGAGGGGGGAGGCTTCCAAAATGCCTAAAATTGAACGGAAAATCAAAATTGAACAGCCTCCCCCTTGCAGAGCCCGCTCAGCATTACACCTTGTAGACCTTACAAAGGAAACCCCTTAAATTAGCAGAGCCCATCTCCCGGTTAAATGGCGGCTTATCATTTGTCAGGATGTTGACATTTGATTCCGCCCAACCATATAATTCAGGTACCCCTTTCTCTGGAAACCACCAACCATAATCAACACCGACTACTCTGGGATCAATACTGGCTGTCAAAGTAGCTTTCTGCCTTATTCTGCCTCTCTTGGTTTCAATGTATACCCAGTCGCCCTCCTTTATTCCCAGCTTATCTGCCGTTTCGGGGTGAATCATAATAATTGGCTCTGGGTGGCTACCTCGTAAAGAAGATACTTGCCTACCCCCACTGTGGCGGTAGGGTTTCCGTTTCCAGCTGATAAATATTAACGGATACTCTTTAGCAAGTTCAGGGTCGCTATAAGGTGTCTCAGGCGGCTCATAGTAGGTGGGTAAGGGGTCAAATCCCCATTCATTTAGCCGACTTGAATATAACTCAACCTTGCCCGAAGGCGTTTTAAAGCCATTTTGTTCGTATCTTCGGTACTGGTTGGGCTGTTTCTCTTTACCAGTAAACAGACCTATTTTCTTGAACTCTTTAAAGGTTAAGCCTACCGGCTCTAAAATAGCGTCCCAAAAATCGTCAATATTACCCCAAAAATACTCTTCCAGCCCCAGCTTTTTGGCCAACCCGTTTATAATCTCATGGTCGGAACGGCATTCACCAATCTGAGCAACTTTTCGCTGAAGCTGGACCACGGCGCCATTGGTCGGCATCTGAATACCATCATACTCGAGATAACTGGCTGCTGGAAATATTATATCAGCCAAAGCCGCTGTCGGCGTCATAAACATATCAGATACTGCCAAAAAGTCCAGCTTTTTGAGTGCCCGGTACGCCTCCTGAACATCAGGCCAGCATGACAGAGGATTAGACGCCTGAACAAAGGCGGCGCGAATCTGATAAGGGTCTCCTTCAAGGACTGACTTCGTGAAGGACTGCGGAAGAACGTAGCGAAAATCGGGTAACATATTCAAGTCGGCTCCAACCTTATTTTGTCGTTCCTCCCTGGGTATCTTATCACGGAGCTCCATTCGAGATGACCAGCGCCCTAAAACGCCACTCTCCGAGGACTCAGGGTCCCCGAAACGGAAGCCTGAACCACGCGACTCTATTTCTCCGCCGGGCACGCCAAGGTTACCGGTTATCGCCATCAGGATTGAGATAGCACGGGAAACCTGAAAGCTATTCACGTTGTGGTCAAGAGCATTGCCCCACTCTATATGCCCCGGCTTGTTGATGGCATACAATCTGGCGGCCTTTACAATCAGGTCTGCTGGGACCCAGGTTATTTCCGCCGCCTTCCCTGGAGGATAGTCCTGAACGTGGGCCCGAAGCTTGTCAAAGCCAACCGTCCATCTATCAACGAAATCCTTATCATAAAGGCCCTCGTTGATTACTACATTTATCATTGCCAGGGCTAGGGCTAGGTCTGAGCCTGGTCTGACTCGCAGCCACAGGTATGCCATCTTGGCAACCTCTGTTTCCCGAGGGTCTATTGCAATCAGCTTTGCCCCCTTATTCACTGCCTGGACAAGGTCTTTGTGTCTTAAAAAATGTGTCTCGGCATCGTTGGCACCCCAGGATATAATACATGCCGGCGGGTATCCATAGTCAGCACCAGGAAAGAAACCAAAAGTCAATTCTGCAGCCAGCACTCTCGGCACATGACAAACGTAGTCAGCGCATACCACATTTGTCGTGCCAAAGGCGTTAGCCAACCGCACCAAGTGGGTGTCCATCGAGCCCTTTGCCGACCCGTGCACCATAGCTACTGCCTCCGGCCCATACTCCTGCTTCACTTTATTCAGTGCCTCAGCCGCCAGATTAAATGCCTCATCCCATGAGATTTTCTGCCACTTACCTTCGCCCCTCCCCCCAACTCTTCTCAACGGGTAGGTTAACCGGTCGGGGTGATAAAGGTATTCCAGGGAAGCCCGACCTATGGGACATAAAGCACCTCGGTTTAGTGGACTCTCGGGGTCCCCTTTTATGCCAACTGCCCTACCCTCTTCCAAGGTGACTAACACGCCACAATTACCCACGCACAGACCACATACGCTTTTTACTACCCGGGGTTTTGCCATTACTTGCACGCCTCCTTCAACATCAGTAACCAATGCTATTATAGCTATTATTATATCCAACCATCAAATGCAACAGCCTTGTCGGGCGTATGCGAATTTGACTTCCAGACATCGAGTTGCATTAAATCAATTGCCACTTGAACTGATTGTCTGAATAATCATTTGTGGTATACAATATCATTAGAAGGCACTTGGGAATCGTGGATTAATAAAAAGGCATAGTCCGTCGCAACTGGAATGCAAAAGTACATCGAAGACATCAAAAACATCAAAGACAGGATGTTATGGGGCTATGACCTGAACCTTTTAGCGGTGGTCAGCATATCCACGCTGGTACTAGTTCTGGCACATTACTATCGTCTAAAAGTTGATTTTCCACAAGCGACGCAACTCGTCTACTACCTACTTATCCCTCTGGCGGCGGGCTTTTTGTTTTTTCGGGATAAGCCCTGGGATTATGGCATCCGCATCGGCCGTTGGAAACAGGCGATAATCATAACCGCAGTCTGCCTTGCTGCCATGGCTGGGATTCTCTACGCCGTCACCAGAAGGCCTGATTTTTACTCCTACTACCACAAGTCTTACATAGACTGGCCAGCATTTCTGCGCAACGCTGCACTATACATGTTTGCCTGGGAGTTTATATTCCGCGGATATATGCTGTTTGGTCTGGAAAAGTCGATAGGTAAACACGCTATTGTTGTGCAGATCATTCCTTTTGTATTGCTTCATTTTGGCAAGCCATTTTTAGAGACGCTGGCCTGCATCCCTGGCGGCTTGATTATGGGTTACGTGGCGTACAGAACGAGATCATTTTTGCCTTGTTTCATCATTCACTTCGGCAGCTACGTAATGTGTTATTTCTTTGCTTACTAGAGCATTGATGCAATTCTGACGTTATGCTTAGAACGGTAAGTAGGGGAGTATCTTGTCAGGGTACAGGGCGAACATGATGCCGATGAGTATTGGCCAGTGGGCAATGTACATCACCAGCGGATGTCTTCCCGGGAATGCCAGCACTGAGGCAACAGGATGGCTGAATTCAGGAATATGGATTCGTCTATTTCCTTGCGGATACAGCATTTTCCCGCCAAACATCCCCACAAGAAATATGCCAAAACACGGCACCAGCGGCCAGTAATCCATCGTGTTAAAGTGATATGGCCTTAGCCCCAGCCAGAGCAGCCAGGGAAAGTCGACAAAAATCCTTTGTTCCAGTAGGTAAATGCCTAGTGCTATCATAGCAGCACCGAGTATCAAATTTATGTAGCGGAATCTTAAAAAGAAAGGCGCGAGTATGAATGCAATCCCGAAAAAATGGAGTATTCCAAATCGGACATATTCTTCTCTGGCGATTAGCCATGTTAGCAGAGTAATCACCATGCCCCATCCGAATATTTTCAGGCCTCTGAGCATGAAGCTCGACCTTTTCTTTGATGCTCTGGAATGGCTGATTGTGAGCGACACTCCGGCAAGGCTGATAAAAACGCTGACGTTTACGATGGTAATCCACCACCAGAACCCTTTATATGGGCCGGGCACTCCGGTATTTTGGATACCAAGGTAGTTAAGCACAAAGAGCACATCGAAGACTATCATTATTATTATGGCGACGGTGCGTACGACGTCTATCTCCCAGAAACGTTTATGCGTACCGATATAATCAACAGTTGTGCGTGTCATTCGTCAAGTGGCTGGCACGATTGTATCACGTTTTGAGCAATCCCTTAACCTCAAACTTCTCGCTGGTTTTCTCCATGGCAGTTGAATGATTTTGAATTAGATTAGAAAAAGTAGGCGGGCAATCACTTGAGCAGAGCCTTCCGGCCAATAACTTCATGCCCGACATGCCACCTCCGGATAGCCTCAACTACCTCATCAGGGCGATCCAGGACCCTCAGCAGGTCGAAATCACTCTCAGAGATATACTTCCTGGATAAGACGGAGCTCCGCAGCCAACCCAGAAATCCCTTCCAAAATTCGCTTTTGAACAATACTACGGGAAAAGGTTTTATCTTGTGGGTCTGCATCATGGTCAGTACCTCCGTCACCTCGTCAAGCGTGCCCAGGCCACCCGGCATTATGACAAAGGCAACGGCATATTTCACCAGCATGACTTTACGAGTAAAGAAGTGATTGAACGTTATCGACCTTGTGGTGTAGGCATTACAGACCTGTTCTTCGGGAAGAGAGATATTCAGCCCGACCGATGTAACCCCAGCCCTTTGTGCACCTTTGTTGGCTGCCTCCATTACACCCGGTCCCCCACCAGTTACAATTGAGAAGCCCAACTGTCCAAGCCGATAGGCTATTTCTTCCGTCTCCGCATATAACTCGTCCTCCACTCTCAATCTAGACGAACCATATATGGTCACTGCCGGCTCGATACCGGAGAGGTTATCAAAGCCCTCTACAAATTCGCCTATTATTCGAAACATCCGCCAGGATTCTTCCTTGGCCAGTTCATTTATCTCATATCCGTTTGACATATCGCCCTCCCTCAAAAAAGCACACATGGCATCCAGATGAACCAAGCAGACCGGCTGGTGCAGCCTTGACTTTGAATTTTATCACTGTTTGCTTTCTGCGGGCAAATTGAGTGTACCTGGCATAGGCGAAGGCGCAAATCAGCACATGGGCGCGGATGTGACACAGTCTTGTAAACCTCGTCTGTTGGGTCAGCAGTGCGATGCGAAATAATAGTTATTTCTGCCTTGATTTATCGTGTTGATGCAGGATATAATTTGTCGCTTGGGAATGAAAATTGCCGTTAGTGGTAAAGGGGGGGTAGGCAAAACGATGTTAGCCTCTCTCCTTTCCACCACACTTACCCGGTCCGGGTACTCTGTCCTGGCCATAGATGCCGACCCAAATGCTACCTTGGCAGGCGCTCTCGGCTTCCCCCACCCAGAGAGTATAACCCCTATATCTGAGATGGGAGACTTGATCCAAGAAAGGACAGGGGCACGTCCTGGCCAGGCAGCACCCTACTTCAAACTAAATCCCAGGGTTGATGATATACCGGAAAAGTATTGGGTAGAGCATAATGGAATCAAATTAATGGTAATGGGACGGTTAAAAAAGGGTGGTAGTGGTTGTTATTGTCCCGAAAATGCCTTGCTGGAAGCTTTAATTGCCCATATACTCCTGCGGAGGGATGAAGTAGTCATAATAGATATGGAGGCCGGGGTCGAGCATCTGGGGCGGGCGACAGCGAGAGCCGTGGACAAGATGATTATTGTGGTGGAGCCAGGTAAAGGAAGCATTGAAACAGCCTACAGGATAAGAGAGCTGGCAAAAGACATAGGTTTAGAAAACATCGCAGTGGTAGCTAACAAGATTCGCAGTGCACAGGACAGGGATTTTCTTGTTTCCGCCATGCCAGATTTTGAATTCCTGGGCTTTATTCCTTACGCCCAGAGCATAATAGAAGCTGGCCTTGGCAATCTTCCTCTCATTAATTCAAGCTCAGAGGTCATCAGCCGAGTGCAGGATATTGCGGCACGCCTTAGTGCTGTTAATCCGGGAAGTATCAATAAAGCGATAAGTTAAGATTCAGGAAAGGAGGTTTAGATGACGGCAAAGATAATTTCGGGAAACGAAGTGGCCAAGGAGATTAGGGCTGAGTTAAAAGAACGAGTATCCAAGCTCAAGGAACAGGGCGTAACGCCGGGCCTGGTCATGATTCGCGTGGGAGAGGACCCGGCATCCGTTTCCTACGTCTCGGGCAAGGAAAAGGCGGCTGAAGAGATAGGCGTGTGGTCACAAACCATCGTCCTACCCGAGGTCGCCTCAGAGGAGGAACTCCTCTCCAAAGTGGAGGAAATGAACAAAGCGGAGCATGTTGACGGCATACTGGTTCAATTACCCTTGCCAAAACACATCAATGCAGATAAGGTGCTCACTCTTATCGACCCGGCTAAAGACGTGGATGGCTTCCACCCTGTCAACGTGGGCAAGATGCTCATCGGAGACCCCTATTTCATGCCCTGCACACCGCATGGCGCAGTAGAGCTAATGATCCGCAGCGGCAATCCGCCGGAAGGCAAGCACGTGGTTATATGCGGCCGAAGTAACATAGTAGGCAAGCCTCTCATGGCCATGCTTGTGCAGAAAAACAAGCGTGCCAACGCCACCGTGACCGTCGTCCACACGGGGACCAAAAACATGGCCGAAATCACCAGGCAGGCAGATATCCTGGTTGCCGCAATGGGCTCTCCAGAGGTCATTAAACCGGACATGGTCAAAGAGGGGGCAGTTGTTATCGATGTGGGTGTAAACCGGGTGGGATGGAAACCCAGCAAGAAGGACCCCAGTAAGCAGGTCGCTGACCTCAGGGGGGATGTAGAGTTCGAAACGGTCAAAGAGAAAGCCAGCGCTATTACCCCGGTGCCCGGAGGGGTTGGCCCAATGACTATCACCATGCTAATGGTCAACACAGTAGTAGCGGCTGAGCGCAGGGCCGAGCATATGCGAAAATAATAAATTAATAAAGGACAAAGGAGGTTACCGTGGCTTACGATGCGACAAAAATGAAAGACTGGCAGATTTCGGAAGCTGCCGAAGAAAACATGCCTACGCCTGATGAGTGGCGGGAAAGACTCAACCTGCAGAAGGATGAAATTATTCCTTACGGGAGACTGAGCAGGCTCGATTTCATGAAGATTATCGAGCGCCTCAAGGGCAAGCCGGATGGCAAGTACATCGAGGTAACTGCTATAACTCCCACACCGCTAGGAGAAGGGAAAACAACTACCTTGATGGGTATCCTGGAAGGCCTGGGCAAGCGGGGCAAGAACGTAGGCGGTTGTATACGGCAGCCTTCAGGCGGCCCCACTATGAACATTAAGGGTACTGCTGCTGGGGGAGGCAATGCTTTGCTTATTCCCATGACCGAATTTTCCATGGGGCTTACTGGCGACATTAATGACATAATGAATGCCCACAATCTGGCCATGGTGGCGCTTACCGCCAGAATGCAGCATGAGCGCAACTATAATGACGAAGAGCTGGCTAAGCGCAGCAGAATGCGCCGCCTTAACGTTGACCCTACCAGGGTGGAGATGGGTTGGATCATGGACTTCTGCGCCCAGAGCCTCAGGAACATTGTAATAGGCCTCGGTGGTCGTATGGATGGCTACACAATGCAGTCCAAGTTCGGTATTGCCGTGAGCTCCGAGCTTATGGCTATGTTGTCTATTGTCACGGACCTGGCGGACTTGCGCAAAAGGATGGACGAGATTACCATAGCTTTTGACAGGGATGGCAATCCGGTTACTACCGCCGATCTGGAGGTGGGAGGCGCTATGACTGCCTGGATGCGCAATACAATCAACCCTACAATGATGTGCACCGTAGAATATCAGCCCTGTATGGTTCATGCCGGCCCCTTTGCTAACATCGCCGTAGGGCAATCCTCCATCATCGGTGACCGCATCGCGTTGAAGATGTTTGACTATCATGTCACCGAGAGCGGCTTTGCCGCAGACATCGGTTTCGAAAAGTTCTGGAATGTCAAGTGTCGCTATAGTGGTCTAAAGCCGCACGTGTCGGTACTTACCACCACCATCAGGGCACTGAAGATGCATGGTGGCGGCCCCAAGGTAGTGGCTGGTCTGCCCCTGCCCGAGTCCTACACTAAGCAAGACCTGGGGCTTCTGGAGAAGGGCATTCCCAATATGCTGCACCACATCAACACCATCAGGACGTCAGGCATCAATCCCGTGGTGTGCATCAACTCTTTTCACACCGACACTAAGGAAGAGATTGCCATGGTGCGCAAGGCAGCCGAGGCAGCCGGTGCACGCTGTGCGCTCAGCGAACACTGGCTCAAGGGTGGTGACGGTGCCCTGGAGCTTGCTGATGCAGTTATAGAAGCCTGCGAAGAGAAGAACGATTTCAAATTCCTTTACCCTATGGAAATGAAGCTGCGAGAGCGGGTGGGCAAGATTGCCAAAGTGGTCTATGGAGCCGATGGAGTGTCATGGACCGCGGATGCCGAGGCCAAGGCCAAGATGCTCGAGGCCGATTCTAAATATGATGAATACGCTACCATGATGGTGAAGACCCATCTGAGCCTGACACATGACCCGACCATTAAGGGTACCCCTAAAGGATGGACTCTGCCTATCCGCGACGTGTTGATTTATTCCGGGGCGAAATTCCTCTGCCCCTGCGCCGGGACAATCAGCCTGATGCCAGGGACCAGCTCCGATCCGGCCCTCAGAAGGGTAGATGTTGATACGAAGACTGGCAAGGTACAAGGGCTCTTCTAAAGGATGATAGACCGGTCTGGGAAGATAAGTTCTGCTTTACAATATTCTCTTCCCTGGGGAAGAGAATAAGGGGAAGGGTACTGGTTAAAGTTAAAAACGTTTCTTTGACGATTGATGGTAAGACAGTAAAAGCTGCCCCGGGTGAAAAGATCCTGTGGGCAGCTCTGGATAATGACATCTACATTCCCAACCTTTGCGCCATTCGGGAAAGGAGCGCACCTTTTGCTTCTTGCCGCCTCTGCTTTGTGGAGATAGAAGGTAAAGATATACCAGTTACAGCCTGTACTACGCCTGTAGCAGAAGGAATGGTGGTTAATACCAAAGGGACAAAGGCATTGAGGCTAGCCCGCACCGCTTTGGAATTGCTTCTAGCCAGTCTCCCTGTAGATTGCGCCCATTGTCTAAAAAATGGCTCTTGTGAACTTCAGAGAATAGCCAAGCATTTCGGCGTGAAGCTCAAAACAAAAAGGTTCAGGAAAATCCTGCCTGAGCTACCCGTAGATTCTAGCAGTCCCCTGTTCATTTATGACCCTAATAAGTGTGTGCTCTGCGGCAGATGCGTTTGGGTATGCAAGGAAAAAATGGGCAAAGGAACTATCGGTTTTGCTCACCGCGGCTTCCGGAGGATGGTTACCACTTTTGGGGATGAGCCTATGGGTAGTTCCAGCTGTCAGGACTGTAGCGAGTGTGTCGCCGTCTGCCCAGTTGGCGCCCTGGTGTTTCGTGAGGTTATGTAAAGTTCTTTATCCTCACCAACCTATGCCATCTCGCCCCAGTTTCTGCCCAGCTTGATATCTATCTTCACAGGGACACAAAGCTCAAGGGCTCTGGACATAAGCTCAGCAACCAGGGATTTCATTTCCTCCACTTCCTCCTCGGGCACCTCGAAGAGCAACTCATCGTGTATTTGTAACAGCATCTTGCTCTTAAGATTCCGCTTCTCCATTTCTCGATGGAGATTTATCATGGCAATTTTAATGATATCGGCGGAGCTGCCCTGCACCGGGGCGTTTATAGCCATGCGCTCAGCAGCCTCCCTGACCATTCGGTTGGAGGAATTAATTTCGGGTAGGAACCGTCGCCTCCCCATCACCGTTTGCACATAGCCCAGCTTCCGAGCTTGCTCCTTGGTTGCCTCGAGATATTCCTTCACCTTGGGATATGTTTCGAAATACAGGGCGATAAATTGAGATGCTTCCTCCCGGCTGAGGTTGGTGGCTTGCTCCAATCCATAATCGCTCATGCCATAGACAACCCCGAAATTGACTGTTTTGGCATTTCGGCGCATTTCGGGTGTCACCTCACTCGCGGGGATGCCAAAGATTTTTGAGGCGGTCATGGCATGGATATCTTCGTCTTGGGCAAAGGCGGTAATGAGAGCGGAGTCTTGAGAGAGATGAGCTAAGACTCTGAGATCAATCTGAGAATAATCGGCGCTTAAAAGGTATGCCCCAGGCGGAGCTATAATAGTTCTCCTTATCTTATTGCCTATCTCGCCCCTTACAGGTATATTTTGGAGGTTGGGCTCGCTGGAGGAGAGCCGACCGGTAGCTGTGCCCGTCTGGTTGAAACTGGTATGCACCCTCCCCGTTTTATGGTTAATAAGCGCGGGCAGGGCGTCAACATAGGTTGACTTGAGCTTACTAAGCTGACGATATTTCAATATAAGTTCGATTACAGGATGAGTGCCTCGCAATGCTTCCATGACCGAGGCTTCAGTGGAATAGCCGGTTTTCGTTTTGCGAGACTGTGGTAGCCGGAGATCCTCAAAAAGCACCCTGCCCAACTGCTGGGGCGAGTTGATATTAAACTGGTGCCCGACGCTACCGTAGATTTCCTTCTCCAGCCTGAGCAACTCCTTACCCATCTCCAGAGACATCTGACGGAGCAGGTCGGTATCCAGAAGAATGCCATCTTTCTCCATAGCCACCAGAACTGGAATTAAAGCCATCTCCACTTCGGTGAAAAGCTGCCACAGTCCCTGCTTTCGTAGCTCAGCTTCCAAGTTTTCCTTTAAACTCCAAACGATATCCACGCTGGCACAGGCATAGTCGGCAACCCGGCTTACATCCAGCAGGGATAGGGGGCTTCGTTTCTTCCCTGCGCCACTTAATTCAGCTAGGGTTACTATTTCGACACCCAGTTTATTAAAGGCCAGCGCTTTAAGCCCCAGGCTTTTTTCGCCAAGGAGATAAGCAGCGAGCATGGGGTCGAAATTCAAATTCTTAACTTCCACCCCACAACCAGCCAGCACCGCCATAACATGTTTACCGTTATAGGCAATCTTGTCCTTGCTGGCATTTTCTAAAATTGTTTTGAGCCTGGCTGTGACCTGAGTTAGCGGCAATTGCTGCGGCTGATTTAAGCCCTGGTGCCCCACAGGTATATAAAACGCTTTACCCCAAGCTGGTGATATTGCTATGCCTACTAAATCCGCCACCGCAGCCTTTTCGCCCGTAGTTTCAATCTCGATGGCGAGGCTTTGTGCCGCTTCCAGCTCGCCTGTAAGCTGTTCCAAAGCTGTCTCGGTATTCACTATATGGGACTTGACTGCCGAGGGCTGAGAGCCCTCAGCCTTCGTCTGGGGCAATCTGGGAAGCAAATTGATGAACTCGAGCTCCTGGAAAAGCCTGGCAACTTCGTTCCGGTCATAGTGGCTTACCTGGCAGGTTTTCAAGTCCAGCTTGATTGGAACATCTTTGACTATAGTGGACAGCTCTTTACTCTGGAAAGCCTGAGTGCGATATTCGCGTAGCGTGTTCTGCAGCTTGCCCGGCGTTATATCTTCAATATGGTCGTAGATTCCCTGGAGGCTGCCATATTGCTGAAGTAATTTAGCGGCTGTTTTCGGGCCGACGCTTGGCAGGCCAGGTATATTGTCCGAGACATCGCCAGCCAGTGCTTTAAGGTCAGCGAGTTGTTCTGGTTTGATGCCGTATTTTTGCTCTACTGCCTCTGCATCGTAAAGGACGGTATCAGTGAAGGTCCGCCTGGGGGCAAGGGTCTTCACTCGAGGCAAGACAGCCTGCAGCATATCATTGTCCCCGGTAACAATGATGGTCTCAACGCCCTGCTCATCAGCCTGTTTGCTTAAGGTGCCCAGGACATCATCGGCCTCGAAGCCATCGATTTCAAAAATGGGAATATGGAAAGCCTCCACTAATTGGTGAACCTTTTTCATCTGGCTTTTCAATTCCTCCGGCGTGGCCGGGCGCTGCGCTTTGTACTCCTCGAACATTTCATGCCTAAAGGTCGGGCCAGGACGGTCAAAGGCGACAGCCCAGTGGGTGGGCTTAAAATCAGCAAATACTTTGAGCAAGGTACTGGCAAAGCCGTAAACGGCATTTACCAGCTCCCCGGTCTTGCGTTGGGTTAGCGGGGGCAGGGCGTGAAAGGCGCGGTGCACCAAGGCATTGCCGTCAAAAAGCAGTAAAAGCGGTTTCTCTCCCTTCGCCATAGCCTTATTATACTATGGCGCCACCCTACATTGCCCGCTGATCACTTCGCCCTCGATTTTGGCAATCCTAACCATCTCGGCGTCTTATCAATATACTCACTATAGGCCTCGCCGTACTTCTCAAGGCAATGGCGTTCCTCTCCAACTGCCGAAATTCTTATCGAGACTGACTGCACAACGAAAACCAACAGGAAAACCCATGAAGCTGAAGCTATGCCAACGCTAAAATATATCAACAACGACGCTAAATACAATGGGTGTCTCGAATAATGGTATATCCCTCTGGTAATCGGTACATCCATCGGTGTCGTAGCAAAATTAACTGTAGCAGTCGTAAGCACCACCAGGCCTATTAAGAAAATGGCAAGACCGGCATAGAACCATATCGTGCCTAATTTGAGTGGTAAAAAAATAGAATACGCGACAGCCATAGTATCTATCCCCATAGATACAGCACTGACCACCCTGTATTGATGGCCGGTTTTCATTTCAGATTGCCCTGACGCTCTCCGGTATACATCTAACCCAACAAGCCTCACTGCGAGCGTATCTACCCACGGCCAAATCATGAAAATCCAGGCGTTCCAGACACCTATTTCAAAGGCGGGTATAAGCGACATTTTTCTCTCCTTACGATTTAGGTATTCCCAGATATTTGGGGGTCTTGTTCATATATTCGCGGTAGGCATCGCCGTATTTCTCAAGGCAACTCCGCTCTTCAATGGGAGCAAAATAAAACGAAGCGGCTATCAGCAAAACGGTGAACAACAGGAAAACCCAAGAGGCCGTTGCTATGCTCACCCCCAGGAAAAATACAAAAGCGGTTATGTACATGGGGTGCCTTGAATAACGGTAAAGCCCGTTGGCTACGGGCTCACCGCGCGGGCTGGCCGCCCAGTTCAATATGACTATAACGCCGGCAATAAAACCTATTAAAGTGATAGGAAGGCCAATATAAAACCACACCGTCCCCAGTTTGAGGGGCAGGAATATAGAGTATATAAAGGCCGGAATATATATTATCTTGGAAGAATAAAGGGTTATCCGTTTAGTCCTGGACAGGGCAGAAACCTGGCTTTTGCCTTCGCCCTCTGGAGCCCGTCCTGTAGCGACACGGAAAAACAAGGGAAAGGTTAACACTTCAAGAAGCATGAAAATCCAGGCGTTCCATAAGCCTATCTCGAAAGCCGGTATGAGCGACATGATTCACCTCCCTTAATTCGCCTGCCCTTCTTTAACTTTCGACCGTCGGACATAGCGTTTATTGATTAGATTGCAACCACGATAACCTTCCTGGCTATTTAAGCACATCTTATCGGGGTTCCCTTTAGCAAAGGTCATGCATCCCCAGCATTGCAGGTGAGCAAAGCTATACCATTTACCACGATTCTCCTGTCGGATTTCAGCACATAGCTGCAGAGCTGTCTCCTTAAGTATAGCATCCATATAATACTCCCTATTTAGGTTATTCCTGACTTGTGCAGTTGTCAATACCTCTTTGCCTTCATTGACAATCTCGCTATACAGGGATAATAATTACACGAATCCTCCGAGGACCATCTGATGTCGAAAAAGCTAACGGTAATCCCTGAGCAGTGTTCCGGTTGCAGGATCTGTGAACTTGTATGTGCAATCAAACATTTCGGAGTAAACAATCCCAAGAAGGCAGCGATAAGAGTCCTGACCACATACCCTCAACCGGTCGTGAGAATGCCGATTGTGTGCAGCCAATGTAAAGTGCCTGCATGTGCGCAAATATGTCCCTCTGATTCCTTGCGATGGATTGCTGGCGTTGTGCAACTGGACGAGGAGAATTGCACTTCCTGTTACAAATGTGTGGAAGCCTGTCCTTTCGGAGCGATATATATACATCCAGATTACGACCTGCCCATTAAGTGTGATATGTGCGGAGGAGACCCGGAGTGTGTCAAGAAATGTCCCAAGGGAGCACTCATGCTCATACCGGAGGCTGCCCTGGGCGAGTCCCGGCGTCTCAACAATGTCCTGAGCTACACTCAGATGAAGGAAATCGAGTTCTATGAGAAGGGCGAGAAGAAGGTCATCCGCTATGCCGAGGTGGGGAAAGAAGAGCTATGAGCATAAAGAGCGGATATTTTAAGCAACATCTCCATATAGACCTTACGAAAGGCACTGCTGAGCGCCAAACCATTGCGGACGCCTTCATCGAAAAGTATATCGGGGGACGTGGCTTTGGCGCAAAGTTGGTCTGGGACAATCTAAAGAAGCATGATTTTAAGATAGACCCCCTTGGCCCTGAGAATCTTCTGGTTATTGCGCCGGGACCTCTGACCGGGGTTTATCTGCCCTCATCGGGAAAGAACTCCTTTGTCGCCATCTCACCAGCTACCGGGCTCTACGGTGATTCTTCCATGGGTGGTGGCTTCGGTATCGAGCTCCGACAAACGGGAACTGATATTCTCTCCGTTACCGGCAAAGCGCCGGAACTATCTGTTCTTTTCATCGACAATGGTGAAACGACAATCCTTCCCTTGCCCGAGCTGAAAGGAAAAAGCTGTCTGGAAGCCGAAGGAATGATTAAAGAGCGACTGGGCACCCACGCTGTCCATGTTGCTACGATAGGCATTGGGGGCGAGAACATGGTCAGGTTCGCCTGTGTCAACACCGACTGGAGCCGCAATGCCGGCAGGGCTGGGATGGGCGCAATTATGGGGGCCAAGAACCTCAAGGCAATTGTCGTTCGGGGACACATGGACCTTCCCGTCTATGATGTGGCCGGGCTAGTGGAGGAGGCTGAGCAAGCTTTCAAATATATGGAGGAACACAAGTATTTCAAGCTGTGGCAGCAAGAAGGCCTGATGAATGTCATCGATTACGCCAACGAGAAGGGTATTCTGCCTACATACAATTTCAAGGATAGCGTTTTTGCCAGGCACGACCAGATCAACGGCACAACAATGGTAAATCGCTACAAGATAGGTGATAGTGCATGCTTTTCCTGTCCCATGTGTTGCGGCAATATTTGTCTCGTTAAGAGCGGGAAATACACGGGCACGGTGGTTGAGGGACCAGAATATGAAACCTGTGCTATGCTGGGACCAAACTTGGGGATCGACAACTTCGCTGCGATACTCGCTGCAACCCGACTGTGCGATGAACTGGGTATAGACACAATTTCCACAGGTAGTATTGTGGGAGCTGCAATAGAGGGGTACGAAAAGGGGATTTTGTCGCTCAGCGACCTCAATGGCAGGGAGATTGCCTGGGGGGATGAGGATGCCATCCTGGAACTGATACAGAAAATCGCTCACCGGCAGGGCATCGGTGACATCCTTGCTGATGGCTCTCACCGTATTATCGAGAACTGGCCCGAAATGGACAAAATCATCCTCCAGGTCAAGGGCCTTGAGCAGTCGGCCTACGACAGCCGCGCCAGCATTTCTATGGGTCTGGCCTATGCTACCTCGGACATAGGCGCACATCACACACGGGCCTGGACCATTGCCAAGGAAATGGAGGAGGGTCAGAACTGGACCGACGACGAGAAGGTTGACACCGTAATATATCACCAGAAAGTGCGCCCGTTGTTTGACATGCTTGGTGTTTGCCGGTTGCCTTGGATTGAACTCGGGCTGAGCGAGCGGCACTATGCGAACTTCTACAAATATGTAACTGGAAACGAAACATCCCTTGAGGAGCTTTTAGGACTCTCGAATGACATATACGACCTGACAAGACTGATAAACGCCCGCCTCGGTATGAGCCGCAAAGATGACGCGCTTCCCTACAAGGTTTGGGCTAATCCTCCTCTTACGGGTCCAAACGCGGGCAAAGTGATAGGACGGGAAGATTTCCAGAACCTTCTTTCACTGTACTATCAGAAGCGCGGCTGGGATGAAAACGGCATCCCACCAGCTGAGGTGGAAAAGAAGTTTTCAGACTAGCTTCTGGGAATAATTTATCCCGACCTAATGCGAAGTGTAATATCCTCCACCGCTATTTCGGCACAGGGGTTCTGCTGGATATGGCTGCCCGCGACAGCCTTATGACTCATTGACAATGTTTGCAGAATAATGCTGGCAAGAGAAGCTACCCCCGCCCCAGAACGCAACCAATAAAATCTCTTTTCCCACGGACAAAATCATCCACCGACATTTCGCGCTTCCCTTCTAGCTGAACCTGGCAAAGCCCTAAAATACCTTGCTTCGTTACCACCCCAACCCC
>Ga0307436_1000302_pt1 | contig 22712 bp, 15 predicted proteins | sample SalMarWE160440MG_FD_202513 | JGI IMG/M metagenome (GOLD analysis project Ga0307436, IMG submission 202513) | Salt marsh sediment microbial communities from the Plum Island Ecosystem LTER, Massachusetts, United States - WE1604-40 | ecosystem: Environmental > Aquatic > Marine > Intertidal zone >...
GTGCCCGACCAGGACCAGGCGGCGGGCGCCACCGCGCCGCGCAACGCCGAGGAAGCCAAGGCCATCAACGACGCCATCGCCTACATAAGGGGCCTCGCCGAACTGCGCGGCCGCAACATCGAGTGGGCCGAGGCCGCGGTGCGCGAGGCGGCGAGCCTGACCTCGTCGGCGGCGCTCGAGGCCAATGTCATCGATTTCGTCGCCGGCGACCTCGACGAGCTGCTTGCCAAGGCCGACGGGCGAACCGTTCAGGTCGGCCAGACCACCGTGACCTTGCACACCGAAGGGCTGAGCCTCGAGGCGCTCGAACCGGACTGGCGCACCGAGCTCCTGGCGGTCATCACCAACCCCAACGTCGCCGTCATTCTCATGCTGATCGGCATCTACGGGCTGATCTTCGAGTTTCTCAATCCCGGCTCGACCCTTCCCGGCACCGTCGGGGCGATCTCTCTGGTCATGGGGCTCTATGCCCTGGCGGTGCTGCCGGTCAGCTACGCCGGCGTGGCCCTGTTGGTTTTGGGCGCCCTGCTCGTGCTGGCCGAAGCGCTGGTACCCTCGTTCGGCGCCCTGGGGATCGGCGGCGCCATCTCGCTTGTCCTCGGCGCGACGATCCTGATCGAGCCCGGCACTCCCGGACTGAGCGTATCCTGGCCCGTGGTCGCGGGATTGGCGGTCGCCAGCGTCGGGCTCAGCGGTCTGATCGCCCGCCTGGCGGTTCTCGCCCACCGCCACAGGGTGGTCATCGGCGCCGAGCAGATGCTCGGGGGGCGCGCCGAAGTCGTCAGCTGGGACGGAATTCACGGATACGTGCTGGTCGGCGGCGAGCGCTGGAAGGCGGTGGCCGACAGGCCCATCGAAGTCGGCCAGAGCGTCGAGATCACCGCGATCGACGGGCTGACCCTGACGGTCGCCGCCCGCGACGCGCCGGCCGCCACCGGTCCGGCCCAAGAAACCCCCGACTAGGGAGAACTGCCATGGCGTTCCTGTTCAATTACGTCTTCTACATCGTGCTGGCCGTCATCGCGTTGATGTTCCTGGCCTCGGCGATCAAGATCCTCAGGGAGTATCAGCGCGCGGTCGTGTTCACGCTGGGCCGCTTCACCGGCGTCAAGGGCCCGGGCCTGATCATCCTGGTTCCCTTCGTCCAGCAGATGGTGCGGGTCGATCTTCGCGTCATCGTCCTCGACGTGCCCACCCAGGACGTCATCAGCCGCGACAACGTCTCGGTCAAGGTGAACGCGGTGATCTACTTCCGGGTCGTCGAACCCGAGCGTTCCATCATTCAGGTCGAGGATTTCATGATCGCCACCAGCCAGCTCGCCCAGACCACCCTGCGCTCGGTGCTCGGCAAGCACGAACTCGACGACATGCTCGCCGAGCGCGACAAGCTCAATCGGGATATCCAGGAGATTCTCGACGTACAGACCGATAACTGGGGCATCAAGGTGGCGAACGTCGAGATCAAGCATGTCGATCTCAACGAGTCGATGATCCGCGTGATCGCCCTGCAGGCCGAGGCCGAGCGCGAGCGGCGCGCCAAGATCATCAATGCCGAGGGCGAGCAGCAGGCCGCCGCCAAGTTGCTCGAGGCGGCCGACATCCTGTCCCGCCGGCCCGAGGCGATGCAGCTGAGATATCTGGGGACGCTGAATTCGATCGCCGGGTCCGAGGGCCGCGCCTCGACCATCGTCTTCCCCTTCCCGCTCGAGTTCTCCAAGCTGATCGCCGGTTTGCAGCCCGATCAGAAAACCGAATAGCGCCGGCGGGGGCGCCGTTCAGTGGAAGTTGCGCCCCGCCGGCAGCGCCGCCTGCGCCTGCTGACGCGCCTTCAGAACGTTGCGCGCGGCCGCCGCCGCCCGCGGATCGCGGCGTTCGGACTTCGCTTCGTCGGCCCGCGCCAGCCCCGCCGCGCCGATCTCGGCCCCGTCGGCCAGCTCGACCAGGGCCCCTGTCAGATCAACGATACGGCGGGCGACAAGATGTACCACCAGCCCCTCGCGCTGCACCACGCCCCTGATCGCCACAAAGCGGGCGCCCAGCACCACCCGGCGGAATTTCTCGAACACCCTTGGCCAGACCACGATATTGGCGATACCGGTCTCGTCCTCCAGCGTCATGAAGATCACCCCGCTGGCGGTGCCCGGCCGCTGCCGCACCAGCACCAGCCCGGCGGTCTCCATCACCCGCCCGTCCGCGCTCTCGGCCAGATCGGCGGCCGAGACCACCCGGCGGGCGGTGAGCTCTTCGCGGAAGAACGAGACCGGATGCGCTTTCAGACTCATCGAGATCGCCCGGTAGTCGTGAATGACCTGTTCCCCGAGCGGCATCGCCGGCAGCCGGGCCTCCTCTTCCTCGGCCGCGCTCGGCCGTTCGGCGGCTTCGAACAGCGGCAGGGTTTCGGCGCCATGGACGCCCTTGAGGCCCCTGACCACCCATAGCGCCGCCCGCCGGTCGAGCCCGATCGAGCCGAACGCATCCGCCTCGGCCAGCCGCTTGAGGCTCGCCACCGGCAGCGAAGTCCTGAGCCACAGATCGCGCACCGAGTCGTAGCCCGCCCCCCGCCGCGCTGTGATCAGCTCGGCCTCCTCGCGCTTCATCCCCTTGATCGAGGCGAAGCCGAGCCGGACCGCATGGGTCGCCTGAATATCGCCGCGCATCTCGCCGTGGCGCTGCCATACCCGCTCGGCCGCCGGCGCCCCCGTTTCGAGCACGGCATCGGGATCGGAGCGGTTGACATCGACCTCGCGCACCTCGACCCCGTGCTCGCGCGCGTCGCGCACCAGCTGCGCCGGGGCGTAAAAACCCATCGGCTGCGAGTTGAGGATCGCCGCGCAGAAGACGTCCGGATAGTGGCATTTCAACCAGCACGAGACATAGACAAGCAGCGCGAACGAGGCGGCGTGGCTTTCCGGAAAGCCGTAATCGGCGAAGCCCTCGATCTGCTTGAAGCAGCGTTCGGCGAACGCCTGATCGTAGCCGCGCGCGAGCATGCCGGAGACGAGCTTGTCGCGGAATTTCCCGATCGTCCCCGAGCGCCGGAAGGTCGCCATGGCGCGCCGCAACTGGTCGGCCTCGCCCGGGGTGAACCCGCCGGCGACGATGGCGATCTGCATCGCCTGCTCCTGGAAGAGCGGAATGCCGAGCGTGCGCTTGAGCACTTCGTGCAGCTCTTGCCCGACCTCCTCTTGGGTTTCGACACCCTGCCGGCGTTTGAGATAGGGGTGCACCATGCCGCCCTGGATCGGCCCGGGTCGGACGATCGCCACCTCGATGACGAGGTCGTAGAACTCGCGTGGCCTGAGCCGGGGCAGCATACTCATCTGCGCCCGGCTCTCGATCTGGAACACCCCGACCGTGTCGGCCCGCCGTGCCATCGCGTAGACCCGGTCGTCCTGGTCCCGCAGCACCCCGGCCAGGGTGAGTTTTTGCCCGTAATGCAGCACCATCAGCTCGAAGGCCCGCCTTATGCAGCTGAGCATCCCCAGCGCCAGAACGTCGACCTTGAGGATGCCGAGGGCATCCAGATCGTCCTTGTCCCATTCGACGACGGTGCGGTCTTCCATCGCCGCATGCGAGATCGGGATCGAATGGTCGAGCCGGTCGCGGGTCAGAACGAAGCCGCCGACATGCTGGGAAAGATGGCGCGGAAACCCCATCAGCTGGTCGGCCAGTTTCAACACATGGGCGAGGTTGGGATCGGAAACATCGAGCCCGGTCTTCGCCACCTGCCCGGTGTCGATGCTTCGCCCCCACGACCCCCAGCTCATCGAGTTGAGCGACGCGACGGCGTCGTCGGAAAGCCCGAACACCTTGCCCACTTCGCGCAGGGCACTGCGCGAGCGGTAGGTGATGACGGTGGCGGTCAGCGCCGCCCGGTCGCGGCCGTATTTTGAATACAGATACTGGATCACCTCCTCGCGCCGCTCATGCTCGAAATCGACGTCGATGTCCGGCGGCTCGTCGCGCTCGGTGGACAAAAACCGGCCGAAGACGAGATTGCCGATCATCGGGTCGACCTCGGTCACCCCGAGACAGAAGCACACCGTCGAATTGGCTGCCGAACCGCGCCCCTGGCAGAGGATCCCCCGCTCCTCGCGGGCGAAGCGCACCAGATCGTGCACGGTCAGGAAATAGGCCGCGTAGCGCTTTTCGGCGATCAGTGAGAGCTCGCCGACCAGACCGCGCTTGACCTTGTAGGGCACCCCGTCCGGGTAGCGTTTTTTCGCCCCCTCCCAGGTCAGCCGTTCGAGGGTCTCTTGCGCCGTCTCGCCATTGCCGATGGTCTCCTCGGGATAGTTGTAGCGAAGATCGTCGAGCGAGAAGCAGATCCGCGCGATCAGCGCCCCGGTCTCGGCGACCGCTTGCGGATGCTCGCGGAAGAGCCGCGCCATCTCCCGGGGCGCTTTGAGATACCGCTCGGCGTTCTTTTCCAGCCGCCGCCCGGCCGAAAAGATCGTCAGATGCTCCCGGATGCAGGTCAGAACGTCCTGCAGCGGCCGCCGGCCGGGATCGTGATAGATAACGTCACCCACCGCCAGCATCGGCACGCCCGCCCGCCCCGCCAGATCGGCGAGCCGGTTCAGCCAGGCCCGGTCGTCCCCCTGATAGCGGCAGGCGGCGCCGAGCCAGACCCGCCCCGGCGCCAGTGAAGCCAGCCCGGCGAGCGTGCGGTCGTTGGCTTCCGTCTCGCCCGGCGTCGGCATCACGACGAACAGCTGCCCCTCTTCGCTGCCGCCGAGATCGGCGAAGTTCAGATGGCATTCGCCCTTCTCGGCCCTCAGATTGCCCCGGGTCAGAAGCGCGGTGAGCCGCCCATAGGCCGCCCGGTCGGTGGGATAGGCGAGAATGTCCGGTGTGCCGTCTTCGAACACCAGCCGCACGCCCACCACGAAGCGGAAATCCGGATGGATTTCGGCGACGTCGCGCGCCGCCACATGCGCCCGCACCACCCCGGCGAACGAGTTGCGGTCGCAAAGCCCCAGCCCCGTCAGCCCCAGCGCCGCCGCCCTTGCCACCAGTTCGCCCGGATGCGAGCCGCCCCTGAGGAACGAGAAATTCGAGATCGTCGCCAATTCGGCATAGGCCCGCTCAGTTTGCGGCATGGCGGTCTCCGCTCAAGCCTCCACCTCCCCCTGGAAGGGGGAGGTCGGCCCGCAGGGGCGGGTGGGGGTCGAGGGGCTGCCAACCCCCACCCCACCCTCCCCCTTGCTGGGGGAGGGAGCTCTTCACGCGAAAAACCCGTGCACGAACCAGCGCGGCTGCCGGGTTTCGTCATAGAGCCCCTCCCGGAAGAGCCAGAAGCGCCGCCCTTCGTCGTCCTCGGCGACATAGTAGTCGCGGGTCAGCGCCCCTTCCCCGGGCCGCCACCACTCGACCCCGATACGCTCGGGGCCCGAGACGCGGCTGAACCGGTAGCTGACCCGCCGCCACTGCATCCGCCCCGGCGGGCCCTCGGGAACCTCGGCGACGACCGTGACCTCTTCGGGTACCGGCAACAGCCTCAGCGGCCGCGGCTGGGTCGCGTCGGGCATCGCCTGCGGCGCATCCCCGGTCCGCGCCACCACCGGTTCGAGCGTCACCGCCCGCTCCGGGATATGCGTGTCGGCGAATTTCGAGCGGGAAAGCGCCGCCGGTCCGAACCGGCTGGTCACCCGGTCGTAGAAGCGGTCGAGATCGAGCCGCGTGTCGGCCCCCTCGAAGACCCCGAGTTGGGTCTCGTCGAGCCGGCTGACCGAGGTGGCGCCCAGCCGCATCATGTCGATGCCGAACCCGGCGTCGAAATCGGTTTGCAGCCGCTCCAGCCGGTGCGCGATGAGCCGCGCGACATGCGGCGCCTCGCGGGTGGCCGAGGCGGCGTTGACCGCCAGATGCATCAGCTTGTGATCGACCCGGTAGAGGAAAAGGTGAAACGTTTGCGCGCCCTCCCGCGCCGCCTCCAGCTCGGCGCACAGCCGCCGCGCCAGGTCCGCGATGGTGGCCAGGACGTCGTCGACAAGCCCGATCGGTTCGCCGAACCGCCGCTCGGCCACCCGCTCGGGGGCCGGCAGCCGCGGCACGATGCGCTCGCCGGCGATGCCGAGCGCCTGGTCGAGCCGCACGAGCAACCCCTCCCCGAACCGGGCCTTGAGCGCCCGCCGGTCGCGCCCATAGAGCTGACCGACACGCTTGAGCCCCATCGTGGCGAGCCCGGCGCTCGTCTCCTCGTCGAGCCTCAGCGCCATCACCGGCAGCTCGGCGAGCGCCTCTTCCTCCCCGCCTGGGGCGAGCACCCTGCCCAGGGTCTCGCTTTTGCCGAACCGGCTCAGCGCCCAGGCCGCCCCGACGCTGTCGGCAATAGCGCCGCTGACGCTGAGCCCCTCCCCTTCGAGCCGGGCGGTGACCTCTTTGAGCAACCCCGCCTCGCCGCCGAAAAGATGGCTCACCCCGGTGATGTCCATGACGATATCGCCCATCGGGGCAACAACCCCGTGGATCGCCACCAGCGGGCTGAACGCGCTCAGCCAGTCCGCCAGCTCCCCGAAGGCTTCCATCAGCCGCCCCCGGTCCATCGGCCGGCTGACGAGATTTGGACAGAGCGCCCGCGCATCGGCCAGCGTCTGGCCCTCGCCGAGCCCGGCCTCCAGCGCCGCCCGGTTCAGCGCCTTGAGCCGCATGGCGCTCTTTTCCATCTCGTAGAGCGCCAGCGGCCGGCCGCCGGAAAGTCCCGGTTCAAGCCGTTCGAGACAGTCGGTGGCCCAGAACGGGAACCACAGCGCCAGATGCCGCCTTTCGGGCGCCTCGTTCGGCGTCCGCATCGATTTCGCCAAAGCCGTCATCTTGCCATTCCAGTAGCCAGTTGCCCCGTAGCCCCGATCCCGACCGTTCCAGGCTGACCGCGAACCGCGCCGCGCCCCCCGCCCGCTCGTCGAAGGCCCGCTTCCCCGAGGGTGCCGGGCTGACCTGCCAGCGCATGAAGGCGGCGCTGGCCGGCTTTTCCGGCCCGTAGCGCACCAGCACCACCGACACCCCCGTGCGCGCCGCCCTGAGCGCCAGCCGCCGGGTGGCGGTGAAATCGAGTGCCCTCGGATAGCCGGCGATATCGGCGACCACCGCCGCCACGCCGGTGCAGCCCAGCGCCTCCTCGGCCGCCCACAGCAGCTCGCCGGTCTGCTTCATGCGGCCGATCACGATCGCCTCCGGCTCGATGCCGAGCACCGCCAGCCCGGCGCCGTAGGCGAGCCCGGTCTCGGCCGCCTCGAACTGCCGCTGCAGCCACACGATGGCCGGCCGCGCCGGGGTGAGAAGCGGCCGAACGAGCCCCAGCGCAAAACCGAGCCCGGCCCCGGCGTCGCGCAGATTTCCGGTCCAGACCTCATGCACCAGCCCCGCCGGCGCCTGCCGCCAGGGAACGAACCGCGCCGCACCGCGACGGGTCCCGAATCCGCCGGCAGACGCTATCGCCCCGGCCGCCACCGGACGGTTTTCGAGTTTCGCGATGCGATCCTTCAGACGCGCCAGCGTCCCGGACCTCTGGGCATCGTTCATCGGGCCATCCCGCCAATGAGAACAAAAAGAGAACACCGGAATCGGAACGAGAGTCAAGACCCGCACGGCAACGGGTGGTTGGCGGACCTCGGGCCAGTCGCCACACCGACCGCAAAATGGCGCGCAACAGCGCCCGTCATCCATTGCGTGCAAGCCTCGGCCCGAGGTAATTCTCGACCCCTGGAATGGAGATTTTGCCGCATGGCGAAGATGGTCTTCGGAATGAACCTGTCCCTGGACGGCTATGTCGACCATCAGGAATTCGCGCCCGATCCCGAGCTCTTTCGCCACTGGACAGAGCAAGTGCGCGGCCTGACGGGCAGTGTGTACGGCCGCCGCCTGTACGAGATCATGCGCTATTGGGACGAGGACCAGCCCGACTGGTCTCCGGAGGAACGCGACTTCGCGACGGCGTGGCGGAGCCAGCCGAAATGGGTCGTGTCGCGCTCGTTGCAGTCGGTCGGCCCCAACGCCACCCTTGTCACGGACGATGTCGAGGCGGCGATACGCGGGCTGAAGGATGAGTTCGAAGGCGAGATCGAAGTTGGCGGACCGGACCTGGCGCGAAGCCTGACCGACCTTGGTTTGATCGACGAATATCGACTTTACTTCCACCCCGTCGTGCTTGGTCGCGGCACGCCATTCTTCGCCGGCCCCCGGCCGCGGCTCCGCCTTGTGGCCAGCGACCGGATCGGCGAGGACGTGATCAGGTTGACGTACGTTCCTGCCTGATCGCGCAACTCGCCGGACCCGCGCGCGACACCGGCGCCCCTTGAGCGCCGCCCGGCCCGCACCTATCGTTATGAGCGAAAGGACCGCTGATGTTCGACGCCTTGTCGCGCTTGTTCACACGCTCCGCCGAAACCGAGAGCGAGCCCCCCGACCCTAGGCTCGCCGTCGCTGCCCTGCTGGTGCATCTGACCGCCGTCGACGGCGAGGTGACGGATGCGGAGTGCGCCACCCTCCGCGCGCTCCTGCAGGAGCGCTACGACCTGACCGAGCGGCAGGTCGCCGAGCTCATTGCGCTGGCCACCCGCAAGGACCGCGAATCGGTCGACTACTACGCCTTCACCGCGAGCCTCGCCCGGCTCGAAGAGACCGAACGCCTCGAGATCATCCGGATGATGTGGGAGCTGGTGTTCGCCGACGCCGAAAACCACGAGCTCGAAGACAACATGGTCTGGCGCGTCGCCGAACTCATCCATGTCCCGGCCCGCCAGCGCACAATTCTGCGCAACAAGGTCAGGCGCCAGGTGGCCGGCGACCACTGACGGCCGGGCGCCGTCATCCCGCCCGAATTCGCCTGTCGCGCGCCCTTGCCGGCTCCCACCGGCTTGGCTACATAGGCGCTGCATTGGCCGGAGCCCCTCATGGACATCATCCTCGACGTAATCCTGATCATCCTGCGGTTCTACTGGTGGGTGGTCATCGTGATGATCATCATGAGCTGGCTGTTCGCCTTCAACGTCATCAACGGGCGCAACGACTTCGTGGCCACCATCTGGCGCATCGTTTCCGCGCTGACCGAGCCGGCGCTCAGGCCCATTCGCCGGTTCATGCCGAATCTGCGCGGCATCGACATCTCGCCGCTGATCCTGTTCCTGGCGATCTACATCCTCGAGCGCGTCATCATCGAGTATCTCAGGCCGGCCGCCTTCTTCTGAGCCGATGCCCGCTTCCTTGCCCTGGCGGGCGCTGACCGACGGCGTCGAGCTGCGCCTGCGCGTCACCCCGGGCGCCCGGCGCACATCCATCGACGGTGTCGAAAGCCGTGCCGGCGAGCCGGTCCTGCGCGTGCGCGTCACCGCGCCGCCCGACAAGGGCCGCGCCAACGCCGCCGTCGTCGCGCTGCTGGCCAAAACTCTCAGGGTCCCCAAATCGGCCATCGCCATCTCAGCGGGCCAGAACGCCCGCGACAAGCGGGTGCGGGTTCTCGGCGATCCGGCGACCCTCACCGCCCGGCTCGCCGAGCTCGCCGGCTGACGGACGTCATCGGGCGCCGGCACGGGGCGCCGGAAAGCCGTTGCCTCGCGGCGCGCGATTTGGCATACCGGCGCCATAGTCCGGGGGGAGGGGCCGCGGCGCGTCGGGCGTGCCACCGAGGGCCGTTTGCGCCCGGGCGGGCTTTGAGACCAATCCAAATCGAGAGCTTTCCATGACCCTGACACTGTGGCTGATCGTGCTCGCGGGCGCGTTGTCGATCGTCTACGGCTTCGTGACCACGCGCAGCTTGTTGAGCGCCGATGCCGGCTCCGAGAAGATGCAGGAGATATCCGCCGCCGTCCGCGAGGGCGCGCAGGCCTATTTGCGGCGCCAATACTTGACCATCGCCGGGGTCGGCGTGGTCATCTTCGCCATCGCCTGGTGGCTTCTGGGCATCTATCCCGCCATCGGCTTCGCACTCGGCGCGATCCTGTCGGCTTCGGCCGGCTTCATCGGCATGAACCTCTCCGTGCGCGCCAACGTCAGGGTCGCCCAGGCCGCCACCACCTCCCTCGCCGGGGGGCTGTCGCTGGCCTTCAAGTCCGGCGCCGTCACCGGCATGCTGGTCGCCGGGCTGGGGCTGATCGGCGTCACCGCCTATTTCATGTTCATGACCTGGGGGCTCGGCAACGCCCCCACCAGCCGCGAGACAATCGACGCTCTGGTGGCGCTTTCCTTCGGCGCCTCGCTGATTTCGATCTTCGCCCGGCTGGGCGGCGGCATCTTCACCAAGGGCGCCGATGTCGGCGGCGACATGGTCGGCAAGGTCGAGGCCGGCATCCCCGAGGACGATCCGCGCAACGCCGCCGCGATCGCCGACTCGGTGGGCGACAATGTCGGGGACTGCGCCGGCATGGCGGCCGACCTTTTCGAGACCTACGTCGTCACCATCGTCGCCACCATGGTGCTTGCCGCCATCGTGCTGCCGGCCGAGTTCAAGTTCGTCGGCATGGTGCTGCCGCTGGCGATCGGCGGCGCCTGCGTGGTGACCTCAATCATCGGCACCTACTTCGTGCGCCTGGGGGCTTCCAACAACATCATGAACGCCCTCTACAAAGGCGTCCTGGCCACCGGCATCCTGTCGCTGGCGGCGCTTTATCCGGTGATGTGGTGGATCTTCGGCGACATGGGCGTCGACCTGGGCGGCTTCACTCCGCTCGCCCTCTACTGGTGCGCGGTCGCCGGCCTGGTGGTCACCGGGCTGATCATCTGGATCACCGAATACTACACCGGCACCCCCCACCGCCCGGTGCGCTCGATCGCCGAGGCCTCCGTGACCGGCCACGGCACCAACGTCATCCAGGGGCTCGCCGTGTCGCTGGAATCGACGGCCCTGCCGGCCCTGGTCATCGTCGCCGGCATTATCGTGACCACCTCTATCGCCGGCCTTTTCGGGCTGGCGGTGGCGGTCGCGACAATGCTGGCGCTGGCCGGCATGATCGTGGCGCTCGACGCCTTCGGCCCGGTCACCGACAACGCCGGCGGCATCGCCGAGATGGCCGGCCTGCCCGATGAGGTGCGCGGGGCGACCGATGCCCTCGACGCGGTCGGCAACACCACCAAGGCGGTCACCAAGGGCTATGCCATCGGCTCGGCGGGCCTCGGCGCGCTGGTGCTGTTCACCGCCTACACCCAGGATCTCAAATTCTTCGCCGCCCAGGCCGAGCCCGGCAGCTTCTTCTACGGGCTGGGTTCGATCAGCTTCTCCCTCGCCGACCCGTTCGTGGTCGTCGGCCTTTTGTTCGGCGGCCTGTTGCCGTTCCTGTTCGGGGGCCTCTCCATGACCGCCGTCGGCCGCGCCGCCCAGGCGGTCGTCGTTGAGGTCCGCCGCCAGTTCGCCGAGAACCCCGGCATCATGGAAGGCACGGTGAGGCCCGAATACGGCCGCGCCGTCGACCTTCTCACCCGCGCCGCCATCCGCGAGATGATCGTTCCCTCGCTGCTGCCGGTGCTCTCACCGATCGTTGTGTTCTTCGTCATCAACTGGTTCGCCGGCCCGGCCGCCGCTTTCGCCACGCTCGGCGCGATGCTGATGGGCGTGATCGTCACGGGCCTGTTTGTGGCGATCTCGATGACCGCCGGCGGCGGCGCCTGGGACAACGCCAAGAAGCTCATCGAGGACGGCTACACCGACAAGAACGGGGTGCTGCACGAGAAAGGCTCGGAGGCCCACAAGGCGGCGGTGACCGGCGACACGGTCGGCGACCCTTACAAGGACACCGCCGGTCCCGCGGTCAACCCGATGATCAAGATCACCAACATCATCGCGCTCTTGCTGCTGGCCGTGCTGTCGCACGGGATGTGAGGAGCGGCGGCCCGCGCGGCCGCTCGTCGGCGGGCGGGCGCACCCCTCGGGCTTGACCGCCAGGAACAAGGAAGAGCCCGGACGCGATCCCAACCCTTGTTTTCCGGGGCTTCCCACAACTTATCCCCGCTCTCCGAGCCCGTGTTATTCTCCGCCCACCTCTCCGAGGGCGCGGCGTCTACGGAACGTTGCGGAGAGGGTTCGAGCAGCCGGCGGGCCGCCGCCGGTTGGGCCTCGGGAGCCTCCGTTTCGCTTTCGCGGACCCGGGGCAAGAATGCGTTCGCAGCGGCGGGAAATAGTCCCACCTTCTTTGCGGACGACCGCATAACGGGACGAAGTCCCGCCGCGCCGCCTCCTCGTCTGAGCGGCGGCGAATTGCCCAAAACCCGAAGGCCGCGGGCCTGTCGGGCGTATTGACGTGTGCGCGTTCGCCCGAAACCCGCTGCCTTGCTGGCACGTCGGGCACGGCGCCGCTAGGCTCCTGCCGACACCGGCGGGAGAGCCCCATGAAAGACGAACCTGGCGAGCTTATCGGACGCGGGGCGCGGGCCGAGGTGTTCGCCCAGGGCGCCCTGGCGCTCAAGCTCTACCTTGAAGGCGAGGACAAGGCGCAGGCCTTCCGCGAGGCGGCGACCCTGAGCGCCATCGAGACGCTCGGGCTGCCCGTCCCGGCCGTCCACGAGGTCCGCCAACACAAGGGCCGCTGGGGCGTGCTGATGACGCGCGCCGAAGGGGCATCGTTCGACGGGCCGATGCGCGCCGACCCGGCATCCTTGCCCGACCGGCTCGACGAAATGGTCCGCCTGCACAGGGCCGTTCATGCCCACTCCGCCCCGCCGTCGCTGCCGAACCAGAAGGCCAAAATGGCGGCCGCCATTCGACGCGCCCCGACCCTGGAGGAGGACCAGCGCCAGGCGCTGCTCGCCGAACTCGCTGCCCTGCCGGAGGGCGACTGGCTTTGCCACGGCGATTTCCACCCCCTCAATCTCATCGGTGCCATCGGCCGCGCCACGATCGTCGACTGGCTCGACGCGACCTCCGGCCATCCCGCCGCCGACCTGTGTCGTTCCTTTGTGCTGATCCACCCCGTCGTCCCCGATCTCGCCGAGGCCTATCTCGAGCGCTACTGCGCCGCCGCCGGGCTGGCACGGGGCGCGGTGATGGCCTGGCTGCCGGTGACCGCGGCCGCCCGTCTTGCCGAAGGGATCGCCGCGGAAAGCAAGGCGCTGCACGCCCTCGTCGCCGGCGGCGAGGCCGGCTGACCGCCTCGCGCCGGTGCCGCGCAAAACCGTGACGCGCGCCGCAATTGCCGCGCTCGACGTACCGATAAATACTGGTGGATTGGCCCGGTCCCCTCCCCGGCCATGTCGTAAATGGGCACGCGCACGGGCGCGTTCAAGGCGCGAAAGCCCGAAAATCGGCCGAATTTCGTCTTTTCCTTGAGATGTTTAGCTGATATTCCCGCGCTCCCACGCTTCAGGATGTTGCAGTTGAACGATCGAGCCCCCGCCCACGGCGCGCCGTCCGATCCCGTCGCCGCGTCGCCCGAACCGGTCGATCCCGCCGAGGATTTCACCGCCCGCAACCGGCTGGTGATCACCATCCTCATCGTTTCGGCCTTCGTCGTCATCCTCAACGAGACCATCATGGCCGTCGCCCTGCCCCGGCTGATGGATGCGCTCGGCGTGTCGGCCAATGCCGTGCAGTGGCTGACCACGGCGTTCCTGCTGACCATGGCCACCGTCATTCCGGTCACCGGGTTTCTGATCCAGCGGATCGACACCCGGCCGCTGTTCCTGATGGCGATGAGCCTGTTCGCCTTCGGCACCCTGTGCGCCGCCCTGTCGCCCAACCTCTATTTCCTCATCGCTGCCCGCATCGTGCAGGCGCTCGGCACCGCCATTATGATGCCGCTGCTGATGACCACGGTGATGACGCTGGTGCCCCCCGACCGGCGCGGCCCCGTCATGGGCAACATCTCGCTGGTCATTTCGGTGGCCCCGGCCATCGGCCCGGCGATCTCAGGCATCGTGCTGTACTATCTGCCCTGGCCGTTCCTGTTCTGGCTGGTGCTGCCCATCGCCCTGGCGGCGCTGGCGTTCGGGGCGTTGAGAATCCAGAACGTCACCCAGACCCGCTACGCCCCGCTCGACTACCTCTCGGTGCCGCTGTCCGCCGTCGCCTTCGGCGGCCTCGTCTACGGGCTTTCCGGATTCGGCGTCGCCGCCGATGCGACCCCCGCGATCCCGCCTGTCTACGCCATCGGTATCGGCGCGCTGGCCATGGCGGCGTTCGTGTGGCGCCAGTTCGGCCTGCAGCGCCGCGACGGCGCCCTGCTCGACTTCCGCACCCTTACGGCACGAAACTACAGGTTCGGGCTGGCCGTGCTGCTGATCGTCAGCCTGGCGCTGTTCGGCACCATCATCCTGCTGCCGATCTACATGCAGAACGTGCTCGGCATCGACACCCTGCAGACCGGGCTGATGCTGTTGCCGGGCGGCCTGCTGATGGGCCTGCTCGGACCCCAGGTCGGCAAGCTCTACGACCGCATCGGGCCGCGCCCGCTGATCGTTCCCGGCGCCATCGTGGTCTCCGGCGTGCTCTGGGCCCTCACCTTTCTGACGACCGACACCTCGATCTGGGCCATTTTCGCCGGCCATCTCGCCTTCAGCATCGGCCTCGCTTTCATGTTCACGCCGCTGTTCACCGTCAGCCTCAGCTCAGTGAAGCCCGAGCTCTACTCGCATGGCAGCGCCCTGCTCGGCTCCTCCCAGCAGGTCGCCGCCGCCGCCGGCGTGGCACTGTTCGTCGCCATCCTGTCGGCCCGCTCCGCCGGCCTGCTGGCCGAGGGCGTCGCCACGCCCGGCGCCCTGACCGGCGGCATCACGGCCGCCTTCACCGTCGGGGCGGTGATTTCGATGCTCGGCATCGGCGTCGCCTTGTTCATCCGCCGCGCGCCGGTGATGCAGGGCGTTTCCGCGCACCACTAGCCAGCCGCCCGCCGGCGGGGCAGGATGCGGCATCGAGGAAGGCGCCATGAACCGCTTCGCCATCACTGCCGGCCTCGCGCTCGCGCTCGTCATCGCGCCGCCCGTCGCCGCGCAGGAGTTCGACTCCGCCTATACCGAGATGGACCTGACCGCCTGCAGCGTCTTGAGCACCGACGAGATGGGCGGCAGCTGGGCCTGCCCGGGCTACAAGGGCTATCCGGTCTGGGTGGCCGAGGGGGATCTCAGATTCTTCGTCTCCTACGGGTTCGGCGCGCCCGGGGAGCCGGCCGCCTCCCAGACCCTGCGGCCATTCAACGAGCTCGGCCCGCGCATCGAGTGGCGGCTCAGGAGCGAGGGCGGCACCTGGGTGCCCTTCGCGACTATCCTCAGATTCTTGACCGAACCCGAGCCCGGCTACCGCGGCCAGGCGCTCGTGGTCACCCGGCTCGGACCTGACGGGGTGTGCCAGGTCGCCCGGATCGACGCCCGCGCCAACCCCGACGCCAATCAGCTCGCCCGCGACGCCGCCGATTCCATCGCCCCGCTTTTCGCCTGTGGACAGGAACCGCTGGTGCTCGGCGCGCCCGGCCGCAGCTTCTAGCCGCCGTCACACAGGCGGCATTGCCCGCTTGCGCCGGCTGCCTGGCGCGCTAGGTTGCCCCTGCGCGTGACCGCTTGGAGGAAACCCACATGCATCCAGCCCTGTCAGCCGACCGTGTCGCGCTTGTCACCGGCGCCGCCTCCGGCATCGGCCGTGCCGCCGCCCGGCGGCTGGTCAGTCTGGGCATGCGCATCGTGCTGGTCGACATCACCCCGCAGAAGCTCGCCGACGCCGAGGCCGAGATGATCGAGCTCGCCGGCGGCGACGACGCACGGGTCCAGGCGTCCCTCACCGATGTCTCCGATTTCGAGGCGATGCGGGGCCTTGCCCACCGGGTGGCCAGGGAGTGGGAGCCGCCCTCGCTTCTGATGAACAACGCCGCCAAATTCGTCCATGGCGGCGCCGGCGGCGGCATCTTCGATTCCCCCGACGACTGGCGGGCGGTCTTCGACGTCAATCTGTGGGGCGTCGTCAACGGCGTCGCCGCCTTCGCCACCGGTATGATCGAGGCCGGCGGTCCCCGGCTGATCGTCAATACCGGCTCCAAGCAGGGCATCACGCTGCCTCCCGGCAACGCCTGCTACGACACCGTCAAGGCGGCACTCAACGCCTACACCCAGCTCCTCGCCCACGAGTTGCGCAACCGCCAGGGATGCGCCCTCACCGCGCATCTGCTGGTCCCCGGCTGGACCACCACCGGCGACAGCGAGCACCAAACGGGCGCCTGGCTGCCCGATCAGGTCATCGACTACATGCTCACGGCGCTCGACAAGGGCGATTTCTTCATCATCTGCCCCGACGACGAAACGACCTCCGAGATGGATCGCAAGCGCATCCTCTGGCACGCCCTCGACATGATAGAGAACCGCCCGGCGCTCAGCCGCTGGCACCCCGATTTCGCCGATGCATTCGCCGAACACATGAAGCGGCAACTGCCGCCCGTCTAGGCCTCGGCCTCATCGGGCCGCTCCGCCTCGCCCGGTTCGGCGATGCCGTCGCCGCGCAACAGGCCCGCGACGGCGTTGGCCGGCAATGGCGGCGAGAACAGGAACCCTTGCGCTTCCTCGCAGCCCTCGGCGCGCAACAGGTTCATTTGCTCCTCGGTTTCGATCCCTTCGGCCGTCGTCACCATTCCGAGCGTCCGGCTGAGCTCGATGACCGCGGTGATGATCGCCAGATTGTCGGCCCGCTCGCCCAGTTCGGAGATGAACGAGCGGTCGATCTTGATCTTGTCGAACGGGAAGGTCCGGAAATAGCTCAGCGACGAATAGCCGGTGCCGAAATCGTCCATCGAAATCCGCACCCCCAGTGCCCTGAGATCCTGCATCGCACCGAGCGTGTGCTTGTCGTCGGACAGCAGCAGCGATTCCGTGATTTCGAGCTCAAGCCGCTCGGGCGCCAACCCGGACTCCTCGAGCGCGGAGGAGACGATCTCGATCAGGTTCTTGGCCCTGAATTGCACCGGCGAGAGATTGACCGACACGCCGACGTCCGTCGGCCAGCCCGCCGCCGCTTCGCACGCCTGCCTGAGCACCCATTCCCCTATGGGAATGATCAGGCCCGTATCCTCGGCGACCGGGATGAAGTCCGACGGCCCGATGTCCTCGCCGTCCGGGGTGTCCCACCGCAGCAGCGCCTCAAATCCCAGTATCTTCAAGTCCTGCAGATTCAGGACCGGTTGGTAGACGAGCCGCAAACGGTCCTCTTCCAGGGCGTGCTTGAGCCCGGCCTCGATTTTCCGGCGGCGCTGCAGGGCCTCGTCCATGCCTTTTTCGAAGAAGTGATAGGCGCCCCGCCCGTCGGCCTTGGCGCGGTACAACGCCAGATCCGCATTCTTCATCAGCGCGTCGGTCTCGACCCCGTCGTGGGGCGCCACCGCGATACCGACGCTGGCCCCGATCATCACCCGGTGGCCGTCGACATCGACCGGCTCGCTGAACAACGAAATCAGCCGCGCCGCGATATTGGCGGCATGGGCCGGCTCGTCGATTGAAGGCGCCAGCACCGCGAATTCGTCGCCGCCGAGCCGCGCCGCCACGTCGCCCTCCCGCAGCACCGAGGTCAGCTTCGTCGCGAACTGTTTGAGCACGGCATCACCCACCGCGTGCCCCAGCGTGTCGTTGATCGACTTGAAGCGGTCCAGATCGATGCTCATGATAGCCACGGTGTCGCCGCGCTTGATCGCCGCCTCGACCCGGCGCATCTCGTCCTGGAATCGCAATCGGTTCGGCAGATCGGTGAGCGGGTCGTGGCGCGCCAGATGCCGGATCCGCTGCTCGCTGAGACGGCGTTCGGTGACGTCCTCCATGGTCTGCACGAACCCGCCATTGAGCAGCGGCGAGCGCTTGAACTGGATGATCCGGCCGCCATTGGGCATCTCGCGCTCGTGCGTTTGGCGCTCGCGGCGCCCGGCGTTGGCAACACGCCCGGAAACGATCTTGTCGAAATCGCCCTCGCCGTAGTAGCCGGTGCGCGCCAGGTGCTCGATGATGCTCTTCAGCGGCGTGCCGAAGGGGAACTCCTGCTTGTCCAGGCCGAGAATCTCGTAATAGCCGGCGTTCGCCATCTGCAGGTTCAAATCGGCGTCGACCAGACTGATGCCGCCGGGGAAGTTCTCGAAGGTGGTGTTCAGCAGCGCCAGATTGGATTCCAGCTCGAGCTCCAGCTCCTTCTGCCGGGTGATGTCGGTGTCGGTGCCGATCACCCTGGCCGGCCTTCCGTCCTCGAAGCGCTCGACGGCTCTCCCGCGGCTCTTGATCCAGATCCAGTGACCGTCCTGGTGGCGCTCGCGATATTCGAACGTCTGCAGGTCGATCTCGCCGGTATTCTGGCGTTCGATAATGTCCCTGATCCGACCGCGGTCGTCCGGATGCAGACGCGCCATGAATTTCTCGAAATCCGGGTCGACGTCCTCGTCCGGGTCGAACCCGCGCATCGTCTTCCACAGGCGCGAGTAGAACATCGTGTCCTCGCGCAAATTGGCGTCCCACACGCCTTGCCCGGCGCTTTCCAACGCGAAGTTCCAGCGGCTCTCGGCTTCGGCGAGCACGGCCTCGGCCCGACGCCGTTCCGTGATGTCCTGATGCGTTGCCACCCAACCGCCGTCGGGCATCGGCTTGTGGATGACGTAGATGATTCTGCCGTCGCCCAGCTCAGTCGTCGTCCGGCAGGGCTCGCCGGCCTCGATGACCTCGAGCATTCGCTGTCGGTACTCGTCGGCGACCCCCGGTTCGACGATCCCCTGTTTGAGGCGGGTGTCGAGAATCTGTTCGATGCTGGTTCCGGGCTGCATGAGCGCCGGCGGCAGGCCGTAGATTTCGGCGTAGGCGTCGTTGCAGATCACCAGCTGCCTGTCGCCGTCATACATGACCAGCCCGTGCGTCATGTTGTTGACGGCGGCCTCGAAGCGGAGATTCTGGAGCTGGAGCTCGGCTTCCCGCGCCTTCAGGGTCTCGAGCCGCTCGACTTCCTCCGTGATGTCCTGATGCGTCGCCACCCATCCGCCGCCGCCCATCGGATTGTGGTGGATCGAAATGATGCGGCCGTTCGCCAGCTTTACGATCGCGTCGCCGGGTGCCGGATCTCTGCGGAATTCCGCGTGTCGGGCCAGAAACTCTTCATTCTCTCCAAGCTGATGCATCCCGTTGGCGATGCGGTAGTTGGTGATGTCGAGATGCGAGGCGCCCGGACGCGAAAGCTCCGGCGGCAGGTCGAACATCTTGATGTAGATGTCGTTGCAGATCACCAGCCGTTCGTCGCCGTCGAACATGACCAGTCCATGGGCCATTTTGTTGACCGCCGCATCGAAGCGGAGATTTTGCAGTTGGAGCTCGGCTTCCCTCGCTTCCAGGGTCTTGACCCGCTGGACTTCGTCCGTGATGTCCATGTGCGTGCCGAGGAAGCCGCCGCCGGGCATCGGCTGGTGGCTGACCGACAGGACCTTGCCGCTGCGCAACTCGACGCGGCTGATCATCGGCTCGCCGCGCGCGACCATGGCGAGCGTTTGCTCGACATAGTCGTCGGCGCCGTCGACCGGATAGACGCCGTGCTGAACGCGGTATTTCAGGATGTCTTCGAAGTCGGTTCCCGGCTTCATCAACTCCGGGGGAAGATCGTAGAGCCGCGCGTAGTTCTCATTGGCGACCGTCAACCGATGGTTGGAGTCGAAAAGCGATATGCCCTGGGCGACGGTGTCGATAACGGTTTCGAAGCGGATATTCTGTACTTCGAGCTCGCGCTCGCGCTGCTGGAGGGCGGCAACCCGCTCGATGTCATCGGTGATATCCTGGTGGATCGCCACCACGCCCCCGTCGGGCATGGGATTGTGGATGATCCTCACCGAGCGGCCATCGGGAAGCCTCTTGTTGAAGACGCCCGACTCCCCTCTTTCAGCGATCCCGAGCACCTGCGCGTTGAACGCCTCGGCGTTTTCGTCCCCGTCGGCCGGCCGAATGCCGTGCTCCCATCGGTATTCGAGCATCGCCTTGAGCGAAGTGCCCGGCTGCACGAGCTCGGGCGGCAAATCGTACAATGTCCGATACCGTTCGTTGCACACCACCAACCGCTGGTTGGCGTCGTACATCGACAGGCCGTGCGGCATGTTCTCGAGCGCCGAGGTGAACCGCACGTTTTCCTGCTTGGCCTCCTCCTCCCGCGCCTTGAGCGCCTCCATGCGCTCGACATCCTCGGTGATGTTCCGGTGGGTGGCGACGAACCCGCCATCTTCCATCGGTTGATGGGAAACCTTGATGATCTTGCCGCTGGTCAGCTGGAACGTCGCCAGCCGCGCGATGCCGGCCTGGGCGTCGTCGATCGTACGGCGGACGAAGTCGCCTTCCTCGTTGATGAGCGTGGCGCCGCTTTGCTTGCGGTGCGCGAGAATGTCCTCCAGCCTGGTGCCCGGCCGCGTCAGCTCCTCGGGCATGTCGTACATTTCGATGTACCGCTGGTTGCACACCACCAGCCGGTCGTTGGAGTCGTACATCGTCAGCCCGTGCGCCATGTTGCGGACGGCTGCGTCGAACCTGAGGTTCTCCCGTTTGAGCTCGGCCTCGCGTTGCTGGAGGCGCTCGATCAGCGCCTCGTGCTGGCTCAGATCCTGATGCGAGGCGAACCAGCCCAGCCCCTCGATCCACTCGACGACGACCTGGATCGAGCGTCCGCGCACCTCGTCGCGCCCGTGAATCGCCGTCCCGCTCTCGGCGGCCTCCTGCATGCGATCCCGATAGCGTCGGGAGGCCTCGACGTAATCGGCGCCCGCGTCCGCGCCGGCCGCGACAATTGTGGCGCACACCTCGTCCAGCCCGGTTCCGGGCCGGACTGCGCCCGGTGCAAGCCCGTAGATTTCAGCAAATTGCGGATTGCTCAGAACCAGCCGGAAATCGCTGTCCCAGACGGAAATCCCGCAGGAGACGGTCTGCGAAGCGCTCGCGCCATCGAACGCACCGGCGCCATCGGCTGGCGCCGGCGATTGCGGCCGGTCGTGGTCGGAGGGTGTCCCCATTCCCAAAAAAATGCCGGTCAGTCAACAGCTTCAGTCTCCCGGCATCATCCCACCCCGCCCACTAACGCGGACTTAACGAAAACGCCGGCCAACCGGGGCTTGCGGCCCCGCGCGGCGTCGATTGCGAGGAACCCGCCGCGCCAGGTTAACGCCTTGTTATCCATGAATTTGGAATGTCAGCCGCGCACCGCGGAATATCGGGCCCGCGTGGCCCGAAACGCTCAGCGGCGGCCCTTGCGCGCCGCCAGGCGACGCAATCTGAGCGCATTGAGCCGGATGAAGCCCTCGGCGTCCTGCTGCCGGTAGTCCGCCTCGCCCTCCTCGAACGTCACCAGCTCCTCCGAGTACAGCGAATTCGGCGACTGCCGGCCGACGACCGAAGCCGAGCCCTTGTAAAGCCGCACCGTGACCTCGCCGGAGACCAGGTCCTGGCTCTTGTCGATGAGCGCCTGCAGCAATTCGCGCTCCGGCGCGAACCAGAAGCCGTTGTAGACAAGCTCGGCATAGCGCGGCATCAGCTCGTCCTTCAGATGCGCCGCGCCGCGATCGAGGGTGATCGATTCGATGCCCCGATGCGCAGCCAGCAGGATCGTGCCGCCCGGGGTCTCGTAGATGCCCCGCGACTTCATGCCCACGAACCGGTTCTCGACCAGATCGAGCCGCCCCACCCCGTGCCGGCCGCCGAGTTCGTTGAGCCGGGCGAGCAACGCCGCCGGCGACAGCGCCGCGCCATCGACCGACACCGGGTCGCCGTCGGCGAACCCGATCGTGACGGTCTCGGCCTGGTCCGGCGCGTCCTCGGGATTTGCGGTGCGCTGGTAGACATAGTCCGGCGCCGGTTTGGCCGGATCCTCGAGCACCTTGCCCTCCGAGGAGGTGTGCAACAGGTTGGCGTCGACCGAAAACGGCGCTTCGCCGCGCTTGTCCTTGGGCACCGGGATCTGGTGCTGCTCGGCGTAGGCGATCAGCCTCGAGCGCGAGGTCAAATCCCACTCCCGCCACGGCGAGATGACCTTGATGGCCGGGTTGAGCGCGTAGGCGCCGAGCTCGAACCGCACCTGGTCGTTGCCCTTGCCGGTCGCCCCGTGCGCGATGGCGTCCGCCCCGGTCTGCGCCGCGATTTCGACCAGCCGCTTGGCGATCAGCGGCCGCGCGATCGCGGTGCCAAGCAGGTACTGGCCTTCGTAGAGGGCGTTGGCGCGGAACATGGGGAAGACGAAATTGGCAACGAATTCCTCGCGCAGATCTTCGACGAAGATCTCCCTGACGCCGAGCATTTCGGCGGTCTGCCGCGCCGGCTCGAGCTCCTCGCCCTGGCCGAGATCGGCGGTGAAGGCGACGACCTCGCACCGGTAGGTTTCCTGCAGCCATTTCAGGATGACCGAGGTATCGAGCCCGCCCGAATAGGCGAGCACCACCTTTTTGATGTCACTGGTCATCGGCGCGACCCATGGCCCCCGCTGCAAACGCGGCGCACCCTAGTGAAGCCCCGCCGCCGGCGCAATCGTCGGTCCGGCGGCGCTCACGCGGCCGCGGTCACCTGGCTCATGATCGCCAGCGGCCGGCCCTCGTTGTCGTCGAAGAACGCCATCCATTCCTCGATGCCGTCTTCATGCCGATGGATCAGATGCGGCTCGCCGCGAAAAACCGCGCCCCGCGCCGCAAGCTCGGCATGCGCCAGATGGATGTCGGGCACCTTGAAATAGATCACGCCGACGCTGGGCGGGCCGGCCTCCTCGACGGCGCTGAGCATCAGCCGCACACCGCCGCAGTCGAAAAACGCCAGATCCCCGAACGTATAGAGGT
>Ga0307436_1000303_pt1 | contig 22695 bp, 19 predicted proteins | sample SalMarWE160440MG_FD_202513 | JGI IMG/M metagenome (GOLD analysis project Ga0307436, IMG submission 202513) | Salt marsh sediment microbial communities from the Plum Island Ecosystem LTER, Massachusetts, United States - WE1604-40 | ecosystem: Environmental > Aquatic > Marine > Intertidal zone >...
ATCTTCTTTTCCATCGGCACCGCTTCCGGCGGCATTTTGGCGCCATGGATTTTCGGTGCGTTGATCGATACCGGCTCGGCCTGGAACATCTTTTACGGCTATATCTTCGCCGCCGTCCTGATGCTCATCGCTGCTCTCACGGAGCTCTTGATCGGCGTCGATGCCGAGCGCAAGCCGCTGGAAGCCGTCGCCGCCCCCCTCTCAGCGCGGCGTTGAGAAGATCTTTTTCCTCCAATCGCCGCGTCATGGCGGCGCTTGACGCCGCCATCCATTCCGCTGGGCCCTTGGCTCGCTGCAATGCTGGCGGAATGGACCCCGGCATCAAGTGCCGGGGTGACGAACGGTAGAGGCCGATGGCTGCATCTGAGGCCAGAACGGGCGCGACCGCCGGGTCAGCGGCCGTGCAAGGTCTGGTTCTTGCGTAATTGCCTACTGCCTATTGCTTATTGCCGACAAACTACGCCGCCAGCTTCTCCAGCCGGTCCAGCAGCATGGCCGGATCGAACGGCTTATTGAGCACCCCCGTCACCATCACGTCTTGCATGGCCGCAAGCGTATCGGCGTGCTCGGCGGCGTGGCCGGTGATGATGATGGTCGGCACCTCGATGTGCTCCTTCTGCATGGTGGAGTAGACCTCCATGCCGTCGATCAGCGGCAGCTTGAGGTCGAGGATGAGTACATCGACGCCACCGGCGTGCACCTTGTCGAGGGCTTCCTTGCCGTTGTTCACCAGCTCGCAGTGGTAGCCGGCCGAAGTGATCATCTCTTTCAGCTCGGGGCCGAAATCGGGATCGTCCTCGGCCACCAGCACGAGGCCGGCCGGCCTAATGTCGTCGAGCACGCCGAGCACGCGGTTGAGGTCGATGGGCTTGCCCAGGACGCCCATGGCGCCGTGCGCGATGGCCTGCTGGATGAGCTGCTCGACGCTGAAGCCGGTCATCATGTAGACCTTGGCATCGGGGCGCATCTTGCGGATCTCGAAGAAGCTCTCCACCCCGTTCTTGCCGGGCATCATGATGTCCATGAAGGCGATGTCGAAATCGCCGTCGCGATAGGCGGAGACGGCGCTTTCGCCGCTGTAGGCCACCTGCACGTCATGGCCTTCCATCTCGAACAGTTCGGCCAGCGAGTCGGCGGCGTCGGTGTCGTCGTCGACCACCAGGATCTTGAGGGACTGTGTCATCTATGCGACCTCCTTACGGGTTTGCTGGATGGGGAACCAGGCGGTCATGGTGGTTCCCTTGCCTTCTGCTGTGTCGATGTCGAGCCCGCCGCCATGTTGCTCGAGGATCTTTTCCACCGCCGGCAGCCCCAGGCCGACGCCAAAGCTCTTGGTGGTAAACAGCGGTTCGCGGATCTTCTTCAGGTTCTCCGGCGAGATTCCCGGTCCGTTGTCTGAGACCGCGATCTCGATGCCGCGCTCGGCAAGGCGCGAGGTGACAACGATGCGCGGGTTCTCGATGTGCTGCGCCGGCGCGGCGTCGCCCTTGCCAACCATGGCTTCGGAAGCGTTGGACAACAGGTTGATGAGCATGCGCTGCATGCGCCCGTTATCGAACTCGGTGCGCGTCTCGCCGAGACCCAGATGGCATTCGAGTGCCACGGCGTCGGGCAGGTGCTGGGCCTGGTCCTCGACCAGGGAGGCGATCCAGTCGTCGACGGCCAGGTCCTCGAGCTGCAGTGCCTTGGAGCGGGCGAAGTCGAGCAGCTCGGTGATGATGCCGTCGCAGCGCGAGATACCGTTGGCGATGCGCTGGAGCGGCGCCTCGATGCCGAGCCCCTTGTCCTTGGTCTTGCGCTCGATGAGGTAGGTTGCGGTGCGCACCGCGCCCAGCGGATTGCGGATCTCGTGGGCGACGGTGGCGGTGAGCTGGCCGAGCTGGGCCAGCTTGCCCTTGCGGATGATCTCGTCCTGGGCCGCCTGCAGCTTCTGCATGTGATCGGAAAGGTCGCGGTTGAGGGTGATGACCCGCTCGTTGACCTGCTGCAGCTCCTGGGTCAGCTCGCGCGCTTCGGCCTCCGAGCGAAGGGCTTCGTCGCGCGCCGCCGTCACCTGCACCATTTGCCGGCGCCGGTCACGCCCAAACGAGAGGATGAGGCCGCCGACTGATACGAAGATCACCGCCAGCGCCAAGCACAGCAACGTGGCGCCTTGATCGATCATATGGGAGAACCAGGCGGTCATGTCGGTGACATCCATAAATGTCTCGACCACTCCGGTCAGGCCGTTGTCGACCATGACCGGCACGTATATTTCCGTGACCTCGCGCGGCGCATCGGCGGCGACTTTGCCGCGCAGGCGGTGCCATGAGACGCTGTCGATCTCGGATGCCTTCAAGATCTTGCGCTTGACCACGACTTTGCCGGTGGCCAGCTGGGCCATGATCGCCTTGTCATCGTCCTTATGGCTGCCGACCTGCGACAGGCGCGAGGACCAGAATATCTTGCCGTTCGCGTTCAGGAGGTTGTAGCGGTAGATGTCGGTGACCTGCAGCAGGTCGTAGAGGCGCGATCTGTCGTTCGTGGTTACGTAGGCTTGCTTGAAGGCGCCCTTGCCGAAGACCAGTGACTTGACGGCCTTGGCCGACCAGGTCCTAGCCTGGCGCAAGGCCTGCTGCTCGGCCATGCGGTCGCCGAACTGGTGCGCCGAGTACCATGCCGCGCCTATGATGGCGAAGCCGCCCACCGCCAGGGCGAGCAATGCCGCGACGAACTTGCGGTCGCCGCCGGCACTATCTGCCGTTGTGCTCATATCCTTCTCCCCCTCGCCGCCGCGGTGCGGCTGCCAGTCGCGCCCCCCGCGGGCGTGCGTTGCGCATGAGAAAAGCAAACGAGCCTTAAAATTGGATTGATGCCGATCTCTCGCAAAGATTCATTAACTGGCGCAAGGCATTATCGCGTTCATCCGATCAACCGGTGCGATCTGTAGAGACTTCAATGAGTGCCGCGCCCAGCCAGTCCCGTTCATCCCAGGTGCACGATGATGCGCGCGTGCTGGTGGTCGATGACGAGATCGACGCAGCCGACGGGGTCAAGGATATTCTCGAAGCTGAAGGTCACCTGGTGGGCGTTGCCCATGACGGCGCGAGCGCCATGCAGGCCGCCAGCATGATGAACCCGGACGTGGCGCTGGTCGACTTGCGCCTCAAGGGTGAGTACGGCCTCGACGTCATCGAGGCGCTGAGGGCGAAATATCCCGACATGATCTTTGTGGTGCAGACCGGTAACTCCGATGCCCAGGTGGTGATCTCGGCGCTGCGCCAGGGGGTTTACGACTATCTGGTCAAGCCGCTCGAACCCGACCAGCTCATCTCGGTGGTGGCGCGGGCGGCCGAGAAGGTGGCACTGCAGGACGAGCGCCGGGTGATGATGGATCAGCTCGCCAGGGCGCGCGACAGGGCCGAGCTCGCCAGCCGCTCCAAGACCGAATTCCTCACCCGCATGAGTGCCGGCCTCGGGCGCCAGTTCGATTCAATCGTCAAGGCGGCCGGCGACATTGCCAGCGAGGCGCACGGGCCGGTGGGGACGCCGGCCTATGTCGAGGGCGGGCGCAGCATCCTTGCCGGGGCCACGCGGCTGGCAGAGGTCATGCGCTGGATCGGCGAGCTTGGCCAGCTCGAAGCCGGCTCCATGCGGGCCAAGTCGGCCGAGTTCGATTTCAAGGGCGTCATCGAGGGCGTGGTCTCCGCGTTCCAGCCGGCCATGCGCAAGAAGGTGGTGAATGCCAGCGTGTCGATCGCGCCGGGTCTGCCGGCTCTCAACAGCGATGCCGACCTGTTGCGTCGCATCCTCAGCCATCTGGTTTCCAACGCTGTCAAGTTCACAGCGCCCCGCGGGCGCGTCGAACTGCATGCGCTCCTCGATTCCGCCGGCGATTTGCGCGTGCGGGTCATCGACAACGGCATCGGCATAGCGCAGGATCAGATCCGGCTGGCCATGACCCCGTTCGCGCGGCTGGGCGACGGCGGCGGGGATCCCTTCAGCGTCGGGCTGGGGCTGCCGCTGGCGGAGAAATACACCCATCTCCTGGGCGGCCGGCTCGGCATCGCCTCCAAGCCAGGCGCCGGCACCATCGTCGAGCTCAATTTCCCGCGCGAGCGGGTGCTTACCCCGGCAAGGCCCGCCGCGACGGCCTGACTTCGCTTCAGAACAGCACTCCGTGGATCCACAAGTGGGCGATGATCGAGGCCGCGTAGCCGAGCGCTATGGCCCAGGTCCAGCGCATGTGGGTGGAGAAGGTGTAGATGCCGCGCGCCTGTCCGAGGAGAGCCACGCCGGCGGCCGAGCCGATGGCGAGCAGCGAGCCGCCGACGCCGGCCGTCAGCGTAATCAGCAGCCACTGGTAGTCCGGCATGGGCGGGTTCATGGTGAGCACCGCATAAGTGAGCGGGATGTTGTCGATGATGGCCGACAAGACGCCGACGGCGACGTTGGCCCAGGTCGGGCCGATGCCGAGGTAGAGCACCTTGGAGACGAGCGCGAGGTAGCCGACGACGCCGAGGCCGCCGACGGCGAAGATGATGCCGAAGAAGAACAAAAGCGTGTCCCACTCGACGCGCGCGATCTCCTTGAAGCTATCGAGCACCATGTCGGCGTTGTTGCGCCGGCGTCCCTTCACCTGCAGCATGTAGGCCCACATCTGCAGATAGCCGAGGCCGAGCATCATGCCGAGAGCCGGCTGCAGGCCGAGAAAGTTCTTGAAGCACACGGCGGTAATGATGGTGGCCGCAAACAGCACGATGACGCCGCGCCCGCCCGGTTTCATGCGCACCTTCTCGGTGTGCGGCTCGGGTTTGTCGGCAGGCACGGCCAGGGTCATCAGCGCACAGGGGATGATGTAGTTGAGCAGCGAGGGCAGGAACAGGACGAAGAACTCGAAGAACGACAGCTTGCCCTTCTGCCACACCATCAGCGTGGTGATGTCGCCGAAGGGCGAGAAGGCACCGCCGGCATTGGCGGCCACCACGATGTTGATGCACGACAGCGCCACGAAACGCGGCGAGCCGCGCCCCACCGCGATGACGACGGCACTCATCACCAGCGACGTGGTAAGATTGTCGAGCACGGCTGAGAGAAAGAACGAAACCGTGCCGGTGATCCAGAACAGGCTGCGGTAATCGAGGCCGAGATTGACGAGATAGGCGCGCAGCACATCGAAGGCGCGGCGTTCCTCCAGCGTGTTCACATAGGTGATGGCGACGAGGATGAACAAGAGCAGTTCGCCATACTCGAAGAAGGTGTGGGCGGCCGCCTCGTTGGCCGTGGGGGCCATGCCGTCGGCGGCATAGACGATGCCGATGATGGCCCAGATGAGCCCTGCTGCCATGAGCACCGGCTTCGACTTGCGCATGTGGGTGGCCTCTTCGAAGATGACGAAGAGATAGGCGGCAACGAAGATGACGAGCGCGGCATAGCCCGCCACATGGTTGGTGAGGTCGAGCAAGCCGGTGGGCGGAGCGGTTTCGGCAAAGGCAGAGGTGCTGGAGGCAACGAGACACAACAGCGCAAAAAGCACGGTCCGGATCGACATCGGCAGGAAAACCTTGGCGGGAATTGAAGTTAAGGCGCGGTTCGGGACATCCCTCTAGGCCGCCGCGGCGAGGATGACAATTGCCATTCCGGCATATGGCGGGTGTCACATCACCGCAGCATTGATCCACAAGTGGGCGATAATCGATGCGGCATAGCCCAGCGCGATGGCCCATGACCATCTGAGATGGCTGAAGAAAGTGTAGGTGCCGCGCGCGGTGCCCATGAGCGCCACGCCGGCGGCCGAGCCGATGGCGAGCAGCGAGCCGCCCACACCGGCGGTCAGCGTGATCAAGAGCCACTCACCATGCGACATGTGCGGGTTCATGGTGAGTACGGCGAACATCAGCGGGATGTTGTCGACGATGGCCGACATGACACCGATGGCGGTGTTGGCGATGGTCGCTCCCATGTCGCCATAGAGGAAGCGCGACATCAGCTCCAGATAACCGATGACACCAAGGCCGCCGACGGCGAAGATGATGCCGAAGAAAAACAGCAGCGTGTCCCACTCCACCCGCTCGATCTGCTTGAAGCTATCGAAGAACATGTCTTCGTGGTTCGTGCGCCGGCTCTGGATCTTCAGGACATAGCTGAAGGCCATGAGATAGCCGAGGCCGAGCATCATGCCCATGGCCGGCGGCAGGTGCAGGAAATTCTTGAACGAGACGGCCGTCGTGATGGTGCAGGCGAACAGGATGATCGCCGCCACTCCGCCCGGCTTGAGGCGCACGTGCTCTTCCAGCGGCTTGGGCGTCACCTTTGGCACGGCGAAATGCATGATGGCGGCAGGAATGACGAAATTGATGAGCGAGGGAATGAAGATGGCGAAGAACTCGGAGAATTCGAGCTTGCCCTGCTGCCACACCATGAGCGTGGTGATGTCGCCGAAGGGCGAATAGGCCCCACCCGCATTGGCCGCGACCACCACGTTGATGCAGGCGAGCGAGACGAAGGTGGGCGAGCCCGAGCCCACTGCCATCACCACCGCGCCGAGGATCAGCGAGGTGGTGAGGTTGTCGAGCATGGGCGACAGGAAGAAGGCGATCCACCCGGTCATCCAGAACAACTGGCGGTAGGACAGCCCCATGCCGACCAGCTTGGCGCGCAGGACGTCGAACACGCGCCGCTCCTCCAGCGAGTTCACATAGGTGATGGCCACCATGAGGAAGAGAAACAGCTCGCCATATTCGAGGATGGTATGCTTGGCGGCGGCATTGAGCGCATCGTCATGGCCGGTGCCGTGATAGGCGATGGCGATGAAGGCCCAGATGGTGCCGGCGGCCAGCATCACCGGCTTCGACTTCCTCATGTGGATCACTTCCTCGAAGATCACCAGCATGTAGGCGAGCACGAAAATGACGAGCGAGATCAGCCCCAGCGGATGGGTGGTAAGATCGAGCGGGGTGAGATCAGCCTTGGTCTCAGAGGTGGTGGCGAATGCGCTGCCGGAGCCAGCAAGCAGCATCAAGGCCGCCGCAACGAGACCCCGCATCCAGCCAGCCATGCCGCTCCCCCTTTACGCACGGGTTGTGGGATGTGGTATCCCACGCTTCCTTCTTCTTTCTCTTACCATGCGTGAGCCACGACGCAAGCCTTGATGGCGCGGCGGACAGACGGGCAGGGGGCATGTTTCCCGGCACGCAGACCCACACTCGCCTGCCTTGTGCCTCTTCTACCGCAGCCGCTCCAGTATCGAGACATAATTGGCCACCGCGGCACCGCCCATGTTGAAGATGCCGGCGAGTTCCGCTGCCGGCACCTGCATGTCGCCGGCGGTGCCGGTGAGCTGCATCGAGGCCATGATGTGCATGGAAACGCCGGTCGCCCCGATCGGGTGGCCCTTGGACTTGAGCCCGCCCGACGGGTTCACCGGGAGCCGGCCGTCCTTGGCGGTCCAGCCTTCGGTGATGGCGCGCGCGCCCTCGCCCCTGGGCGTCAGGCCCATGGCCTCGTACTCGATCAGCTCGGCGATGGTGAAGCAGTCGTGCGTTTCCACCAGCGACAGGTCATCGAGGCTGGTGCCGGCCTCGGTGTGCGCCTTCTTCCAGGCCGCCTCGCAGCCTTCGAACGAAACAATGTCGCGCTTCGACATGGGCAGGTAATCCTGCACGTGCGCGGCGGCACGGAAGTGCACCGCCTTTTTCCGCCTCAGCGCCGTCTCGGTGTCGGTCATCACGATGGCGGCCGCCCCGTCGGAGACCAGCGAGCAGTCGGTGCGGCGGATGGGGCCGGCCACATAGGGGTTCTTGTCGGAGACGGTGTTGCACATCTCGAAACCGAGGTCCTTGCGCAGTTGCGCGTAAGGATTGGCCACGCCGTTCGAATGGTTCTTGGCGGCGATGCGGGCCATGGCCTCGGAGGCATCGCCATAGCGCTGGAAATAGAGACTGGCGATGGTGCCGAAGACGCCGGCAAAGCCGCCCGGGGTGTCGCCTTCCTCCTTGCGGTAAGAGGCGTTGAGAAGAACGTCGCCGATCTGGTCGCCCGGGGTTATGGTCATCTTCTCGGCGCCCACCACCAGTACGAAGCGGCTTTTCCTGGCGGCAATGTCGTTGAGGCCCATGTGCACGGCGGCCGAGCCGGTGGCACAGGCGTTCTCCACCCGCGTTGCCGGCCTGAAGCGCAGATGCGGATCGGCATCGAGGGCAAAGGCGGCCGGAAAGGCCTGCTTTTCGAAGCCGCCGAAATTGCCGACATAGATGGCATCGATGTCGGAGAAATCGAGGCCGGCATCCTTGACCGCTTCCCGCGCGGCCCAGGCGATGAGGCCTTCCAGTTCCATGTCCTCCAGCTTGCCGAATTTCGAATGCGCCCAACCGATGATCGCGGCCATGTCCTTAATCTCCTCGAAAAAATGCTATTCTGCTGCGTCTTCTAGCACGCCGCCGCCTGCCGCGGCGAGATCGCCGAGCCGCCAGCTTTCACCAAAGCTGAGAACCCTGAAATCCTCAGGTGCTATACCGCGTTCATCGAATGCCTCCTTCAGGGCGACAACGGGGGCGTCGATTGCCTCGTCGGTCAGCTGCACGGTACCGAAATGAATGGCAAGGCTCGCCATGGCGCCGAGGTCCTGATGCGCGGCGGCGGCCTCGGCCGGGTTCATGTGCTGCGGCTTCATGAACCAGCGCGGCTCATAGGCGCCGATGGGCAGAAGCGCTAGGCGCGGGCGCCCGAAGCGTTTGCGCACGTCGCGGAAATGCGCCCCCGTCCCGTAGCCGGTATCGGCGGCGAAATAGACGCTGCCCGCCGGCGTTTCCAGCACGAAAGCGGCCCACAAGGCATGGTTGCGGTCGAAGGCGGTCCGCTTCGACCAGTGCAGCGCCGGGGTGAGATGAACTCTTACACTATCGCCCAGCGCATGCGCCTCGCCCCAGTCGCGCTCCACCACGGTGAACGGCCGGCGCGCGCGCTCGAGGATGGCGCCGTTGCCGAGCGGCGTCACGATCAAGGGCCGGAAGGCATTGTGAAGGGCAGCGAGCGCCGGCAGGTCCATGTGGTCGTAGTGGTTGTGGCTGAGGAGCACCGCATCGATCGGCGGCAGGTCAGCGAGCGCGATGCCGGGCGCACGCACCCGGCGCGGGCCCATCCAGGCAAGCGGGCTGGCGCGCTCGGAAAAGAAGGGATCGGTGAGGATGTTGAGGCCGCCGGTCTGGATGAGGCAGGTCGCCTGGCCGATGAAGGTGACGATGAGCCCCGAGCCCTCGACGCGGCGCGGCGGCGGCGGGTAGGCGGGATCCTCGATGCGCGCCGGCCACGGCGTCTTCTTGCTGTTGAATTGCCATTTGAGCATGTCGCCGAAGGTGCGCACGCTGTGATGGCCGGGCAGGAAGAAGCGCTCGCCGTCGAAATGATCGCTGGGCGGGCCGTCATAATAGCGATTGCGGCTGGGCTGGGGCATGGCGCCGATATAGGACGGTTGGGGGATTAATCCAATCGCTACGCGACCGCCTCTGCGATGAAATCCGCGGCCACTTCCAGATAGCGGTCGATGTCGGCCTGTGAATGAGCGAAGGAGACCTGCGGGCCGGCGCTTGCGATCGCTTCCCAGAGGCCGCGATTGGCCATGAACATGCGCCGCGCATCGCAAAAATCGTGGTCGAGCGAGGGCAGGGCCTCGGCCAGGTTGCGCGGCCATTCGGGCGTCAGGCAGAAGCCGGAGCGCGGACCGTAGCGGAAGGCGCGCCAGGCGAGACCGTGGCGGGCGATGATGGCATCAATCCCGTCGGCGAGGCGCCTGCCCAGTCCCTCGATGCGCCGGTAGGCTTCCTCTGTCGCCACCTCCTCCAGCATGGCGCGGGCGGCGGCCATGGTGATGGCGCTGGCAAAGGTGGTGCCGCCGATGGCGAGCCCGCGCACCGGGTTCACATAGTCGTCGCAATGGCGCTCGAGGAAGGCGCCCAACTCGTCCGTCATACCATAGGCGCCGAGGCGAGCACCGCTGCCGAGCCCCTTGCCCAGCCCGACGAAATCGCAGGCGAGCCCTTCGGCGCGCAGGAAGCCGCCGAAGGCCAATTGCCAGGTATGCGTCTCATCGAGGGCGAACAGGGCACCGGCCTTCCTGGCCAGGCGGCAGGCTTGTGCAAGGAATCCCGGCTCGGGCAGCACCAGCCCGCAATTGGTGAGCGCCGGTTCCGCCATCACCAGGGCGACATCGCGGCCTTTCAGGGCCCGCGCCAGCGCTTTCATGTCGTTGAAGGGGACATTCACCGTATCGGCGGTGGCCCGGGCCGAGACGCCCATGGCCTCCGGCACCGCCGGCGCATTGCCGTCCGGTGCACCGCCCTCGGCCATGGTGGCATCGATATGGCCGTGATACTTGCCCTCGAACAGCACGATCTTCTCGCGGCCGGTGAAGGCGCGGGCGATGCGGATGATCTCTGTATTGGCGCTGGAAGCGGAGATGGTGAACTGCCACTTGGGCAGTCCGGTGAGCCGCTTCAGCTCTTCGGCCACCGCGATTGCATCCTCGCCCGGCAACAGGTATTGCAAGCCTTTCTCGGCCTGCGCGGCGAGGCGGCGGGCGATGGCGGTATGGCCATAGCCCGCAGTGTTGGAGAGATCGGCGAGGTTGAAATCGATATAGCTGTTGCCGTCGACATCCGTGATACGACTGCCTTCGCCGCCCGCCGCATAGAGCGGGCGATGCCCGAACAGCCCTGCCATCCACGCCATCGGCACCGCATCCGGCATCACCTCCCGCGCCCGCTGGACAAGCCGCGCCGAGCCGGGCGTGCGCGCCTCGAAGGCGGCTGTCTCGCGCGCCAGGATGGCGTCGAGCCTGGCGCGATCGAGACCAAGTCGCCCCATAGCCTTCAACCCCTCAGACGGTGCGCAGGTACCAGGCGTAATCAAGCTCGGTCGGCTCGGCGTAGAAGCGGTCGGCCTCCACCTCCTTGAGCGTGGCGAAGTGCTTGACGAAGTCGGCGCCGAGATAATCCGCCATCACTTTTGAGGCGCGCAACGCTTCCAGCGCGGCGTACCAGTTGGTGGGCATGGGCGGGGCCGGCTGCTCGTAGCCGTTGCCGGTGACTGGCGGGCCAGGGTCGAGTTTCTTGCTCATGCCGTAGTGGATGCCGGCGAGCACCGCGGCGAGCGCCAGATAGGGGTTGGCATCGGCACCCGCCGCGCGGTGCTCGAAGTGCAGGGTTGGCCCTGAGCCCACCGGCACGCGGATGGAGACGGTGCGGTTGTTGACGCCCCAACTCGGCGCGATGGGGGCATAGCTCGAACGGCGGAAGCGGCGATAGGAATTGGCGTTGGGGGCGAGGAAGGCCATGGCATCGGCCATGGTCTCCTTCAGGCCGGCGATGGCATTGAGCATGAGCGGGCTCTCCGCCGCAGTCGGGGCAGCGAAGGCATTGGAGCCGTCGGGCTTGGCAAGAGAGCAGTGCACATGCATGCCGCAGCCTGTCATCTCGGCATAGGGCTTGGCCATGAAGCTCGCCAACAGGCCGTGCTGCTCGGCCACCGAGCGGATGACGCGCTTGAACATGATCGCCTCGTCGCACGCCCTCAAGGCATCGGCGCGGTGTTTCAGCACCACCTCCATTTGCCCCGGCGCATATTCCGAGATGAGGCCGCGCGCCGGCAGCCCCTGCACCTTGCAGGCGGCATACATGTCCTCGAAGAAGGGGGCAAAATCGTCGGTGTCCTGCAACAGGTAGACCTGGTGGTAGCGCTTGCGCGCACCGTTGGTGAGCCCGCGCGGCGGGCACGGCCTGTCGGCGAGCGCCGCCTCGCGATCCATGAGATAGAATTCAAGCTCGATGGCGGCCACCGGCGTCAGGTCGAACTCCGAAAAGCGTTCAATCACGCGCGCCAGCGTCTGGCGCGGCTCGGTGCGGCAGGGCTTGCCGTTGATCTCGTGCAGGGTGGTGATGAACTGCGCTGCCGGCTCGCCCTTGACCCAGGGCACGGGAACGAGGGTTCCGGGGATCGGCCAGGCGATACGGTCGGCGTCGCCTTCATCGAACACGAGGCCGGTTTCCTCTACATCGCGCCCGGTGGCATCGATGCTCATCACCGAGCCGGGCAAAAAGCGGCCGCTCTCATAGGCCCCCAGCACCTCCTCGCGGCGCAGGATCTTGCCGCGCGCCACGCCGGAAAGGTCGGTCCAGATCATGTGAAAGCTCTCGATTTCCGGGTGGGCATCGAGAAAGCCCCGCGCTTCGTCGAGGGCGGCCGGATAGGGTGAGGGCAAGATCGTGTCTCCGGTTACTGAACGAGTTCCGCCATGCACGCTTCCAGCGTCGACACCAGCCGGTCGACATCGGCAGGTATCGTGGCGGGCGCGATCAGCAGCATGTTGTGGAAGGGGGTGATGAGGAGGCCGCGGTTGAGCATGTAGTGATGCACCGCCCGGTCGACGGGGCGGTGGATAACGCGCGCCGCCTCGCCGCCGTTCCTCGGCCTTGTCGGGCAGCACATGAATTCCACCCGCGCGCCCACCCTGACCACGTGCCAGTCGATGCCCTGCCGGGCAATGGCAGCGGCGATGCCCTCTTCAAGCCGCTCAGCGAGCGCGTTGAGCGCAGCAAAAGTCTCGTCGGTGAAATAGGTCTCCAGCATCACCCGCATCATCCCCATCTGGATGGCCGAGCCGGACAGCGTGGTGCCGATGCCGGAATGCCCTTCGGGCGTCGCGGTGATGTGCGTCGCCGCGCGCGCGGAGACCTCTTCGGAAAAGCCGTAGACGGCCGCCGGGATGCCGCCGGCGATGGGCTTGCCAAGCACGATGATGTCGGGATCGAGCCCGTGGGCGCGGGTATAGCCGCCGGGTCCCGAACTCATGCAATGGGTCTCGTCGATGACCAGCAGGGTGCCGGTCTTGCGCGTCAGTTCGCGCAAGGCGTCGTGAAAGCCTTCATCCGGCAACACCATGCCGACATTGGTCAATACCGGCTCGGCCAGGACGCAGGCGACATCGCCTGGCGCGAGCGCGGCTTCGAGCGCGGCCACGTCGTTGAACTCGATGACCCTGGTGGTGCTTGTCAGGTCGCGCACCTCGCCGATGAGGCCGGGATCGGCCACGGCGCGGCCCGCATCATCCAGCCTCACGAAAGTATCGTCGACGGCGCCATGATAACAGCCGTTGAAGACGAGGATCTTGTCGCGCCCGGTGAGCCCGCGGCACCAGCGGATGACGGCGCGGTTGGCATCGGTTGCGGTTGCCGTCACCTGCCAGGCAGGAAGGCCGAAGCGGTCGGCAAGCAATTCCCCCACCACGGCCGCATCGGGCGAGGGCAGCATGGTGGTGAGGCCCTTTGCCCCCTCGCGCGCCAGCGCCTCGGCGACGATGGCGGGCGAGTGGCCGAACATGGCGCCGGTGTCACCGAGGCAGAAATCCTTGTACGTGTTGCCGTCGGCATCGGTGAGGGTGATGCCTTGCGCGGTGTCGATGAACAGCGGGTAGGGGGTGGCCCATTCCGCCATCCACATCATCGGCACGCCACCCAGCCAGTGGCGCGCCGCCTTTTCCGCCAGTTCCTTCGAGCGCGGGTTGCGCTGGATGAAGAGCGCCCGCTCGCGCGCGAGCATGGCGTCTACGGCGGCAGGCGACGGCATGGAAATAAGCTCCGGTGAGGTTATGTGCCCTTCCTCTAGCACGACCCGCGGGGGGTCAGGCAAGACGGGCGTTGAGCGGGCGAACCGGTTGCTTCCGCCGCGACAACAAGGCGAGCTCACAAACACGCGCGGGAAGCGGCAGTGGTTTGCCTGGCCTTGCTAATGGCTGATGTAGTGCTCGAGCTGTTCGATAGTGAACTTTTGGTCCTGTATGATGCTTTTGACCAAATCTCCTATGGATATTATGCCGATGACGCGATCGTTCTCCACCACAGGCAAGTGGCGCACGCGCCTCGCAGTCATCACGGCCATGCATTCTTCGACCGTTTGATCCTGGTGGGCGCAGACGCACTTTGATGACATTATCTCTCCTATGGAGGTCTTGGGCGAGGTCCTGCCTTTGAGGAAGACGTTGCGCGCATAATGGCGCTCAGTGACGATGCCGACCAGCTTGTCGCCGTCCAGCACAAGCAACGATCCGACATTGTTATCGGCCATCAATTTGATGGCTTCGGCAACGCTGGTGCCCGGTCCCGTCGACAGGACCTTGCGCCCTTTCTGATCGAGCAATTGCCGTACGGCTGTCATTTGCTCAGCCTTTTTAAAAACAAAGTTATATCGAAGCACGGGAATGGAGCCTTGATCAGGATCAAATGCCGGTTGCGAGCGCAGCGATCAGGCTGCGGTTGTGGCGCTCGCCCACCTTATACGGGCGGCCCTTGACCCGGACCTTCCGCTTGTCTGTCTCGTCATTCCTGCGAAGGCAGGAATCCATTGGCGTTTGCACGCGTGGAGGTGCCAATGGATGCCAGCTTCCGCTGGCATGACGATGGGGCCGAGGCAGGTTGGACTCAAGGGCGGTTGATTATTCGTGCCCCTTTGGTGTGGACCTGAAACCGGAACCCTGTCGGCGATTGTAGACGCCGCGGCGAATTTCTGGTTTCTAGATGCACCGGTCCCATTGTTCCCCTTATGGAGCGTCTCATGAGCCGCATCGTCCATCTCAACGGCCAGTTCCTGCCCGAGGAAGAGGCCAAGGTGTCCATCTTCGACCGCGGCTTCGTGTTCGCCGACGGCGTCTATGAAGTGACCGCGGTGGTGGGCGGCAAGTTCATCGACTACGGGCCGCACATGGAGCGGCTGGAGCGCTCGCTCAGGGAACTCGACATGGCCTGGCCCTGCACCAAAGAGGAGTTGCGGGTCGTGCACGAGGACCTCGTCAAGCACAACGGCATCGACGAGGGCCGCGTCTACATGCAGGTGACGCGCGGTGTGGCCGAACGCGATTTCGGCTATCCCAAGGATACCCCCACCACCCTCACGGCGTTCACCCAAGTCGGCCCGGTGACCGCCAATCCAAAGGCCGAGACCGGGGTTGCGGCGATCTCCATCCCCGACATCCGCTGGAAACGCCGCGACATCAAGTCGATTGCGCTTCTGCCCCAGTGCATGGGGAAAGAACAGGCGGTCAGGGCAGGGGCGTATGAGGCCCTCATGGTGGAAGACGGCCATGTCACCGAGGGCACCTCGTCGTCGGCCTATATCGTCAAGGACGGATGCGTAATCACCCGGCCGCTGTCCAATTCCATCCTGCCGGGCGTCACCCGGCGCACGCTGCTGCGTCTGGCGGCCGAGCACCAGGTCCGCATCGAGGAGCGCCTGTTCACGCTTGCAGAGGTGCGCGGGGCGGACGAGGCGTTCATCACCTCGGCCTCGTCCGTCGTCATGCCGGTTGTCCAGATCGACGGCCACACCATCGGTGCGGGCAAGCCGGGGCCGGTGACGAAAAAACTGCGCCAGGTCTATCTCGACGCCGCACTGGCGGGCGCGTGATGTGCCGCTAGTGGTCTGTGGTCTGAGCTCCCGCCCAGCGGTAAAGTCATGATTTAGCTGGCCAAGCGGCGGGGCCGGATTCTATGCTGGCCATGGCCCCGCCAGGGGCGGGACAAGAACAACACGTTTTTCAAAGCAAGAGGGAGATCCAAACTGATGCTTCATACCAAACCCCTGATGCTTGCCACGGCGCTTGCCTGCACCATGGCGCTGGCGCCGGCGGCCTGGGCTGCCGACACGATCACCATCGGCGCGGCGGTATCGCTCACCGGCAAGTACTCCACCAACGGCAAGAACACCCAGAACGGCTACGAGCTCGTCACCAAGCTGATCAACGACAACGGCGGCATCAAGGTCGGCGACAAGACCTACATGATCAAGGTCAAGTACTACGACGACGAATCGACCCCGGCGCGCGGCGTCGAGCTGGCCGAGCGCCTGATCCAGCAGGACGGCGTCAAGTTCGTCCTCGGGCCGTACTCGTCTGGCATGACCAAGGCCATCGCGCCTGTGGTCGAGAAGTACAAGGTGCCGATGGTGGAAGCCAACGGTGCGGCGCGCTCGCTGTTCACCAAGGGCTACAAGTACCTGTTCGCGGTGCTCAACACCTCCGACAAGTATCTCGCCTCGGCCGTTACGTTGGCAGCAGAGAACGCCAACCACCTGGGCAAGACGGCTGACCAGATCAGAGTCGCCATCGCGGTTCAGAACGATCCGTTCAGCCAGGATATCCGCTCCGGCGTCATCGAGGATGCCAAGAAGGACGGCATGAAGATCGTCATCGACGACGGGCTGCCCAAGGAGCTCAACGACATGTCGGCGACGCTCACCAAGGTGAAGGCGCTCAAGCCCGACATGCTGGTGGTCTCCGGCCATGCCAAGGGTGCGGCGACCGCGGTGCAGCAGATCTCCCAGATGAAGGTCTATGTGCCGATCCTCGCCATGACCCATTGCGACTCGGCCAAGATCATCAAGAAGTATCCCAAGGCGTCCGAATACGCCCTTTGCGCGGCGCAATGGGATGCGGCGCTCACCTACAAGGACAAACTGTTCGGGGATTCGGCCAACTTCGTGAAGATGTTCAAGGCCGCCTACAACTACAATCCGCCCTATCAGGCAGCGGAATCGGCAGCCGCGGTCGAGGTCTATGCCGATGCCTTCATGCGCGCCGGTTCGCTCGATCCAGAAAAGGTGCGCGATGCTCTGGCGGCGACCGACATGACCACCTTCTACGGGCCGGTCAAGTTCGATTCGACCGGCAAGAACACCGCCAAGTCGATGGTCCTGACCCAGGTGCAGCACGGCAAGTACGTGCTGGTCGCACCCAGCAAGTGGGCCGCGGCCAAGGCCGTCATCCCGGCGCCGACCTGGGACAAGCGGTAACGGCGAAAGACGCTGACGGGCGGGCACAAGGGCCCAAGCCCCTGTGCCCGTCCGCTTACCGGTCAGCCGCGGTTGAACGGCGACAGCACGGGCCGCACGTGCTATGATAGATACAAGGGGGTGAGGCGGCATGTCGGGCATCCTTTCCAATCTGCAGATCCTGACGGTTGCGCCGGTCTTCAATGTGCAGCTCCTCATCGACGGGCTGCTCATCGGCGCCATCTTCGCGCTTGCGGCTTACGGCATGGCGCTGGTGTGGGGGGTGATGAACATCATCAACATCACCCAGGGGGAGTTCGTGGTGCTGGGCGGCTATGTGGCGGTGGAGTTCGCCCACCACGGCATCCACCCGCTCTTGTCGCTGCCGGTGGCGGCGGCGTTCATGTTCATCGTGGGCTGGCTCGTCTACCGGGCGGCGATCTTCCGGGTGGTGGACCAGGACCTGTTCATCTCGCTGCTTGCCACCTTCGGCATCTCCATCCTCCTGCAGCAGCTCATGAACACCGTGTTCGGCGCTGATGTGCAGGTGGCCAATGCGCATATGGGGTCGTGGCAGATCCTCGGCGGCATGGTGACGGTGAGTCAGGTCAAGCTGGTTTCCTTCATCATCTGCGTGATCTTGGGCCTTGGGCTGATGTGGTTTCTAAAGTCCTCGCGGCTCGGCCAAGCGATCCGCGCCACGGCCCAGAATGCGCGCGCCGCGCGCGTCCTCGGTATCGACACCGACCGTGTCTATGCCATGACCTACGCCATCAACGGCGCCATATGCGGCGTTGCCGGGGCGCTGATTGCCATGGCCTATACCATCCATCCCTATATCGGGCTGCCCTACACCCTGCGCTCGTTCATGATCGTCATCGTCGCCGGTCTCGGCAATCTCGGCGCCGTGATCGTGTCGGGCATCGGTCTGGGGATTGCCGAGAACTATGCCGGCTTCATCCTCGGCGCCCAGTTCCAGCTCGCCTTCGTGTTCCTGCTGCTGGTGGCGGTGCTGGTGGTGCGGAACTGGCGGCTGCAACGGCAAAGGCGCTACCTCAAATGAGCGCCGGGCCGACAATGAGCGGAGCCACCCGCATCGCCGTATGGGGGCTTGTGGGGGCGCTGGGGGTGGCGGCGCCGTTTCTCGTCCCGTCCTATCTGCAGCAGATCGCCACCTTGTGGCTGTTCGTGGTCTTCGCCCTCACCTGGGACCTGGGGGGCGGGCAGATGGGCTACAACTCCTTCGGCAACGTGGTGTTCGTCGGGGTGGGGATGTATGCCTGCGCGGTCACCCAGATCGGCCTCTTTTATTCCGTCGGCGCCTATACCGCCGCGCGCGGCGGCGGCACCGAGTTCGTGTTCACCATGCCGCAATATCTGTCCGGCCTGGCCATCGGACTGGTGGCGGCGGCCGTCCTCGCCGTGGTGACAGCCCTCGTCCTCGGCTCGCTGGTGCTCGGCATGCGCGGGCACTATTTCGCCATCTGCACCCTCGGCCTCGGCGTGGCCGGCGGCGAACTGGCGGCGGGCTGGGAATGGATCGGGGCGGGCTCGGGCATGACGGCGCCCACCGCGCCGGATGTGCTCGATGTCAACAGCTTCTACTACTACCTGTGCTTTGTCCTGGCGGTGATCACCTTCTTCGCCATGCGCTGGCTGCTGGCCACCCGTTTCGGGCTCGCCGTCAACGCCATCCGCGACGACGAGGACAAGGCCGAGGCCATGGGGCTTCCGACCACCCGCCTCAAGGTGACGGCGTGGATGTTCTCCGGTCTCTTCCTCGGCCTTGCCGGCGGCATCTACGGCAATATGAACCGTTTCATCGACCCCACCGACCTCGCCTTTGCCGGCTCCACCATCGGGGTGTGGATGGTGCTGATGGCGATCCTCGGCGGCAAGGGTACCTTGTGGGGGCCGGTCATCGGCGCGGTGGTGTTCCAGGTGTTCAAGGAGGTGTTCTGGACCTATCTGCTCGGCTGGCAGCGCGTGGCGCTGGGCCTTCTCATCGTGCTCATCGTGGTGTTCTTCCCGCAAGGCATCCTTGGATTCTTGCGCGAGCGCTTCCCGGCCCTGTTCGGCCACACGGTGGAGGCCGAGATTGCCGAAGATGCGGAAGAGGCGGCGTCATGACGGCCTTGCTCGAAGTCTCCGGGGTGTCGAAATCTTTTGGCGGCGTGTGCGCCAACGACAAAATTTCGCTCAGCGTGGAGGAGGGCCGCATCGTTGGCCTCATCGGGCCCAACGGCTCAGGCAAGACGACGCTGTTTTCCTCCATCGTCGGCTTTCACCCCATCGATGGCGGCTCGATCCGTTTCGATGGCAGGGAAATCTCCAAGAACACGGTGCCGGAGATCGCCCGCATGGGGCTGTTGCGCACCTTTCAGCAGACCCGCATCTATTCCAAGATGACCTGCGTCGACAACATGCTGATCTCGCGCTCCATGCGCGGGCGTGCCTTCACCGACTTCTTTCGCCAGCGCTCGTCGCAGAAGACGGACCGGGCCGGCGAGCTTCTGGAATTCGTCGGGCTTTATTCCAAGCGCAACCTGCTGGCGGGCTCTTTGTCCTTTGGCCAGCAGAAGCTCTTGGAATTCGCCATGGCGCTGATGAACGAGCCCAAGATGCTGATGCTGGACGAGCCCACCGCCGGCATCAACCCCACCCTCATCAACGGCCTCATCGACCGCCTGCGCCGCGCCAACGAGGAATTCGGCATCACCCTCTTCGTCATCGAGCACAACATGCGGGTGATCATGAATCTGGCCGAGCACATCTATTGCCTCGCCCATGGCGAGCTTCTGGCCGATGGCCTGCCCGAAGCCATCCAGAACGACAGCCGTGTCGTCGATGCCTATCTGGGGGCGCACTGATGGCGAAAACCCCCAAGAAGAATGGCAAGGCCGGCGGGATCTCCGGCTACGGCAAGGGCAAGGTCGACGTCGTCATGTCGGTCGAGGCGGTGGCACGAGAAGCCCAGCGCATCAAGGAGGCGGCACCGGCCAAGGACGAGCTTGAAAAGCTCGCCGGCGGTGACGGCTTTCTTAAGATCAACGATCTGCGTGCCGGTTATGGCCGCATGGAGATCCTGCACGGGCTCGACTTGCGTGTGGGCAAGGGCCAGTCCTTGTGCCTCATCGGCCCCAACGGCGCCGGCAAGTCGACGGTGCTGCACTCGATCTTCGGCTTCACCAACATCTTTTCCGGCACCATCTCGGTGAGCGGCCGCAATGTCACGAAACAGAAGCCCAACGACAAGCTGAAAAGCGCCGGCATCGCCTATATCCTGCAGGACAACTCGGTCTTCCCCGACATGTCGGTGGAGGAGAACCTGTGGATGGGCGGCTTCCTGAAAGAGCGGCCAGACGAGGCCAGGGAGGCGGCCGAGGCGGTATTCGCCAAGTACAGCCGCCTGGCCGAGCGCCGCCACCAGCCGGCACGTGTGCTTTCGGGCGGCGAGCGGCGCCTGTTGGAAATCTCCCGTGCCCTGGTGATGAACCCCGATATCCTCCTCGTCGACGAGCCGTCCATCGGGCTCGAGCCGCGCTTCATCGACATGGTGTTCGAGATCCTCGACGATTTGCAGCATGGCGAAGGCAAGACCATCGTCATGGTGGAGCAGAACGCCAAGAAGGGGCTCGAATTCGCCGACCTCGGCTATGTGCTTGTCTCCGGCGAACTGGCCAAGGCGGGCAGCGGCGATGACCTGCTGCAGGACCCCGATGTCGGTCGTCTGTTCCTCGGCGGATGACGGCGCCGGCGGCTGAGAGCATGATCCGACCAGATAAGAGCATTTGATGGTCTTATCTGGTCGGATCATGCTCTCGGACGTCGAATCAAATCAATCTGTTGTTGGCGAACCTTCATAGTCTGATTCAAGTCTGGGGCGGCTTGGGGGGACGTCATGCTGAAGGAAAAGCTTGCACGCGGTGAGTTCGTCATCACCGCCGAGGTGACGCCGCCGCTTGCCGCTTCGCGCGATGCAGTGCTTGCCCGCACCGATCCGCTCGCCGGCCTTGCCGATGCCGTCAACCTCACCGATGCGGCAAGCGCGCGGGTTTCCGTCTCCAGCTTCGCCGCCGCGGCCATCCTGACCCAGGCCGGCATCGAGCCGGTGGCGCAGGTCACCTGCCGCGACCGCAACCGCATCGCGCTTGCGGGCGACCTTCTCGGCGCGGCAGCTCTCGGGGTGGAGAATTTTCTCATCCTGCATGGCGACGATCCCAGGACCGGCGACATGCCCGACGCCACGCCGGTGTTCGATCTCGATTCGCGCGGGCTGATGGCGCTGGCGCGCGACATGCGCGACCTCGGCACCCTGCCGTCGGGGCGCGAGATCGATCCGCGCCCTGTCTTCCATATTGGCTGCGCCGATGCCCCGCTCGATCCGGCAGACGACTGGCTGCCCACTGGCCTCGAAGCCAAGATCGCGGCCGGTGCCGATTTCGCCCAGACCCAGTTCTGCTTCGATGTCGGCATGGCCAGACGCTACTTCGCCCGCCTCGCCGAAGCCGGTGTCACGCAAAAGCTCAAGGTCATCGTCGGCGTCGGCCCATTGCTTTCAGTGAGGCAGGCGCGCTTCATGAATGACAACTTGTTCGGCGTCTCCATCCCGCCCGCCATCATGGAGCGCATGGAGGCCGCCGGCGACGAGCGCGCCGAGGGCCGCGCCATCTGCATCGAGCTGATGGCGGCACTTTCCGAAATCGACGGTGTGGCGGGCGTCCATATCATGGCCCCCATGCAGTCCGCCCGCGCCATCGCCGACACCATCAAGACCTCTGGGCTTAGGTGTTGACGCCGGCGTCGCTGCGGGCGCAATGACGGGCATGGATGTTGCGATCAGAGCGCTCGATGCCGCCGGCGTGGCGACCGCGGTGGAGTGGGCAAGGCTGGAAGGCTGGAACCCCGGCCTTGAGGATGCCGCGGCCTTCCACGCGGCCGACACGAGCGGCTATCTCGGCCTCTGCGCCGACGGTGAACTGGCCGTCACCATCTCCGCGGTGCGCTATGGCGAGACCTTCGCCTTCGTCGGCTTCTACATCTGCCGGCCGGACTTTCGCGGGCAGGGCTTGGGTCTGAAACTCTGGAATGCTGCCCTCGCCGGCATCAAGGACCGCACGGTCGGTCTCGACGGGGTCGTCGCCCAGCAGCACAACTATGCCAAATCCGGCTTCGCGCTCGCCCACCGGAACATCCGCTACGGCGGCACACCGCGGTTGACGTCGAGCGCAGGCAAAGGGCTCAAGCCTCTGGCGCCGGCCCATGCGGCACGGCTCGCCGAGTTCGAACAGCACCGGCGCCTGTTCCCGGCGCCGCGCCCGGCTTTCCTCTCGGCTTGGCTGGCGATGCCCAATGCCCGTGCAGTAGGGCTTTTCGACGGCGCAGGGTTGACCGGCTACGGTGTGATCCGCCGCTGCCATGCCGGCCACAAGATCGGCCCGCTGTTTGCCCCTTCGAGCGAGGCGGCGCTGTCTCTCATTTCGGATCTGCTCGAAGGGCTTGAGCTCGGCGAGGTCTTCCTCGATGTGCCCGAGACCAACCCGGCGGCTGTTGAACTAGCCCGCCGCCTGGGTCTGGAACCCGTCTTCGAGACGGCGCGCATGTACAAGGGGGCCACGCCCGATCTCGACTTGTCAAAGGTCTTCGGCATCACCACCTTCGAACTGGGCTAGGCCATAATGCGACCATATAGTGCCAGTTGACTGCAGGTCAGGCCTCGGGGTGTGCCGGGAGGCCGGTGCGGCCCGTCATTTGGCGCATATATGCCCCTGTCGAGAGCGAAAGGAAGCGATATGTCAAATCTACCTTGGAAGAGCCTGGGACTTGCCGCGCTGATTGCCGGCAGTGCCCAGATCGCCGCCTTGTGCGGTGCTTCGGCGACGACCTTGCCGGTGACGCCGAGCG
>Ga0307436_1000304_pt1 | contig 22671 bp, 18 predicted proteins | sample SalMarWE160440MG_FD_202513 | JGI IMG/M metagenome (GOLD analysis project Ga0307436, IMG submission 202513) | Salt marsh sediment microbial communities from the Plum Island Ecosystem LTER, Massachusetts, United States - WE1604-40 | ecosystem: Environmental > Aquatic > Marine > Intertidal zone >...
CATGGCGGCAACACTTATTGCGGGCAAGGTGGGCGCCGCATCAGCCATCAAGATGACGCGCTCCATCGTGGTCAAGGGACTGGAGGCGCTCGCCGTCGAGTGCGTGCTTGCAGGGCGCACGGCGGGCATCGACGACGTGGTGCTGGATTCGCTGGAAGAGACCTATCCGGGTTTTGGCTGGAAGGAGCGCGCCGCCTACATGCTGGAGCGGGTGATGACCCATGGTGTGCGCCGCGCCGCCGAAATGCGCGAGGTGGCGCGGACGGTCGCCGAACGGGACATGGAGCCGGCCATGAGCAGTGCCACCGTCCATTGGCAGCAGCGGGTGGGCGATCTGCACCTCAACGCAGCCGAGATCGGCGCCGACGATTACGGCGCGCTGGCCGATGCCATTCTCGCACGCCTCGATCACAAGTGAACCGGGCGGCGCGTCCGGCGTCAGCACCAAATCGCTGCGGGTCGGCTGCGTTGATCAAGGTCAAGGCGGGCCTGAGACAAATGCTTGATCCGTGACGGCCGCGACCTAGAATTACCGGCGGCTGCCGTTGCCTATGCCCGTCGCCCGCAAAGGAGTACATCGCATGAACGCCCCCGGCATCAAGCGCAGGTCGGTTCTCCTCACTCTGGCGGGACTGCCTACCGTCGGCGCGGGGCTCGTCGATGTGGCCGGCGCGCAGGCGGTCCATACGCCGGAGAGAGACTCGGCCGAACGGGCCGTCATCCTCGATGCGGTGCGCCCGGCTGCCGAGGCGGTGCTGCATCCGCCGGTCGCGTTCGTGGTGGAGAAGATGAATGTGGCTGAAGGCTGGGCCTTCGTTCAGCTCGAGCCGCAGCGGCCGGGCGGCGGCAGGATCGACCCGGCGCAAACGCGGCTGGCAGAAGATGCAGCAGCAGGAGCGCTCGACGGCCTCACCACCTATGCACTGTTGTGGTATCGTTACGGGCGCTGGAACCTCATCGCCTGGGTCATCGGGCCGACCGACGTCGCATGGGATCCATGGCCGGTGTGGTACGGGGCACCGGATGCCATTTTTCAGTGATCGAACCCCCCGGCGACGAGCATGAAAGGCGAGGCACCGCAGTGAGGTTTCTTGCAGCAACTCTGGCACTGACAGCAATTTCGGCGACCGCCGCCGGCGCCGGGGAGATGGGCGATGCGCGCGCCGGGCTCACCTTCGCCCTGCGCCATTGCGCCGAGTGCCACGACGTCACATCGCGCACTCTCGACACGCCCAAGTCGAAGGCGCCCAATTTCTATGTGACCGCCAACAGGAAAGGCATGTCGCGCATGGCCTTGCTGGTGTGGCTGCAATCCAGCCACCCGACAATGCCCAACTTCATCCTGAGGAAACATGACATGGCCGACGTGGTGGCCTATATCGTCAGCCTCAAGGACTAGAGCGGATTTCGATCAGATAGAGATGGAGCAGGGTGCCCCACCCTGCCAGCGTCATGGCCGGACGTGATCCGGCCATCCTTTTGTTTGCCTTGTACGTCCACCGTCAAAAGGATGCGCGGGTCGAGCCCGCGCATGACGAATAGGCTTAAACAGACCACGATATTGTCTGTTCGATTGAGGCCCTAGAAATTCACCGCCAGAGGCACGTCTGAGGCATCGAGCGCGGCAAACAGCTCGTCACGACGGGCCCCGTCGAGCGGAGTGAGCGGCGGGCGCATCTGCAGCCAGGCGTCATCGCCCGTTTGCCGCGCCACGATCGCCTTGAGAGCAGTGATGAACGGATAGGCCTCGATAATGCCGCGCACCGTCGAGATGCGCCGGTGCCAGTCCTCCGCCTCGGCGCTGCCATGGCTGGCGATGAGGCGGGCGATGGGGCTCGGCTGGATGTTGGCGGTGGCCGAGATGCACCCGGCCGCACCGAGCCCCAGGCCCTCCATCAGCCGCACTTCCGAGGAGGGGAAGATGGCAAGATCGGGGAAGGCGGCGATCAGCCGCTTGGTGCCCTCCCAGTCGCCGGATGAATCCTTGAGGCCGGCGATGGTCGCGGGATAGGCCTTGATGAGCCGCTCGACCAGCGCCGGCGAGACGGGCGCCGCCGACATCTGCGGGAAGTGGTAGAGATAGAGTTTCAGGCGGGGATCGCCGACGCGCTCGATGATCTCGGAGAAATAGGCAAAAAACCCCTCGTCCGCCTGGTTCTTGTAATAGAAGGGCGGCAGCACCAGCACACCACCGGCGCCTGCTGCCACCGCGTGACGGGTCATCGCCACCGCATCAGGCAGGGCGCAGGCACCGGTGCCGGGCATGAGGCGATGAGCGGGAATGCCGGCTTCGATCAGCTCATCGATGAGCCGGTTGCGCTCTTCAGCGGTGAGCGAATTGCCCTCGCTGGTGGTGCCGAACACGGCAAGTCCGCCCGCGCCCTCGTCCAGCAGCCAGCGGCAGATGCGCTTAAAGCGTGCCGCATCGGGATCGAGATCGGCCGTGAATGGTGTCAGCACCGGCACCAGCACGCCGGAAAAGGTTTCGCGCACAGCGCTCATCGATAGCTCCTGGACCTTCATGTTGCGGCAAGGCTTCGCATTGCCATTTCTCGATCGACGGCTAGGCTCATGGCTTGAGCGCCGCCGATGGCACCAATACAGCTTTTGGCGCCGAAGGTCATGATGTCTGGCCGCGGCATGACACAGATCAAGGTCCCGCCGCCGCCGGGCGGTTACCTGAAAGGAGCGCCTTTCCCGGCGTGCCGGACTTGCGGGAGTGAGATGGCATGAGTCTCAAGCTGACGGACATGACCCCGAAGGTCGACCTGAGGCAGGAACGCGGCGCCGGTCCCGTACGCACCGAGCGGCCCGTCTATGTCGATCTCCTGCCGCCCTGCAACAATGCCTGTCCGGCAGGCGAGAACGTGCAAGCCTGGCTCGATCTGGCGCAGGCCGGCAAGTACCGCGAGGCCTGGGAGGTGCTGAGCCGGGACAACCCGATGCCGGCGGTGCATGGCCGGGTGTGCTATCACCCGTGCGAGAATTCCTGCAATCGCGGCGAGGTCGATGCCCCGGTCGCCATCCACGCGGTCGAGCGCTTCCTCGGCGACCTGGCGGCGAAGGAGAACTGGCCGTTCAAGGTCGAGGCACCGCCATCAGCCAAGAAGGTACTGGTCGTCGGCGCGGGCCCGTGCGGGCTGTCGGCCGCCTACCATCTGGCGCGCCTCGGCCATTCCGTCGAGATCCACGAGGCCGGGCCGCTTGCCGGCGGCATGATGCATTTCGGCATCCCCGCCTACCGCCTGCCGCGCGCCGATCTCATGGGCGAGATCGCCCGCATCGAGGCGATGGGGGTCAAGATCGTCACTGACCACAAGGTGACGGACTTGCTGGCCGAGAAGGAAGACGGCGGCTTCGATGCCGTGCTCATCGCCATCGGGGCGGGGATCGGCAAACATGTCGACATTCCGGCGCGCGATGCGGTGCGCGTGCTCGATGCCGTCAGCCTGCTGCACGAAACAAGCGCCGGCGAACGCCCGCTCCTGGGGCGCAAGGTGGTGGTTTATGGCGGCGGCAATACCGCCATGGATGCTGCCCGCACTGCCAAGCGGCTGGGCGCCACCGACACCCTCATCGTCTACCGCCGCGACCGCGCCCACATGCCGGCCCATGCCTTCGAGGCCGACGAGGCGCTGGAGGAGGGCGTGAAGATCAAGTGGCTCACCACCATCAAGGAGATTGAAGGGCCCGAGCTCACCGTCGAGATGATGGAGCTGGACGAGAACGGCCGCCCGCATCCGACGGGGAAATTCGAAACGCTTGAGGCCGATGCCGTGGTGCTGGCGCTTGGGCAGGAGACCGATAGCGGATTCCTCAAGGCGGTGCCCGGCATCGAGTTCACCGCAAACGGCGCGGTGCGGGTGGACCCCGACATGATGACCGGGCATCCCGGGATTTTTGCCGGCGGCGACATGGTGCCGGGCGAGCAGTCGGTGACCGTGTCGGTGGGCCACGGCAAGCACGCCGCCCGCCACATCGATGCCTGGCTCAAGGGTGAAACTTTTGAGCGCGCGCCAAAGCATCCCGTGGTCGGCTTCGATATGCTGAAGCTGCCGGTCTTCAGCGATGCCGAGCGCAGCAAGGAGGCCGCGCGCGCCGCGCATGAACGCCTCAGCGGCTTCGAGGAAATCGTGACGGGGCTGAGCGAGACCCAGGCACGCTACGAGGCCCAGCGCTGCTATTCCTGCGGCAACTGCTTCGAGTGCGACAACTGCTATGCCGCCTGCCCGGAGGACGGCGCCATCATCAAGCTGGGGCCAGGCAAGCGCTATCGCTTTGACTACGCCAAATGCACCGGCTGCGCGGTGTGCTTCGAGCAGTGCCCGTGCCACGCCATCGAGATGATCCCGGAGACAAGCGCCAATGGCTGAGGCGAAACGGCAAAAGGCCACCATGGACGGCAACACCGCCGTTGCCCATTCCGCCTACCGGGTCAACGAGGTGTGCGCCATCTTTCCCATCACCCCCTCCTCGCCGATGGCCGAGCTGGCGGACGAGTGGTCGTCGCGGGGCGAGACGAACATCTGGGGCAACGTGCCGGTGGTGCAGGAGATGCAGAGTGAAGGCGGCGCCGCCGGCGCCGTGCACGGCTCGCTGCAGGCGGGCGCGCTGACCACCACTTTCACCGCCTCGCAAGGTCTGATGCTGATGCTGCCCAACATGTTCAAGATCGCCGGTGAGCTGACGCCGACGGTCTTTCATGTGGCGGCGCGTTCCATCGCCACCCATGCGCTGTCCATCTTCGGCGATCATTCCGACGTGATGGCGACGCGCACCACCGGTTTTGCGCTTATGTGCTCGGGCTCGGTGCAGGAGGCACATGATTTCGCCCTCATCGCCCAGGCGGCGACGCTCAAGGCCCGGGTGCCGTTCCTGCATTTCTTCGACGGTTTTCGCACTTCGCACGAGGTCAACACGCTGACGCTGCTGAGCGATGCCGAAATCAGGGCGATGATCGATGACGATCTGGTGCGCGCTCACCGGGCCCGCGCCCTCGACCCCGAGCATCCCTTCATCCGCGGCACGGCGCAAAATCCCGATACCTTCTTCCAGAACCGCGAGGCAGCCAATCCCTATTACGCTGCCGTGCCCGGCATCGTTGATAACGCGATGGCGGACTTTTCCGGGCTCACGGGCCGCACCTATCGCCTGTTCGACTATGACGGGGCGCCTGATGCCGAGCGCGTCATCGTGGTCATGGGATCGGGGGCGGAGACGGTGCGGGAGACGGTCGCCGACCTTGTCGCCAGGGGCGAAAAGGTGGGGCTCGTCACCGTGCGCCTTTATCGCCCGTTCTCGGTCGATCATCTGCTTGAGGTGCTGCCGCAGAGCTGCCGCGAGATTGCGGTGCTCGACCGCACCAAGGAGCCGGGGGCAACGGGCGAGCCGCTCTATCTCGATGTCATCTCCGGCCTCGCCGCCGCGGTGGCTGATGGCAGGCGCAAGGCGATGCCAAAAGTGATCGGCGGCCGCTATGGCCTGTCGTCGAAGGATTTCGACCCGGCACAGGTGAAGGCCGTGTTCGACGAACTGAAGAAGAACGTGGCGAAGAACAGCTTTACCGTCGGCATCAACGACGATGTCTCGCACACCAGTCTCGAGGTCGATGCCGATTACGTCATCGAGCCCGACGATGTGGTGCGCGCCGTCTTCTACGGCCTCGGGGCCGACGGCACCGTCGGGGCCAACAAGAACAGCGTGAAAATCATCGCCGAGGATGCCGGGCTCTACGCGCAAGGCTATTTCGTCTATGATTCGCATAAATCCGGCGCCCAGACCGTGTCGCACCTGCGCTTCGGCCCGCGCCCCATCCATTCGCCCTATCTCATCCGATCAGCCAATTTCGTCGGCTGCCACCAGTTCCATTTCCTGCATCGCCAGGATCTGTTGCGGCTGGCGGCGCCCGGTGCGATGTTCCTGCTCAATGCGCCCTACGCGCCTGACGAGGTGTGGGACCGCCTGCCGCGCTCGACCCAACAGGCGATCATCGACAAGAAGCTCAAATTCTATCTCATCGATGCGACGACGGCGGCGCGCGAGGCAGGGCTCAAGCGCCGCACCAACACCATCCTGCAAACGTGCTTCTTTGCCCTTTCCGGCGTGCTGCCGCACGATGAGGCCATCGCCCAGATCAAGAAGCGCATCCGCAAGACCTATGCGGTCAAGGGCGACAAGGTGGTGGAGCAGAATTTCCGCGCCGTCGATACCGCCCTTCAGCGTCTGCACGAAGTGAAGGTGCCGAAAAAGGTATCGAGTCGCGTCGAACGTCCTTCCGTCGTCCCCGCTGATGCGCCGAAATTCGTGCGCGAGGTGACGGCAAGGATGTTCGAGGGGCTGGGCGACGACATCCCGGTGAGCAAGCTGCCGGCCGACGGCACGTTTCCCTCCGGCACCGCAGCCTTCGAGAAGCGCAATGTCGCCGACGAGGTGCCGGTATGGGAGCCGGACATCTGCGTGCAATGCGGGCAGTGCAGCTTCGTGTGCCCGCACAGCGTCATCCGCGCCAAATATTTCGACGAGACGCGGCTCGATGGCCGGCCAAAAGCCTTCAAGTCGGCCCCGGTCAATGCTCGCGGCTATCCGGGCGTGGCCTTCAGCCTGCAGTTCTACGTGGAGGACTGCACCGGCTGCGGCTTGTGCGTCGAGGCCTGCCCGGCGCACAGCCTCATCGATCCCGGCATCAAGGCGATCAACCTCGCTCCCAAGGAGGGGCTGGTGGAGCCCGAACGCGACAACGTCGCCTTTTTCGAAGCGCTGCCCGTCAACGACCGGGCACGGGTCGATTTCGCCAATGTGCGCGGGGTGCAGTTCCTCGAACCGCTGTTCGAGTTCTCCGGCGCTTGTGCCGGCTGCGGCGAGACGCCTTATGTCAAGCTTTTGTCGCAACTTTTCGGTGACCGGCTGATGGTGGCCAACGCCACCGGCTGTTCCTCCATTTATGGCGGCAACCTGCCGGTGACCCCGTGGGCGAAGAACCACGAGGGGCGCGGGCCCGCCTGGTCGAACTCGCTGTTCGAGGACAATGCCGAGTTCGGCCTCGGCTTCCGCCTTGCCGCCGACAAGCATCTCGACCTGGCGCAGGCACTGCTGAAATCTCTCGAAGCCGAATTGGGCGGCGAACTGGTGAATGCCATCCTCACCGCCCCGCAGATCCAGGAATCGGAAATACGCGCCCAGCGCATCCGTGTGGGCGAGCTCAAGGCCAAGCTTTTGCAGCTGGCCGAGCATAATCCGGCCGCCAATGATCTTCTCTCCGTGGTCGATCACCTGGTCAGGCGCAGCATCTGGATCGTCGGCGGCGACGGCTGGGCTTACGACATCGGCTATGGCGGGCTCGACCACGTGCTGGCCACGGGGCGCAATGTCAACGTGCTGGTGCTCGACACCGAGGTCTATTCCAACACCGGCGGCCAGGCCTCCAAGGCAACACCGCTCGGAGCCATTGCCAAGTTCGCCGCCGCGGGCAAACGGGTGGCGCGCAAGGATCTCGCCTTGCAGGCGATTGCCTATGGCAATGTCTACGTAGCGCAGGTGGCCATGGGCGCCAATCCGCAGCAGACCTTGCAGGCCTTCCGCGAGGCGGAGGCCTATGAAGGCCCCTCGCTCATCCTCGCCTACAGCCACTGCATCGCCCACGGCTTCGATCTGCGCTATGGCCTCAGGCAGCAGGACCTAGCGGTGGCTTCCGGCTATTGGCCGCTCATCCGCTATGACCCGGCCATGCGCGAGATCGGCGCGGCACCGTTCCGCCTCGATTCGCCGCGCCCCACCATCCCCTTGAAGTCCTATGCCTATAACGAAATGCGCTACCGCGCGCTTGCCCTCACGCGCCCGCAGGAGGCCGCGGCGCTGCTCAAGGAGGCGCAGGAGGCGGTGGAGCAGAAATACCGTGCCTATGAGGATTTCGCCCGCATGAAGAGCGGCCCCATCCCCGCCGAGGCGACCACGGCCGGGCGGGACATCTGATACCGAAAGGACCGGGCCCATGGATCTCACCACACGCTATCTCGGCATGACGCTGAAGAACCCGCTCATTGCCAGCGCCAGCCCGCTCAATTCAAAGCTCGACAACATCCGCCGACTGGAGGATGCGGGCGCCGCCGCCGTGGTGCTGCCCTCCATTTTCGAGGAGCAGATCGCACGCGAGGAAGAGCTTTTCGATGCCCTGATGACCACCGGCATCGACACCTATGGTGAGGCGCTGACCTACTTCCCCGCCCATACCGCCTTTGCGCTCGATACCGTACGCTATGTCGAGGTGGTGGCAGAGGCTGCAGCGGCTGTCGACATTCCGGTGATCGCCAGCCTCAACGGCGTCACCGATCATGGCTGGATCGAGTATGCGCGCGAGATCGAGGCCGCCGGCGCTGCCGCGCTGGAGCTCAACATCTATTTCATTCCCTCCGACCTCTCCCTCACCGGGCGCGACGTCGAGACGCGCTATCTGGAGATCCTGGAGGCGGTGAAAGAGACAGTAAAAATCCCCATTGCCGTCAAGATCGCTCCCTATTTCAGCGCCCCTGGCCACATGGCCCTGGAACTCGACAAGGCCGGCGCCGACGGGCTGGTGCTGTTCAATCGCTTCTATGAGCCCGATATCGACATATCGAAGCTGGCGCTTACCTCCGATCTGGCGCTGTCCAATGCCTACGAAATCCGCCTGCCGCTTCTGTGGATCGGCGTGCTGGCCGGCAAGGTGAAGGCTTCGCTGGCTGCGACGTCGGGAGTGGAGAGCGGCATCGAAGTGGTAAAGTACCTGCTGGCCGGCGCCGATGTGGTGATGACCACCTCTGCTCTCCTGCGGCACGGTATCGGCCACATGAAGGTGCTGCTCGATGATCTCGAGAGCTGGCTTGCGGCGCGTGACATTTCGTCTCCCGACCGCATCAGGGGTCGCATGAGCCGTGCGTCGGTCGACGATCCCACCGCCTTCGAACGCGCCAACTACATCCAGGTGCTGCAAGGCTATCCGGCCGCGTGAGCGCCGCAAGGCAAGCGGCGCAACAGTGCCCGTTTGTCGCCGCCGCAATCACTTCGATTTCAGGGCAAAGACGCCTTTCCAGTCTTTGGGCGGATCGGCCTTCAGGTGCTCGCAGCGCTCGAGGTAGAGTTTTGAGACGCGGTCATCCGCATTGGCCTTGAGCGCTTGGTTGAAGCCGGTGATGGCCTTGTCCCAATCGCCCTTGCGGTAATGGGAGATGGCCTCCCTGAACTGGTTGAGGCAGTCCATGATGTTGGGAAAGCTCTCTTCGCTGTGGAAGTCGAGCACCTCGTAGACCGCCACCGGCCGTGTCTTGCCCTTGACGATGACGCGGTCCATCTCGCGGGTGCGGTAGACGCCTTTCAGTTTCTTGTAGGTGCTTTCACTGATGAGCAGGTTGGCACCGTACTGCTTGCAGGCGCTTTCAAGCCGCGAGGCAAGGTTCACTCCGTCGCCGATGACGGTGTAGTCCATGCGCTTGGGCGAACCGATGTTGCCGGAGACGATGGTGTCGGTGTTGAGGCCGACGCCGATCTCGAAGGCCGGCTGGCCGTTGGCGATGCGCGTCTGGTTCCACTGCGTGAGCTCGCCGAGCATGGAGATCGCCGCCTTGACCGCCCGGTCCTCGTCATCGCCGTGGGCGACGGGCAGGCCGAACACGGCCATGATGGCATCGCCGATGAACTTATCCAGCATGCCGCCGTCACGGGTGATGCAGTCGACCATCATGGTGAAATACTCGTTCAGCACCGCCACGATGCCCTGCGGCCCGAGGGTCTCCGACAGGGTGGTGAAGCCGCGCACGTCGGCGAACAGGACGGTGGCCTCGACGCTCCTGCCGCCCAGCGCCTCGCCGCCGGCCGCCAGAAGCTGGTCGGCGAGCCCTGGGTCCATGTAGCGTGCCATGGTCGACTTCATGCGCTTCTCGCTCGATATGTCCTCGAGGATGATCATGGTGCCGAGCGTCTTGTCCTCGCCGGAGACCAGCGGTTGGATGGTGGCATTGACCGACAGGATGTCCTCGCCGCAGGCAAGATGGGCATCGACAAGGCTGGCGTGCTCGCCGGTCCTTGCGACCCCTTCGGCCTTTTCCGCCACCCAGGCATTGGACCCGTTGAAATAGCCTGTGGCCCTGCGGCCGATGATCTCGTCTGCTTGCGTACGCAGGATGCGGGTGGCAGCGGCATTGCAGGTGACGATCTTGCCAACTTCGTCCAGGGTGATGACCCCGTTGGACATGGATTGCAGCATCGCCTCGTTGTAATTCTTCATGTTCTGCACGTCGGCGAACAGCTTTGCGTTCTCCAGCCCGATGGAGATCTGGGCGGTGAAGGCGCGCAGGCGCTGCTCGTCCTCGTCGGTGAAGGCGCCGCCCTGCTTGTTGAGCACCTGGGTGACGCCGATCACCTCGCCGTGCTTGTTGACGACCGGCACGCACAGGATCGAGCGGGTAAAAAAGCCGGTCTTCTTGTCGAAGGCGGGGTTGAAGCGCAGGTCGGCATAGGCATGCGGTATATTGACCGACCTGGCCGTCGTGAACACGGTTCCCGCGATGCCCAGATGGTTGGGAAAGCGGATCTCGGTCGCCCCCAGCCCTTCGCCCACCTGCGACCACAACTCGTTCGTCTTGGGGTCGTTGAGGAACAGGGTCGAGCGCTCGGCGTGCAGCATCTTGGTCGCCTCGCTCATCACCTTGAGCAAGAGCGAGGCGAGGTCGATTTCGGAGGAATTTGAGTTCGGTGGCGCGGCGCTCGTTCATCTGCTCGACGAAGAGCGAGGAGTGCAGCGTCACCGCCGCCTGGCCGACGATGGCTTCCAGCAATTGCAGATCATCAGCAGTGAACGGCTTGCCGCGACGCTTGTTCAGGCACTGGGCGACGCCGATCACCTCGCCCTTGGCCGTCCTTATCGGTGAGGCGATGATGCTGCGGGTCTTGAAGCCGGTCTGCTGGTCGATCTTGCGGTTGAAGCGTGGGTCCTCGTAGGCATCGTTGATGATGAGGCCGCGGCCTTCCTGAAAAACATGGCCGGCGATGCCTTGCGTGTTCATGAAGCGGATCTCGCGGCGGAAATTGCCTTGCGCATAGCGCGAATAGAGCTCGCCCGTTTCCTCATCGTTGAGAAAGATGGTGGTGCGCTCGACCCCCAGCTCCCACGAGGTCATCTCGATGAGGGCTTCGAGCAGATCATCGTGGGTTTCGGCCGCCGTCACCTTGCGGGTGACGTTGAGCAGCATTTCCGCCACCCTCAGGCGCTTGCCGACATCGGCGTCCTCGGCGAGCTCGTCAGGCCGGGTCTCCTCCTGCACGATGGTTTCCGCGTTAGTCATGCCACAACCCTTATCCACTTCGCTCGGCCGCGCACCGACTCAGGTTCCCGAACTCTCGGCCGGCGCCTGGCGTTGAGCAGATGCCTCGAGTCGCTCGCGCAGCGCGGCGATGGTGCCGTGGAGGTGGCGGACCTCGTCGCTGTGCGCCCTCTTCAGCTCATCGATGCGCTGATCGGACTGGGCGCTCAGCATCTCGATGCGCTCGCGCAGGGCCGCCGCGGTGCTCTTGAGCTGCACCACCTCGCCCGACAGATCGCGCGCCGTTTCCTGAACCGCTTCCTCCTTGGCGATGCGGGCTTCCTCGAGCTTGTTGCGCATGGCCTGCATGGCCGTCTTGAGCTGGGAGACCTCCGCATTTGATGTGGCCACTGCCGCTTGCACGGCACGGTCCTTTTCATACTGCGCCTGCTCGATCTGCTCGCGCAGCGCCGCTATGGTGGTGCGCAGTTGGCGGATTTCCAGCTCGCCCGCCCGCAAAGCATCGGTGTCGGCTTCGCCCAAGGGATACTCTCTCGCTTGCACAATCTGACCGCCAAGCCTATCCGATTGGCCGTTTCTTGACCAGAATGCGGCTGAGGCGCCAAAGGGGGGCCCTCGGCTTGGCTCTTAACCGGCTGCGCATTTCAACTCACGATAGGACCTCGAAAAAACACCTGCCACGCCTGAAAGGATCGCCCGATAGTCCATGCCGCCCGTATCTTCCCACATGGGTGAGATCGTTGCCATCGAAGGCACCATCGTCGATGCCCGCTTTGCTGCCGCCGTGCCGCAGATCGGCAATCTGCTCGAAGGTGGAAGCGATAATGACGTGCTCATCGAGGTCGCCAGCATCGTCGGTGAAAAGACGGTGCGCGGTATCGTGCTCAAGTCGTCGCCGGCGCTCGGGCTCGGCATGGCGGTGCGCGATACCGCCGGGCCACTGTCAGTGCCAGTGGGAAAAGGCGTGCTAGGGCGCATGCTCAACATGTTCGGCGAACCCATCGACGGCCTGGGCGACCTCGCCGACACCCGCACATGGCCGGTGCGCCGGCCGCCGGTGCCGCTTGCCCGCCGCACCGTGGGCGCCGGCATCTTCCTGACCGGCATCAAGGCCATCGACCTCCTGGCGCCGCTCGAGCGCGGCGGCAAGGCGGGCCTGTTCGGCGGCGCCGGTGTGGGCAAGACGGTGCTCATCACCGAGATGATCCACAACATGGTGGCCGAATACGAGGGCGTATCCCTGTTCTGCGGCATCGGCGAGCGCTGCCGTGAGGCGGAAGAGCTTTATCGCGAGATGCAGCGCGCCAGGGTCTTGGAGGGCTCGGTCCTGGTGTTCGGGCAGATGAACGAGGCGCCCGGCGTGCGCTTCCGCGTCGGCCACGCTGCCCTCACCATGGCGGAATATTTCCGCGACGTGATGAACCGCGACGTGCTGGTGCTCATCGACAACATCTTTCGCTTCGTGCAGGCGGGCTCGGAAGTCTCCGCCCTGCTGGGGCGCATCCCCTCGCGGGTCGGTTACCAGCCGACGCTGGGCACCGAGCTGGCCGAGCTGGAAGAGCGCATCTGCAACACCTCGGCGGGATCGGTCACTTCCATCCAGGCGGTCTATGTGCCGGCCGACGATTTTACCGACCCGGCCGCCACCCACACCTTTGCCCATCTCTCGGCGGCGATCGTGCTGGCGCGCAAGCGCGCGAGCCAGGGCCTGTTTCCGGCGGTCGATCCCTTGCATTCCTCTTCCAAGATGCTCAACCCCGGAGTGGTGGGCGAGCGCCATTACCGTATCGCGCAAGGGGTGCGAACGGCTCTCGCCGAATACGAGGAGCTCAAGGACATCATCGCCATGCTCGGCATGTCGGAATTGTCGGCGGCCGACCGCGCCACCGTCTCCAAGGCGCGGCGGCTTGAACGCTTCCTCACCCAGCCATTCTTTTCCACCGAGCAGTTTACCGGCCATACCGGCCGCCTGGTGGCGCTGGACGAAACCCTTGACGGGGCCGAGCGCATCCTCTCGGGCGAATTCGCCGGGCGGCCGGAGCGCGATTTCTATATGATCGGCGGCCTCGACGATCTCGATCAGCAGGCAGGCGACAAGGCGGGACAGGCAGGTGGCTGAGACATCGATGCATCTCATCCTCACGACGCCGGTGGAGACGGTCGTCGATCAACCCGTCCACCGGCTCAGCGCACGTGGCAGCGACGGCGCCTTCGGACTTTTGCCGCACCATATCGACATTGCCGTGCCGCTGGTGCCCGGCATCGTCGCTTACGTAGATGAGGAAGGCTATGAACATTTCGCCGCTATCGACATAGGCGTCCTCATCAAGACCGGTTCCAGCTTGCGCATCGTTACCCGGCGGGCGGTCAAGGGGGACGACCTTGCCGGCCTGCAGCGACTGGTGGAAGCCGAGTTCCTCAACCTGAGCGATCTCGAGCGCGACGCCCGCCTGGCGCTGGCGCGCCTGGAGGCCGGTGTTGTGCGCCGCTTCCTCGAACTGGAAGACAGTAGACGGCCGCAATGAGCGAGCCTGACGCCAACCGCCGCGAGGACCTCGCCCCGGAAAACACGGCCGGCGAGATCGGGCGTGCGGCCGAGCGGCGGCTGAAAGCCCGGCGCGAGCGCCGCCATGGCGTATGGTTCGGTCTCGGCATGTTCGGCCTCGTCGGCTGGTCGGTGGCAGTGCCGACGCTTGCCGGAATCGCGCTCGGATGGTGGCTCGACCGCACCATGCCGGAACGCTTTTCCTGGACTCTGGCGCTCTTGCTGGCAGGCGCGGTGCTGGGGGCGATGAACGCCTGGTTCTGGGTCAACAGGGAAAGCCGCGGTGATTGAAGGCACGCAAGGACGTGCGGTTGGACTTTTCGCGGCGAGCAGCATAGTTGTGCTCGCCGTGACGGCACGGGCGCGGCCGGACCGGTGGGGAGCTTCGCTGCCATTCTGAACTGGCACGAATAACATGAGGGAAAGGATTCGAACGAGATGCCGAGAGCGACGCAGGGTGACAGACGCCATGTCGATTTGCTGGTTCTGGCGCTGCTGGCGTTCTTTGTCGGTTGCGTGGGCGGGATCGGTGCGTGGGGTTTTCGTTTGCTTATCGGCCTTTTCCACAACGTCCTTTTTCTCGGCAAATTCGACGTCTTCTACGATGCCAACGTACATACACCGCCCGGTCCCTGGGGATGGGGGATCGTTCTCGTGCCGGCCCTGGGGGCGGTCGTCGTGGCCTTCCTGGTCAAGAACTTCGCGCCCGAGGCCAAGGGGCATGGCGTTCCCGAGGTGATGGAAGCCATTCACTATAATCGGGGTCGCATTCGTCCGGTCGTGGCGATCATCAAATCTCTGGCATCGGCCGTCTCCATCGGCAGCGGCGGCGCAGTCGGACGTGAGGGACCGATCGTGCAGATTGGCGCGGCCTTCGGATCACTCGTCGGCGAGCTGACCCACCTCAGAACCCAGGATCGAATTACCCTGATTGCCGCCGGTGCCGGTGCCGGGATCGCGGCCACCTTCAATGCGCCGCTGGGCGGGATCGTCTTCGCCATAGAGCTATTGCTGGTTTCGATCAACGCGCGCACGCTGCTTGTCGTGATCCTGGCCACGTCGGTGGCAACCTACATCAGCCGAATGCTGCTGGGCACGCATCCCTCCTTCTACGTTCCCGCCCTGGAGAGCCCCGAGTTCTATCTGGCACAACCGTGGAGCCTCGTGCTTTTCCTGGTGCTAGGCGCCCTGATGGGGTTGGCGTCCGTGGCCTTCATCAAGGGTATCTACGGGATGGAGGATCTCTTTGACGCCATCCCCGGCAACTATTACACCCGGCACGTCCTGGGGATGGCGTGCGTCGGCGTGGTGATGGCATTGTTGATGCGCTTTTCCGGGCACTACTACGTTCAGGGCGTCGGCTACGCCACCATCATGGACCTCCTCCACGGAGTGCTGAATGCCCCGTGGCTGTTGCTCCTGCTGCTGCTGCTCAAGCTGCTGGCCACCTCACTGTCTCTGGGCTCGGGCGCGTCCGGCGGCGTGTTTTCACCAGGTCTGTTCATAGGGGCGACGGGCGGGGCGGCGTTCGGGCATTTTTGCATCGCCCTGGCCCTCGGATTCGGCATCGACATCCCCACCTTCGCCATGGCCGGCATGGCGGCGATGTTCGCCGGCACCACCGGCGCGGCGCTGACCGGGATCATCATGGTCTCGGAAATGACCCGGGACCCGGCCGTCATTCTTCCGCTGGTGATCAGCGCGACAATGGCTTACGCCGTTCGCAAGTTGTTGATGAACGAAAGCATCTACACGATGAAGCTGATCAGCCGCGGCCACATCGTGCCGCAAGGGCTGCAGGCCCCCCTTCTTGCCAGCAAGCCCCTTGAAGCCTTCATGAAAACCGATTTCGTCGTGGCAAGTCCAAGCAAGCCCGTCGAGGCCGTTGATGGCGTGATTCTGGTGGAAAAGGAGGGCCATGTGGTGCAAGTCTTCGATCGTCGCACGTCGTCGACCGTTGCCGCGACCGCGCCTGACGACTTGCCCCGCCGTAGCCTGCGCTACACGATCGTCGGCCCGGGAGAGAATCTCCGTACGGCTCCACGCATTCTCCTGGAATCGGATACTGAGATCCTGCTTGTATCGCGTCACCCGACGCACCAAGAGGCTTCGGACATCCTCGGCTACGTGACGGCCAGGATGGTTGCAAGTTACCTCGAGGAGGGTGAGCAAATCCTCTAGCTCTTCAGGCAACGCCGCAACCAGCCTCAGCGAAGGCTCAGGACGCCTCTGCAATTCGGAGGCGCAAACCCGGTCAAATGATTCAATATGGTCGGACAGTGCTCTAGCGACTATCATTGAAATTATACGTAGCCGGTGACGGCCGCCACCGCAGCCAACTCGATCATGGACCGCCGCGCTGGCGCCGGTCGCGGCGAGACGGTTGCTCGAGGCGTCCAGTGTCGATGCAGGGGAGACCGAATGAACTCGCCGATCTCCATCACCCTCTTCCTCGTGACCGGCATCGCGCTCGGCGCGGCCTATCTGAGCATCCTCTGGGTCTCGGTGAAGGCGGCGACGCGCGGTGGCGGCCTGTCGCCGCTCGCCGTCGGCGGGCTGGCCCGGCTGGTGCTGGTGGTGGCGGTCGGTTACGTCATCGTGCGCCTCGGGGCCGGCGGCTTCGACATGCTGGCGGCGCTGGCGGGCTTCGTGGCAGCGCGCTATGCCGGCGTCGCCATCGTCCACCTCGATGTGCCCAAGCCAACAGACAAGGCGGACGGCTGATGGAGATCACCCCCGATACCCATATCATCTTCACCGTCGCCGGCATCGCCGTCAGCGCCACGGTGGTGTGGACCTGGGTGGTGATGGCGCTGCTGGTCGCTGCTTCCATCGCCATGACGCGCAATCTCACCAGCGATTTCGCTCCCTCGCGCTGGCAGAACTTTCTCGAAGCGCTGATCGGCGAGACGCAGCGCCAGATCGCCGAGGTGAGCCACCATGACCCCGGCCCTTACCTGCCCTTCGTCGGCACCCTGTTCGTGTTCATCGCCACCTCCAACCTGCTCATCGTGTTTCCCGGCTACGAGCCGCCCACGGCCTCGCTGTCGACCACCGCGGCACTGGCCTTGTGCGTGCTGGTGGCGGTGCCGATCTACGGCATCGTCGAAAGCGGCCTGTGGCGCTATCTGAAGAACTACATGGAGCCGACCGTCTTCATGCTGCCGTTCAACGTCATCGGCGAGATCTCGCGCACCATTGCGCTGGCGGTCAGGCTTTACGGCAATGCCATGAGCGGGGTGGTGCTGGCCGGCATCCTCATCTCCATCGCCCCGTTCCTGTTCCCGGTGGTGCTCAAGCTGCTCGATCTGCTCATCGGCTTCATCCAGGCCTACATCTTTTCGGTACTGGCCATGGTCTATATCGCCTCGGCGCTGAGGGCGCGGCGCGGCAACGCCGCCTCCTCCCCCGATGCCCAGCCGTCATCCGCAACAAACGAAAGCAAAAAAGGAGCATAAGTATGGAACCCCACGTCGTGATCGCGGCGGTGTCGATCCTGACGGCCGGTCTCACCATCGGCATCGGCGTCATCGGCCCGTCGCTGGGCGAGGCGCGTGCCGCCGCCAGCGCGCTCGAGGCCATCGCGCGCCAGCCGGATGAGTCCAACACCATCACCCGCACCCTGTTCGTGTCGCTGGCGATGATCGAGTCGACCGCCATCTACTGTTTCGTGGTGTCGATGATCCTCATCTTCGCCAACCCCTTCTGGACCGCCGTGCTACCCAAGGCCGGAGGCTGATCCCATGCAGATCGATTGGGTCACGGTGACGGCCCAGATCGTCAATTTCCTGGTGCTGGTGTGGCTGCTGAAGGTCTTTCTCTACCGGCCCATCACCGCGGCCATGGCGCGGCGCGAGGCGGCGATCAAGGTAAGACTGGACGAGGCCGCCCGAATGAAGACCGAAGCCGACAAGCGCGCCGCCGATCTGGCGCGCGAGCGCCAGGAGCTGGAGGCCAAGCGCCAGTCGCTGCTGACCGAGGCGCGGGGCGAGGCCGATGCGCTCAAGCGCAAGCTCACCGCCGAGGCGCGCAGCGAGGTGGAGCAGAAACGCAAAGCCTGGCATGACGAGCTGAGCCAGGGCCGGGCCGAGTTCCTGGCGACAATCTCCAGCGAGGCGACGGCGGGATTTCAGCACCTGGCCGGCGATGCCATGCAAGATCTGGCGGATGAAAGCCTCACCGACCGCTTTGCCCTGACGCTGGCGCGTCGCCTCGCCGATTTGTCCGAGGCCGATAAGACGCGCATGTCGGCGGCCATCGCGGGCAATGGCGGCCGGCTTGTGGTGGAGGCGCCGGCCGCGATTTCCACTGCCAGCAGAAAGAAGCTCGACGCGGCCATCCACGCCGCCCTCGGTGAGGGGGTGAAGACCGATTATGCCCAACCCCAGAGCGAGCTCACCGGCATCCGCCTGCGCGCCCACGGCGAAACCATCGAATGGACCATCAGCGATTATGTCGCGCGCTATGCGCAAAAGCTGGCGGACGCCTTTCCCGGCGAGGCGGGGGCCGGCCTTGGCTGACGATCTGAAAACTCTGGCTTGCCGCTTCGGCACTGCCCTCGAGGCGGCATTGCCGCAAGGCGCCTTTCAGCCTGCGGTACAGGAGGTGGGCACGGTGATCGCCGTCGGCGACGGCATCGCCGAGGTGAGCGGTCTCGACCATGTGGGGCCTGACGAATTGATCCGCTTTCCGGCCGGGCTTTACGGCCTCGCCGCCAGCATCGGCAAGGAACGCATCGGTGTCATCCTGCTGGGGGCCGAAGAAGCGCTGCACGTGGGCGCAGATGCCTTGCGCACCGGCCGTGCCATCGACGTGCCCGTTGGCGATGAGCTCCTCGGCCGCGTGGTCGATGCCCTCGGCCGGCCGCTCGACGGCGAAGGCCCGATTGCCGCCCATGCGCGCAAGCCGGTCGAGCAGGCCGCACCCGCCATCATCGACCGCGCCCCAGTCACCACGCCGTTGCAGACCGGCATCAAGGCCATCGACGCCACCATCCCCATTGGCCGCGGCCAGCGCGAGCTCATCCTCGGCGACCGCCAGACCGGCAAGACCACCATCGCGCTCGATACCATCCTCAACCAGTTCGATACCGGCGTCACCTCCATCTATTGCGCCATCGGTCAGCGCTCCTCGGCGGTGGCCGCGGTGATCGCCACCCTCAAGGCGGCCGATGCCCTCAAGCGCTCGATCATCGTTGCCGCAGCGGGCGAGGACGCGCCGGGCCTGCAATACGTCGCCCCTTACGCCGCCACCGCCATGGCCGAGTATTTCATGCGCCGCGGCCATGACGTGCTCATCGTCCATGACGACCTCACCCGCCATGCCCGCGCTTATCGCGAGCTGTCGCTGCTATTACGCCGGCCGCCGGGACGTGAGGCCTATCCGGGCGACATCTTCTACCTGCACGCCCGCTTGCTGGAGCGCGCCACGCATCTGAAATCGGAACTGGGCGGCGGCTCGTTGACCGCGCTTCCCATCATCGAGACACAGGCGCAGAACCTTTCCGCCTATATCCCCACCAACCTCATCTCCATCACAGACGGGCAGATCTATGTCTCGCCCGAGCTGTTCAGCCGCGGCATCATGCCGGCCATCGACATCGGGCTGTCGGTATCGCGGGTGGGCGGCGATGCCCAGCTTGCCGCCTATCGCAGCGTGGCCGGCGACCTCAAGCTCGCTTACGCCCAGTATCAGGAGCTGGAAACGTTCTCGCGCTTCGGCAGCCGCCTCGACCCCGACACGCTGGCGCAACTGGAGCGCGGGCAGCGGGTGCGCGAGATCCTGCGCCAGAACGAGCACGACCTGGTGCCGGTGGGCGAGCAGATCGCGGTGCTGCTGGCGGCGACCAGCGGCCTTTTGGACAAGCTTCCGGTCGAAGCGGTGGCCAAGGCCGAAGCCGCCATCCGCCAAGGCATCGCCGGCGAGCCGCGTCTCGTCGAGGCCATCGCCGGGGGTGAGGCGATCTCGGCCGACCTGCGCAATGAGCTTTTGGCCGAGGCCCGTCAGGCCATCGTCCCATTTATGCCCAAGGCGGACAACAAGCCATGACCAGTCTTGAGCACCTGCGCCACCGCATCGCCAGCACCCAGGACCTCAAATCCATCGTCCGGGTGATGAAGTCCCTGTCGGCCGCCTCCATCAGCCATTACGAGCAGGCCGCCCGGCGCCTCGGCGACTACGAAACGGCGGTGGACGAGGCCATGCAGGTGGTGCTGATGAACGGCGCCGTGCCGCTCGATGCACCGCAGGCCAAAACGCGCCATGCGGCGCTGGTGGTCATGGGTTCCGACCGCGGCCTGTGCGGGCGCTTCAACGAGATCGTCACCGATGCCGCCATCGCCCTGATTAACCACCTGGCGGCAAGCCATGAGAGGGTGACGCTGCTGGCGGTGGGGGCGCGGGGGGCACAGCGCCTGGAGTCGGCAGGGCATCCGCCGCAAGCCCTCTTCGCCCAGCCCGGCTCGGTGAGCGGGCTTGCCCGCACCATCGAGACCATCCTGCTGCAACTGGACGCCTGGCAGCGTGAGCGTGCTCTCGACCGTGTACTCGTCGTCTACAATGCCGAGACCGAACGGAAGGACGAAAGCGAGGTGCGGCACGAAACACTGCTGCCCATGGCACCCGCCGACCTTGCAGCGCTGGCCGGGCGGGACTGGCCCTCGCGCACGCGGCCCCTGTTCGATGGCGAGCCGGGGGCGGTGTTCGAGGCGCTGGTGCGCGAGCGGCTGTTCATCGCGCTGATGCTGGCGGGCGCTTCCTCGCTTGCTGCCGAGCATGCCACCCGCCTTGCCGCCATGCAGGCCGCCGACCGCAACATCGACGACAAGCTGGAGGAGATGGAAGGCGATTTCCGCCGCCTGCGCCAGGAGACCATCACCGAAGAACTCATGGACATCGTGACGGCCTATGAATCGGCCACCGGCCGGCGGCGACATCACACAGGCTGAATGCCGCACCTGCGCCGTAACGGCATGTTAGACTCGATTCGCTAGCGGATAAGCACCGCTTGCCATCAAGGAGCGCATCACCGATGCCCTCACTCGTCACCTCCCGCCGCTTCGGCCCCTTGTTCGGCTGTCAGTTCCTCGCCGCGCTCAACGACAATTTCGTCAAGAACGTGCTGGTGTTCCTCATCGTGTTCACCCTGGTGCACAGCAATGGTCCGGCACTGGTGACGCTCGCGGGGGCCGTGTTCATCACCCCGTTCTTCCTGTTCTCGGCCTTCGGCGGCCAGCTTGCCGACAAGTTCGACAAGGCGCGGGTGGCGCAGAAACTGAAGCTCGCCGAGATCGGCATCGCCGCCATCGGCGCCCTCGGCTTCTATTTGCAGTCGGTGACGGTGCTGATGACGGCGCTGGGGCTGACGGGCCTGCTTTCGGCTCTCTTCGGCCCCATCAAATACGGCATCCTGCCCGAGCTTCTCACGACCAAGGAACTCACCGCCGGCAACGCCCTCATCGAGAGCGCCACCTTCATCGCCATCCTCCTGGGCACCCTGGCGGGCGGGCTCGCGGTGGGCCATGTGCCGGCCTCAGTGGTGGCCGCCGCGATGATCGCCATTGCGATTGCCGCCTGGGGCCTTTCGCTGCTCATTCCCTCGCCCGGACCGTCCTCGCCCGGCATCGCCATCGACCGGAACCCCTTGCGTTCCACCTGGATGCTGCTGGCCGAGCTTAAAGAAACCCCTCGCCTGTGGAACGGCGCCGTCATCGTCTCGTGGTTCTGGGTGGTGGGGGCCATCATGCTGTCGATCCTGCCGCCCATGGTGAAGGAGGCTCTCGGCGGCGCCCAGAGCCTGGTCACCGCCTGCCTCATCACCTTCGTCGTCGGTATTGCGGTGGGCTCAGGGCTGGCGGCGCGCGCCTCGAAACTCAGGCCCAATCTCGGCGTGGTGCCGGTGGGCGCCCTGTTCATGGGACTGTTTGGCCTTGACCTCGCCTGGCTGATCGGCACCACCACTGCAAGCCCGCTCAAGCTTACAGTCGCCGACCTCGTCACGCGCTGGCAGGGCATTCGCCTGATGATCGATCTGTTGGGCCTCGCCGCGGCGGGCGGGCTGTTCATCGTGCCTTCTTTCGCTGCCGTGCAGGCCTGGGCGCCGGCCGAGCGGCGCGCCCGGGTGGTCGCCACCACCAACATCATTTCCGCCGCCTTCATGGCCGGCGCTGGCCTCATGCTCGCCGCCGTCCAGTCGCGGGGCGTCGGCTTTGCCAGCCTCCTGACCGGGCTCGGCCTCGCCAATCTGGCGGTGGCGGGGCTCATCGTGCGCTACTGGGGGCGTGAGACGCTGCGCGACCTCGCCACCCTCGTCTTCGGCCTCGTCTACCGGGTGGAGGTGAGGGGCGCCGACAACATGCCGGCGCCCGGCACGCCGCTGATCATCGCCCCCAATCATGTGAGCCTGCTCGACGGGCCGCTCATCCATTGCTTCCTGCCCATCGATGCCGTCCTTGCCATTGACACCGGCATGACCCGCAAGTGGTGGATGAAGCCGCTCCTGTGGGGCCTGCCGCATTATCCCATCGACCCCGCACGGCCGCTGTCGGCGCGCCACCTGATGGCCGCCATCAGGCAGGGCGAGCCGCTGGTCATCTTCCCCGAGGGCCGCATCACGGTGACCGGCCAGCTCATGAAGATCTACGACGGCACCGCCATGATCGCCGACAGGACCGATGCCGTCATCGTGCCTGTGCGCATCGAGGGGGCCGAGCGCTCAACCTTGAGCTACCTGGTGCAGGGCCAGATCAAGAAGGCGCTGTTCCCGCGGATTCGCCTGACGGTGGAGAAGCCTGTGAAGCTTGCCGTCGATCCCGCCTTGCGCGGCAGGCATCGCCG
>Ga0307436_1000306_pt1 | contig 22637 bp, 24 predicted proteins | sample SalMarWE160440MG_FD_202513 | JGI IMG/M metagenome (GOLD analysis project Ga0307436, IMG submission 202513) | Salt marsh sediment microbial communities from the Plum Island Ecosystem LTER, Massachusetts, United States - WE1604-40 | ecosystem: Environmental > Aquatic > Marine > Intertidal zone >...
GGCGAAGTCCCGAGCAGTTTCCAGCTTCGTATCGACGTCCAGCAGTTTCACGTCGTGACCGAAGGCAATCCGACGGCCGAGATCACGTTCCAGGTCAAGCTCCTCGATCCGGACGGCGAGATCGTCGATTCCAAACTGTTCAAGACGTCGGCTCCAGCTTCGGGAAGCGATGCGCGCGCCTATGTGGATGCGCTGAGTGCGGCCTTCAGCAAAATGGAGAAAGAACTTCTCGACTGGACCATTGCGAAGCTCAATGCCGCACCTATTCCGCCGGTCACCGTGGCGCCGCCCGAACCCGGCGCTATGCCATCGAATACTGACGCCATGCCCGAGATGCCTCCGGCTCCCGACCAGCCATAGGAGCGGAGGATGGATATGCGGCGCGCGAGGAGTCTTTGTACGGCGCTGATTCTGAGTTTAGACAGCCTCACTGTTAGTGCCGCGGCCAAAGAACCGGCCACGAACGGTCCGATCCCGCACCCTGTGAGCATCGCCGCAGTGAATGGCGAGCTAGCCGTCACGCTGACCGCCAGGCCCGCGCCCGTCACCGTCGCGGGGCACACTGTCGTCAGCAATGTCTATAACGGCATATACATCCCGCCGGTCCTGCGCTTGAAACGCGGCAACACGCTTCACCTGCGCCTCGTCAATGCCATCGGCCGCTCCGACATCGAGGTGGAGAAGCCGGAAGTCACGAACCTGCATTTTCATGGCATGGCGATCGCGCCCGTCCAACCGGCCGACGACATCTACATGCTGATCCCCGCGCTCGACATGAATCACGGTAACCACACGGCGCATCCCGGCATCGACCTGAAGAACACCAACAGCTTCGAGTACCAATTGCGGGTGCCGGACAATCATCCTATGGGCGTGTTTTGGTATCACCCCCACCCGCACGGCTTCACCGAAGGCCAAGTGCTCGGCGGCCTGTCCGGAATGCTGATCATCGACGGGTTGGTCGAGACCCAATACCCGGAGCTGTCGAGGCTGCCGCACCGGACGCTCATCTTCAAGGACATCGAGCTGCCGGGCTACAAGGACAGCGATCCCAAGATCAAGACAGTCAATGGCGTCCTCGGTGGCACGCTCGACCTGCGGCCGGGCGCTTTCGAGGTCTGGGAGCTCGGCAATCTCGCCGCCGATTCCTATATCGACCTCGCGCTCGACAGCCACACCTTCTTCGTGCTCGGGCGCGACGGCAACCCCCTCGTCCAACCCGAGGAAACGAATCATGTTTTCCTGCCGCCCGGGTCACGCGCGCTAGTCGTGGTCGGCGCCGGCCCGGCGGGGCGCTACGCGCTGCGCAGCCGCAAGGTTGAGACCGGGCGTCTCGGCGATCCCAACCCCGAGGTCGTGCTCGCGACGCTCCGCGTCCAAGGCAAGCCGGTCAAGGGCGGCACGGCCATCCGCGTCCGCCTTCGTCAGCCGGCCGCCGCGCCTGACATGATCGGACCGACCGCGGCGGAAGTCGCGGCACTGCCCGTCACAGGAAAGCGGCGGATCGTCTATACCGAGAATGCCGACGGCACGAAGTTCTACATCAACGGCAAGTCGTTCAGGGCCGACCGCATCGACGTCGACGTGAAGCTCGGCGACGTCGAGGAATGGACCATCGTCAACAACACTGACGAGCGCCACACCTTCCATATCCATCAGACGGATTTCCTCGTTGAATCGACCGGCGGCAACCCGCTCGAGACCACCGGCATGCGCGATAACGTCGATCTCCCCTATCGCGATCCGAAGGCCCGCAAGCCCTCTGAGGTCTGGGTGAAGATCCCCTTCACGAACCCCGTCATCGTCGGCAAATTCCCCTTCCACTGCCACATTCTTGAGCACGAGGACGGCGGGATGATGCTGAATCTGCGGGTCCGCGCGCCCTAGAACCTCTCATTGATCTGGCTCAACGACTGGCGCCGAAGGCCGCGAGATCGTTTCCGGCATGAGCTACTCACCCATTCGCGCCGAAGCGCAGGGGCATGCGGGACGCGACACTATGGAGCTGCTGGAGGCCATCGATGGACGCCGGTCCGTGCGCGAGTACACCGACGCGCCGGTGGACGATTCCGTGGTGCGCGAGCTGATCGGCGCGGCGATTAAGGCGCCCAGCGCCATCAACCAGCAACCTTGGGCTTTCGTCGTCGTTAACGACTCCGCGCTGCTGACTCGCATCTCGGATCAGGCCAAGGCATATCTTCTCAAGGCGTCGCTCGGCACGCCGGCGCACCCCTTCCGCGAGATGCTGAACGATCCGAAGTTCCATATTTTCTATCACGCACCTATCTTGGTGGTGATCGCCGCCGCCGAGCCTACGGACTGGGCGGTCGAAGATTGTGCGCTTGCCGCGGAGAACCTGATGCTCGCCGCCTACGCCAAAGGTCTCGGCACCTGCTGGATCGGCTTCGCCCAGCATTGGCTCGCCACCGCCGACGGCAAGGCGGCGCTTGGCGTGCCCGCGACCTATGCCGCCATCGCGCCGATCATCGTCGGCCATCCGCGCCGCCAGCCGCCGCCCGTGCCCCGCAAGGCCCCCGAGATTCACTGGCTCGGCAAAACACAGCCCAAGGCGTGACCGCTCGGCCCTCCTGCCGCATATTGCCTCCGTGAGACCGGACACGATATCGAGGCCCGACGCGCCCCTTGCCTATGCGCAGCCGGCTGCCGACGTGCTCGCGCAGCAAGAGGTCAGCGTCGAACAAGGCCTCAGCGAGCAAAAGGTCGCCGCCCGCCTCGAGCGCTACGGGCCGAACACTCTGATCACCCATCCCGAGCGAACGGCCTTCGCTATCCTCATCGATCAGCTGAAGAGCCCCGTGGTCTGGCTGCTCGGCGCTGCGGCCGCCGTGGCTGCCGTGTTCGGCGAATGGAGCGAGACCATCGCCATCGTCGCCGTGCTCGTCATCAACACGATCATTGGCTTCGTCACCGAGCTGCGGGCCACTCGCTCCATGGAGGCCTTGCGCAAGCTCGGCTCCCGCGCCTCGCGCGTGCGCCGCGACGGCAAGATCAGGATCGTCTCCGCCGAGGAGGTCGTGCCTGGCGACATTGTGGTGCTGGAAAGCGGCGACGTGGTCACCGCCGACATGCGTCTGGTCGACGCTAAGAACCTGTTCGCCGACGAATCCACGCTCACCGGGGAATCCGTACCCGTTCAAAAGGGTACCGCCCCTGCGCCTGCCGATGCCATCATCGCCGATCAGACCTCCATGGCGCATAAAGGCACGGCAATCACGCGCGGCACGGGCGCCGGCGTCGTCGTTGCTACCGGCATGGACACAGAGCTCGGTCTCACCACCAAACTCGTGATAGAGGCGGAGGAGGACACCTCCCCGCTCGAACGCAAGCTGGCCCAGCTCACAGCTCAGCTCGTCAATGCCACGCTCGTCATCACCGCGCTTATCGCCGTCGCCGGCATGGCTATGGGCCGCGACCTCATCCTCATGATCGAGGCGGGCATCGCGCTCGCCGTCGCCGCCATTCCCGAAGGTCTGCCCATCGTCGCCACCATGGCACTTGCCCGCGGCATGTGGCGTATGGCCAAGCGCAACGTCGTCGTGGAGCGCCTGGCGGCGGTCGAGACGCTCGGCGCCACCACGGTCATCTGCACCGACAAGACTGGCACTCTGACCGAGAACCGTATGACGGTAGAGCGGGTCTGGCTGCCGTCGGCCCGCTATGGCCTCGATCCCGAACGCGGCGAGATCGTCGATGAGTCAGGAAATAAGGCCGCGCTCGAGGGGCCCTTGCGGCGAACCCTCGAGGTCGGCGTCCTGTGCGGCACGGCGACTCTCAACGCCGAGGACGAGCGCGGCGCCGGGGATCCCATGGAGCTAGCACTCCTTCGGCTTGGCGCACTCGCCGGCCTCGACCGCGAGGATCTGCTTGAGACATGGCCCGAGCGGCACGAGATCGCCTTCGACACCGAAACCAAGATGATGGCGACCGCGCACAAGCGCGACGGCCGCCTGTTCGTCGCCGTCAAGGGCGCACCGGAAGCGGTGCTCGATGCCTCGGCAACCATCGGCGCGGACGCGAAGGCGCCGATCACCACGGAAGTCCGTGAGGATTGGCTGCGCCATGCCACGTCGCTTGCGGCGGACGGATTGCGGGTCCTGGCCCTCGCCGAGGCCAGGATTCCATTGGATGCGACGCCCGCCTATGAGGACCTCACCTTTCTCGGCCTGGTCGGCTTCCGCGACCCCCCGCGCCTGGAGGTCAAGGAGGCCATTGCCGATTGCCGGCAGGCCGGCATCCGCGTGGTCATGGTCACCGGCGACCACGCCATCACCGCCCAGAAGATCGCCGAAGGTCTCGGCATTGCCGAGCCCGGCGCCGGTATCGTGCAGGGCCGAGAGTTGGAAGCACTCGGCGTGCTCGGCGAGCACGAGCGCCGCCGCGTGCTGGAAACGCCGGTCTTCGCCCGCGTGACGCCGGCCCAGAAGCTCGATCTTGTCCGGCTCTACCAAACCGCGGGCGACGTGGTGGCCATGACCGGTGACGGCGTCAACGACGCGCCGGCTTTGCAGAAGGCGGATATTGGCGTGGCCATGGGCTTGCGCGGCACCGAGGTGGCCCGCGAAGCGGCCGATATCGTGCTACGCGACGACGCCTTCGGCAGCATCGTCGCGGCGATCCGCGAAGGCCGCGTGATCTTCGGCAATCTCCGCCGCTTTCTGGTCTACCTGCTGTCCTGCAATATCAGCGAGGTCATGGTCGTGGCGCTCGCAGTCGTGACCGGCCTGCCGCTGCCACTCCTGCCGCTCCAGATCCTGTTCCTCAACCTCGTGACCGACGTGTTCCCCGCTTTCGCTCTTGCCACCGGCGAAGGTGAGAAGGATGTGCTGCGCCGTCCGCCGCGCGATCCGAGTGAACCGCTGCTCGCCTGGCCGCAATGGACCTTCATCGGCGTCTATGGCGCACTTCTGACCGCCTCGACCCTCGGCGTGCTGATCGTCGGCCACTATGAGTTTGAACTTCATGGCAAGGCGCTGGTGACCCTGACCTTCCTGACGCTCGCTTTCGGTCAATTGGTCCACGTCTTCAACATGCGCGAACCCGGCTCGCCGATCCTTCGCAATGCTGTCACCCGCAACCCTTATGTCTGGTTGGCTGTTCTCTTCTGCAGCGGCCTCTTGCTCGGTGCCGTCTACCTTCCGCCCTTCGCCAACGCCCTTCAGATCGCGCCGCCCGACCGCGATGGCTGGCTCCTCGTGACCGCCGCAAGCATGTTGCCGCTCGTCCTAGGGGCGATGTTCGGGGTGGCACGAGCAATCCTGGCGCGAAGGTCTCGCGGCTAGGTCGCGCTGGCGGGAGCGCTAGCTAGGCAGTTCAATCGTCATGCCGTCATGGGCGAGGCTTGCCTCCACGCCTTGCGTGGCGCCGAGCTTTCTCACGCGCGCGGCGATGGTCCGGCCGTCGCTGCCGACGATGCCGCTACCGCAATGGGTGAAAATGGCGTGGCGAACGCCCTCCGCCCCGCACCACCCAAGCTGCGCGGCGATCGGCGCATGCCCGATCAGCGTGTGGTCCTTCTTGCGGACCATTGAACGAACGACGGTGGCGCCGTCCCCCACATAGAGATCGATGGTGCGGAGCGCCGCGCGCTGGTCGGGAATTGCGGCAAGATCGGAGACATAGAAAAACGTGGCGCGATCCGCGGTCACCCGGTAGCCGACGGCCGGCGCTCGCAAGGAATGTTCCACCGGGAAGGCCTCAAAGCGCACACCGCCGACGCGGAACGGTGTACGTGGATACACCATGCGGCGATCCTCAAGCGGATAGCTGGCGATGAGATCCCAGGTCTCTGCCGTCGCGTAGACGGGACATGGCGCCCCTTCCGCGAGCCCGAAGGCATGATCGCCGTGCCCGTGGGTGAGGACGATGGCCGTCGGCGTGATCTTGCGGAACGCCTTCAACCAGTCGGCGCCGCAATCGATCATGATACGCGCCCGCCCGCGCGTGATAAGGAGCGCGCTATGGCGCCGATGGCGGCGAGACCGCAGAGGGATCTCGCCGCGTGTGCCAAGAAACGTGAGCTCGATGTCTCAGCCCTTCTTGATCTCGATCTTCTTCTCGCGCTTCTGCGCCTCCGCCGATTTCGGCAGAACGACGGTCAGCACACCGTTCTTGAAGCTCGCTTCGATCTTATCGGCCTCGACCCCATCCGGCACCTGAAACGAGCGCTGGAAGGAACCGAAGCGACGCTCGGAGAGGTAGTAGTCCTTCTTCTTCTCTTCCTTCTCCTCCTTCTTCTCGCCCTTGATGGTGAGCACGCCGTCGGCGAACTTCACGTCGATATCTTTCTCCTCCATACCGGGAAGCTCTGCCGCGACCTCGTAGTCCTTGTCGTGCTCAGCGATATCCACGGCCGGCGCCTTACCGAAAGTGAGCTCACCACGCCAGAAGGGCTCGACGTCGAACATGCCGCCCGCAGGCCGCCGCCATGCGCCGATGTCAAAGTCATCGAACAGCCGCTCGATCTCGCGCCGCAGGCTTGAAAGCGGGCTCACAACTCGCGTGGTTGGTTTTGCCTCCGGCTTCGCCGGAGCTTTGGATGGAGCCTCTGCCATCTTGTTTACTCCTGTTCTTTAGTTGAGGACTTAAGAAGCGACCGCAATTGACGTATTCCGTCATTGACCGGCATCAAATTGCTGCCGCTGGGATCCGCTAAAGCTACGAGAGAACCAGGAGAATTTCATGACAGACGTCACGGCCTTACACGACAAGGCGCTCGCCGCGATCCGCAGCGAGAGCAGGATCGGCCCGCATTTCAAGCCGTTACGGCTGGAGATCGCCGAGGACGGCACCGCCACGATCGAGGCCGAGGTCGAGAATGTCGCACTGAAGCGGCTGGCACTCGAACGCCTTGCCGGCACGCCCGGCATCACCGCCGTCATCGACCGCCTGCACGTGGCACCTGCCGTGCCCAAGAGCGATGACGGCATCCTCGACGATTTACGTAAAGCTTTCTACGACGAGCCTTCGTTTCGCGTGCTCGCGATCAAGGAGGCCGAGAACAGCCACCTCAAGCTCGTGCGCGATGCTTTCGAAGATGGTCGCGGCGAAATCGTCTTCGAAGTACATGACGGCGTCGTCATCCTGAACGGCCGCGTGCCGGGCCTCACCACCAAGCGCCTCGCCGGCGTGCTCGCCTGGTGGGTGCCGGGAAGCCGCGACGTGGTGAACGGCATCGCCGTCGATCCACCCGAGGAGGACAGCCCGGACCTGATCGAGGAGGCGGTGCGCGTCGCTCTCGACAAGGACCCGTTCATCGATACCGAGCAGGTGCGGGTCGGCGTCCTCAATCGGACCGTCCGCCTCACCGGCATCCTGCCGCGCGATGCCCGCGATGCCGCCGAATGGGATGCCTGGTATGTATTCGGCGTCGATGATGTGCTCAACGAGATTAAAGTCAGCCCCTAAGCCTGAAGGAGTCTGCAGGTGGAAACCTATCCCGTCGATGTCGACCCCAAGCAGATCGTGCGCTGGCTGATGAACGAGGAGCGGCAGCGCGACTCCGATCTTCTCGTTACGGCGACACGCAGCTATTGGCGCCGCGCGCTTGGGCCGCAGGACGATTCCCGGCTTGGCGATGCCGAGCGCGACAATCTCGGCGAAAGCGAGGAAGTTGGGGTCTTGGAGGTCAGGCCCCGGCACCAGCCAAGCCTTTGGACCTTGCGCATCCGCATAGCCGACGATATCGGCCCGGCTCTTCCCGAGGACGAGCCGGTGCCGGACGGCGAAGAGGAGATCGACCTTGCGACCTTCTATGCGGATTTTATCGAGGCCGATCGCGGCCTTGCCGAGGTCAGCGCCGAGGCCGAAAGCGCAGGCGCCAAAGGCAGCCTGACTCGAGTCGTCGAAGCCATGCGCGAGGACCGGCACAACACAAGCGCCTAAAGGCGGTTGACCTCGAAGTCTCCCAGCGAGATTCCGAGCTGCGACAGGCCCTCTTCCAGGTAGTCGCCGAGCAGCGGCGTGCCAATCAGATAGCGCCCGGCATGCACTTCATCTAAACCCTCGGCTTCCTGCCGCGCTTCCGCGAAGGTGCCGAATTCGCCGCGCCCGAGCCAGGTCAGCGCTAGCATATCGAGCTGCTCGTCGATATTGAGCCGCTCGAACGCTGCACGTAGCTCCTGGATGACGGGGTTGTCTGCCTCTTCCTCCAGCACATCGATCTCGCGATCGTCGGTGGGGTTCGACCCGGAATCCGGATCCGACGGCGCCACCTGCTCGTCGAACTCGCGTGCCTTCACGATGATGAAAAACACTGTCTCCGGCGAGACCGTAAGCTCGTCCGAAGGACCGTCTGTCTCATTATCAACCATCGAAACCGGCTACCTCTGTTACTATCGCCGCCAGTAGCTCAGGCCGTAGCCCGGATCACCTTGACGTGACTCAAGAATGCAAAGCGTGCCTTAAGCCGCCCGCTTCTCGATCTCCGGCGTCCACTTTCCGAGCGTTGCAAGTCCGTTCATCTCCGCCCGGTGACCAAAGGCCGCTTGCGCCGCCGGCACGTTCTCGGGCTTGCCCGACCAGGCCACTTGCGGCGCGTGCTGCAAAGCCCGGCCATAGGAGAAGGTGAGATGCCATGGGAAACCGCCCGCCCGGTGCATGGCGTCGAGGCGAGCAGTGGCCTCGACATCGGACTGGCCGCCCGACAGAAACGCGATGCCCGGCACCGCTGACGGCACGCATTCCTTCAACACCCGGATTGTCTTCTCCGCGATCTCGTGGTCGGAGGCCTGCGTCGCGCAGTCCATGCCCGGCACGATCATGTTCGGCTTGAGCACCATGCCCTCGAGCTTCACCCGCGCATAGTAGAGCTCCTGGAACACCATCTTCAGCACGAACACGGTGACCTCCTCGCAGCGCTCGATCGTGTGATCGCCGTCCATGAGCACCTCGGGCTCGACGATCGGCACCAACTCCTGCTCCTGGCAGAGCGCCGCATAGCGCGCGAGCGCCTGCGCGTTCGAATTGATGCAGTCATAGCTCGGAATGCCGGGACCGATATGGATCACCGCGCGCCATTTGCAGAACTTGGCGCCGAGGCCGCGATACTCTATGAGCCGGTCGCGCAGACCATCGAGCCCCTCGGTCATCGTCTCGCCGGGCGCGAATGCCAGCGGCTTTGCGCCTTTGTCGACCTTGATGCCGGGAATCGACCCGGCCTCCTCGATGAGCTTGACGAGCGGCGTCCCGTCCGCGGCCTTCTGCCTTATGGTCTCGTCGAACAGAATGACGCCCGAGATGCGGTCATGCATGGCATTGGCCGTGCGGAACAGGAACTCGCGATAATCGCGGCGGTTCTCCTCGGTCGACTCGACCCCGATCGCATCGAAGCGTTTCTTGATCGTGCCGCTGGATTCGTCGGCGGCGAGAATACCCTTGCCGGGCGTGGTCATGGCAATGGCCACTCGGTTCAGCTCAGCGAGGTCCATACATCTCTCTCCCAAATAATCCTGCTCAAAATTCCTATTTGCCAGCTCTTATAGGCCAGGATCGCCGGGCTTTGCAGCCCCCTCGTAGCCGACTGTCTTGGAATGTCCCTGCCCGGCGTCAGTTCCCCAAGCGCGGCGGGATCTTCTTCCACGGGTAACCGTTTGCCGCCATCTGGTAGCCGAGGTCGAAGAGCTTAGTCATATAGGCCCGGTCGAAGGCTTGGGTGCTGGTGTCGCGGAAATCGGCGGGGATATAGGCCAGGTTGTAGTCAATGCCGTTTCGTTTGGCGAAGACATAGAGCTCGTAAAGATCGCCGACGCCCTGGCTCTTGATCAGGCTCGACACGGCGCGACCGGCGATCGAAAGAGTCCTGGCCTTAACGGCCTTGTATTCCGGCGCCACGTGGCCGTTGCGGATGATATACGTGCGCCTGATGGGCTGAATGCCAAGCCTCCTGTCGACCTTGCGCGCCATGAATTGGGTGGGCACGAGAAAGACCTCGCGCGTGGCTCCGCCGTCCACATGCATCTCCTCGTAGGTCGATCCATCCGCCGACACTTTGATGAAGCCCGGCGGGAACACCGCAGGGATCGCCGCGGACGCTAAAAGCACCGTGCGGAACAGCTCGAGCGCCTCGGGGCGCCCACTCGCGGCGATCGCGCCCATATCCCAGATCACCGGCCGCTCGGCGTCGAGATTGGTGGTACCGATCAGGAGGCGACGCCCTCTGCGGTGCTGGGCCGCCACCTCCTCCAAGAACGCCTGGTCCACGTAATGCGCCACGACCTTGGCCAGCGGGCTGTTGCTGGCAAGAGAATCGCCGCCGAGCAGACCTCGCACCGGGCGCAGGATCGCGACGTCTTTCGTGTCGGTCTGGGTGTAGACGGCCTTCAGCGCCTCATCATATTTGGGGCCGAGGAAGGCAAAGGGTGCAGCGAGCCCGCCGGTCGAGATCCCCGTCACCATGTCGAATTCGGGCCGGGTCCCGGCGGCCGTCCAGCCGACGAGCACGCCTGCCCCGAAGGCTCCGTCGCTACCGCCCCCGGACAACGCCAAAGACATCAGGACGGGCCGACGGCCTCTCGCGAGAAGCTCCGGCCGGTTGGCGCGGGTCTGGGCCCATTTTTCTTTGACGTAGGCCTCGGTATTCGGGGGCAGCTGGTCGCCCCAGAAGCGGATGATCGGCGTAGGCCCCATGCCGATGACATGCGCATCGCTTTCGAGCGTCGCAGGCACGGGATTGCGCGCAATCGCGGCGGCACAGGCCGCCAAGCTAACGGCTAGAGCCAGGCTGCACCCGACCTGGAACGCTGAACGCCATCCCTGCACGCACGCCCCCCTTTTCCCCGCAAAATTTCAGGGAATTCCCGTTTGACGCCCGCAGGCTAGCCCAAAACCACGGGGCAAAGCGAGGGTTACTACAACCTTAATCGCTCAGCCCCATTATCGCCCAGAGGTCTCCAAACGAAGGCCTCTAGCTCTCCGAACTTTCGCCCCTTCCTCCCCACTACCTGACGGCCACGTCAACATCAGGAGTGGTGGATCATGCGACTTTGGGGTCTTCTTGTTCTCTCCTTTCTCGTTTTGGCAGGGCCGGCTCAGGCCATGCAGGTAGTGAGCACGTGGTACGGCAACGAGCTTCGGGGCCATCGCACGGCCTCTGGCGAGATATTCAATCCCGATGGCCTGACGGCTGCCCATCGGTCGCTGCCGTTCGGCACGTGCCTGCTGGTGAGCAACCCGAGGACCGGCAAATCGGTCAAAGTGCGCATCAACGATCGTGGCCCCTTCACCAAGGGCGTGAGCCTTGACCTGTCAGCGGGCGCGGCCCGGGCCATCGGTATGCGCTCGACACAGAACATCATGATGAAGAGGTGCTAGCGGCTATGCGCTTTTCCGCGTTGCGAACGCGTAGATAAACAGCAACGCGATCACGGCGTGGAGCACGGCCCCACCCCACAGACCGGAGCCGCCAACATTCGACGCGGCGAACAGGAGAACTGCGGCTCCGATCACATTGTAGAGACCAAGCCCATAGGCGGCCGCGAGTCCACCGGCCGTCTCCAGGTGATTGCGGCCAACAAGCGCGCCCACGCCCAGACCGAAAGTTGCCGCACCGAGCAGGCTGACAAGGGCGAGCGTTGGCATTGGCACATCGCCGCTCCCGCCGACCGCCTCAATCACGGGGTCGGGCCCGAGAATGGCGACGACTCCGAAGACGATCTCGATAACGCCGGAAATGAGCATCAACCCGCGCAGCATTTCGCCTCCCTACGGGTTGGGCTTCTCCCAGGAGAAGATGACTTTCCAATCGGTCTTCATGTTGACCACGCTCCAGCCTTCCGCGTTGGCCTGCTCCAGCAACGAGTCGGGGAACCTGCCGACGTCGGAGTTGGGCCCATAGGCATATTCACGGACTGCGTCCGTATGATGCACAAGTCCCATGAAGCAAAGGCCGGGGCAGTTCGCCGTCCACTCCAGCATTTCCTTGTCGCCGATAGAATTGCCGAAGGCGAAGATCGGCTGGCGCCCGATAAAGTGATTGATGCCTTCCGCCTTACCGGGCCCGTCATCGAAGAACAGGAGGGCGGGCAGCTTTACTAGAGTCGGGCTCGCGTCCCACATGCGGAACTGGGTCTTGCCCGACGAACCCACCACGTGCCATGGCGGCACGCCGTAGCACTGTTCGGTATAGGCGCGCATGAACTCGATCCCGCCGCCGGAGACGATGAACGTCTTGAAGCCCTTGGCACGGAGATAATCGAGTAGCTCGATCATCGTTTTGTAGGTGAGATCGGTATATGGGCGCTTGAATCGCGGGTGCCTGGCCGTCTTCAGCCAGTTCGCTACGATGTCGTTGAACTCGACCGTCGTCATGCCGCTATGGGTAGCCGCGACGAGCTCCATCGCGCCCTTCTCGCCATAGGTGAGGAGCTTCTCCGTGTTGCCGTCCAGCACCGACTTGAAAGGCTCCTTGGTCTTCCAGTCGGGATGCTGGTTCGACACCGCCTTGACCCGGTCGATGACGAAGACGAACTGCGTGTAGAGCGGCTTTTCGACCCATAACGTGCCGTCATTGTCAAAAGTGGCGATGCGGTCTTGCGGGGCTACGTAATCCGGGCTGCCCTCCGTCGTCACCCGCGCGACGAAATCCAGGATGCTCGCTTTGACCGGGCTCTCGTTCCACGACGGCAGCGGATCGGGGCTCTGGGCCTTGGCTGATAGCGCGGTGCCACACAGGCCAATCAGTGCAGCGAAAACAATCTTCCGATAAAGATCTGCGCGCATAGGTTTCTCCCGCGTCATGGAACAGACCGAACAAGGAAGTCCCTAATCAACGCCAAGGTCCTTTCTGGCGCCTCGACCATGGGAGAGTGCCCTGCTCCGTCGATCATGACAACGCTCGCCCCCGGCACCGTCTCGAACAGCTTGGCGCTTTGGGACGAAATAAGCTGATCGCGCGTCCCGAAGATGACAAGGAGTGGCGGAACGGGATCGAGCGCCGCGAGCCGCTCGGGCGTTCCCCTCGCGGTGACATAGGCGATGCTATCGTCGTGGGCATTGTGGAACACCGTGTAGGTGAGCTGCCAGAGATCGACTACAAACTTCTCGGGCACCGGAAACCCAGGTGCGAAACCTTGAGCGAGCGCGTGGCGCAGCATCGAATCGGTCCGCAACCGCCATAAGGCCTGACCGATGACAGGCCTAAGCCCAAGCCGTGTCATGAGATCGAACGTAGTCTCAGGCTTGGGCGGCGAATCGATCACCACCAGGCGATCCACCCGCGGCGGGTCGAGCGCGGTGAACGCCGTCGCCACCTCGCCGCCCATGGAATGGCCGACCACGGCGAGCCGCCCCACGCCGAGCTTGTCGAGCACGGCCTTCACCAGCGCCGCTTGCCGCTCGATCGAATAGCCGGACGCGGGTGCCTCGGTGCCGCCATGAACCGATCAGGTCAAGGCGGATCACCTTGTGGTCGCGCGCGAGTCCCGGCGCGATCGCATCCCACCAATCAAGCGCGGCGCCGAACCCATGAATGAGCACGATGGGAGGGCCTTCGCCCTCGACCTTGACATTGGCAGTGACAACGCCGGTCTCCATCGACTGGCCACCGCTGCGCGGTCAGGTCTGACCCGGAACGACATGGTGGCATCGCTTGCCGTGCTCAACGCCGACGGTGCTACCCTTGAGGGCAATACCCTCACGCTCAAGGGGGTGTCTCCCAACACTATCGTCTTCGCCGACCGTCCCGTGCATGCCGCGGGTCACGTGCTGACGTCGCACTTCTTGCGCGAATGGGATGAGGGCTCCGACAGCTTCGCCAAGAACCCGCCCAACGCGACAATCTCAGTTCTGAGCAAGGATGGCGAATCGGTGGAGGATGCCGTCGTCGAGCTCAAATCGCCGAAGCTAAACGGCGACAAGCTGACTTTCGATGTCTCCGTACTTGAGGGCGGCATCAAGAGCGCCGATGGCGCCGCGGCGCTCTTCATTGACCGTTTCGCGGCCCATATCAACGGTCCCCGCGGCGGCCACGTGAATGTCTATGGCGGTAGGCCTGCCTGGCATGGTGCTTGGTATGCCCTTCTGGGCGTCGCCTTCGACCCCGGTGTGGCAGCCGGTGCCGTCGGTGCGGCGATCGCCCGCCCCGGCTATTATTACGCGCCGTCGCCCTGCGGCTATTACCCCTATCCGCCCTGCCCGGCCTATTAGGGCGCGTCTGCGGGAAACCGCCTCAGCGGGGGCTTGCTCTGGCCAAAATGTGGTTGTGAACTCATGGCGTAACGAGCGCCGGGCCCGCCTCTAGGCGCGCGCCCGGCGCGACGGAGCGGCATGACGGGAGCAGGACCACAAGAGCCGGCCCGGAAACCGCTCGTGGCGCTTACCGGCGGCACGGGCTTTATCGGCCAGCATCTCCTTAGAGGGCTATCGGCCCGCGGCTATCGTTTGCGCGTGCTGTTGCGCCGCCCGACCATGCTGCCTGAGGGGTGCGCCAGCGTCCTCATCGGCGATCTCGCCAAGCCTTACAACATGTCCGAAGCCTTGGCGGAGGTCGACGCGGTGATCCACTCCGCCGGAATCCCGCACGCCATGTCGGGCCTGCCCGAGGACGACTATCGCCTCTTCAACACCGAGGCCACGCTTCGCTTTGCCCGCGCCGCCGAGCGGGCGCGTGTGAAGCGCTTCGTCTTCTTGTCGTCGGTCAGGGCACAAGCCGGGCCGACGGCCGAGGCTGTGCTGACCGAGGACCGGGCACCCGAGCCAACCGATGCCTATGGCCGGTCCAAGCTCGAAGCCGAGAAGGGCTTGGCCGAGACTGGGCTCGATTGGGCCGCGCTCAGGCTCGCGCTGGTCTATGGTCCCGGCGCCCGAGGCAATGTCGCGCGGCTCGTCAAGCTCGCCCGTTCGCCCTACCCGCTGCCCTTTGCCGGGCTGAAGGCGCGCCATTCGCTGCTCGCTCTCGACAATCTGGCCGAGGCCGTCGATCGGATCCTGATGGCGCCCGGCCCATTGAAGCGCCCCTACATCGTCGCCGACCCCATACCGCTCACCATCGGCGAGATCGTTGCTGCGTTGCGGCACGGATTGGGGCGCCGCGCTGGGCTGTTCTACGTGCCGCGGCCCATGCTCAAAGCTGCGTTGCACGCGGTGGGACAAGTCGCGGGATCGGAACCGCTCTTCGGCTCGCTGATCGCCGATCCATCGGCGCTGCGAAGTCTCAATTGGACGCCACCTGTTGCAACGCAGCAAGGACTCGCTGCGCTCGCGCAACTTTCGATGCCGTGATGCTGCACCGCGCAACGCTTAGATTTTTAAGTGCTTTCAAGCCTCTCGTCTTACGAACGTCGCAATTAACTGCTATAAGATGACCATGGCTGACGTGGGGGTCGCCGAGAGCAAGGCCGCCTCGAGATTGGTCTCTGAAGTCGAAACGACCGGAGCTCATCTTGAGGAGGCGCGTACGGAGATGGTTATGGCACTCCCCAAGATTGTCGTACGCGGCAAGAAGGTCATCCTTCTGAGCGGCTTCAAGGAGGACGACAAGGGCACGGGCGAGAAGCGCGAGGGTGTCGTTGTCGACGCCAAGGACAAGCTCTTGCTTGCCGCCAAACGGAACCCTGATGCGGTTGCCTTCGGCTATATCGCCGGCGAGTGGATTGCGTCAGCCTGAAGCATAGGACCGACAAATACCATTGACGGGCGCTCCTCGCACCGAATGTTGCTGAGCGCCCGGAAGATCTCCTCGGCGCCTGAGCAGCGCCCCTCTTGATCAAACTCACTTCGCCGGCGTCCCTTGCCGGCCAGCCAACCCTCCCCCATAAATGAATCTGAAAGGCTGCTTTGCCCTGAAGCACGCCGCGCTCTAACCTCCCTCCCGGGCAGCCTCGCCCTCGCGTCCATGACGATTTCCCTAACCGAGCCGACCATCACCGTGCGCCCGGAATGGGCACCGCAAAAGGCGATCTGGACCGCTTGGCCCGCCGATCCGGCCGAGTGGAACAACGACCTTGCCACGCCCCGCCGCGACGTGGCGGCGATGGTCCGCATGCTTGCCGGTCACAATGCGGTCCGGCTTCTTGTCAACGGTGCGGAGGCGAACGACTCGGCCCGTGCTACGGTCGGCGCTGCCGCCAAGATCGTGCCCGCCAAATACGGAGACATCTGGCTGCGCGACACCGGCCCTATCTTCGCGCGCGGGCCCCGTGGCGCGGTCGCGCTCCGCTTCAAGACCAATGGCTGGGGCGGCAAGTTCGATCTCGAAGGCGACGACACAATTGGCGACGACATTGCGCTGCTTTCGGCGACGCCGGTCATGACCTTCGATTTCGTGCTCGAAGGCGGCGCCGTCGACCATGACGGCGAAGGCACGATCCTCACCACGCGCCAAACCCTGCTTAATGCGAACCGCAACGCCTGGACTAGGGACGAGGCGGAAGCCGCCCTGCGAATGGCGTTCTGCGTCAGGAAGATCATCTGGATCGACGAAGGACTCGCCAGCGACCACACGGACGGCCATGTGGACAACATCGCCCGTTTCGTCGGACCGGCCAGGGTCGTCTGCCAATCGCCTGCAGGCGCCGACGACCCGAACGCCGACGTGCTCGACGCCATCGCGGCGAGTCTCGAAGCTGCGACCGACGCGAAGGGCCGCGCGCTCGACATCATTCGCCTGCCGAGCCCCGGCCGTGTCTTGAATGCGCATGGTGAGGTGGCGCCGGCGTCCCACGTGAATTTCGTCATCGCCAACAGGATCGTGATCGTGCCCGTCTACGGCACGGCGACGGAAGGGGCCGCGCTCGACGTCTTGCGGAGCGTCTTTCCGGACCGCGAGGTGATCGGCCTCCCCTCTCACGGTCTGCTCGGCGCCGGCATCGCCGGCGGCGGCTCGTTCCACTGCATCACGCGCGAGGAGCCGGCCTGATGAGCCAGCGCACCCTCGCCATCGCTGCGATTCAAGCGGCGTTCGGTCCCGACATGAAAGCGAATCTCGACAAGGTCGAAAGCCTCGTCTCCGATGCCGCCGACCAGAACGCGCAAGTCATCCTGCCGCCCGAGCTGTTTCAGGGACTCTACTTCCCGACGACGCAGGACCCGAAATGGTTCGAGACCGCCTGTCCGGCTGCCGAGCATCCTTGCGTGCGGGCACTCCAGACCGTTGCCAAGAGGCTCGATGTGGTCATCCCCGTCTCGTTCTTCGAGAAGGACGGCCCGCGCTACTACAACAGCGTAGCCATCGTCGACGCCGACGGCGAGGTCCTGGGCGTCTACCGCAAGAGCCATATCCCCGATGGGCCTGGCTATCAGGAGAAGTACTATTTCCGCCCCGGTGACACCGGCTTCAAGACGTGGAAGACCAAGCATGGCGTTATCGGGGTCGGCATTTGCTGGGACCAGTGGTATCCGGAAGCCGCCCGCGCCATGGTGCTTGAAGGCGCCGAGGTGCTGCTCTACCCCACCGCCATTGGATCGGAACCTTACGACGAGAGCCTCGACACAAGTCACCGCTGGCAGCGCGCCATGCAGGGCCATGCTGTGGCGAACGCCGTGCCCGTCGTTGCCGCGAATCGCATCGGCGTTGAGGACAATGACGGCGTGACCCAGAGATATTACGGTCACTCCTTCATCGCCGACCATACCGGAGAGATCGTCGCCGAGCTGGGTGAGGCCGACGAAGGCGTCATCGTCGCGCGTTTCGATCTTGAAGACATTGCCGCCTATCGCGCCGATTGGGGCTTTTTCCGCGACCGCCGCACCGACCTCTACACAAAGAGCCTATTGTGACCACGCCTGTTCCCAATCCTTTCGACGATCCCACGGCGACGCGGATTACCGCCGGCGATACTGAGACGACCTTCGTTCCGGGACACGGCATGCTCGGCATCTCGCTGCGTCATCAAGGCGTCGAGTTTCTCCGGCGCATCGACGACCTCGTGACCTATGCCGCGAAAAACCGGACGGCGGGCATCCCCTTCCTGTTTCCTTGGGCTAACCGCTTGGCCAATTTCCAGTATGAGATCGAGGGGCGCGGCGTGACCCTGAGCGCCCATTCGGCGCTGCTCCGCTACGACGACAATGGGCTCCCGATGCACGGCATGATGTGGCCCCATCTTGCCTGGAGCTTGGACGAGACGGCAACTGACCGGCTGACTGCGAGCTACGACTGGTCTCAGCCGCAAGGGCTCGTCGTTTTTCCCTATCCCTGCCGGCTCACCATGACGGCGACCGTGGCGCCGGCAAGCCTCACCGTCGAGACGTTGCTGACACCCACCAGCGGTATCGGCGTGCCGGTGAGCTTCGGCTTTCATCCTTATATCGGGCCCGCTGACGTCCCGCGCGAAGAGTGGCGGCTACACCTGCCGCCTATGCGCCATCTCGCGCTCGATGCGCGCAAGATTCCGACCGGCGCCATGGAGCCTTTCGGCGGTCTTGATGATCTGCTCGGGAGCCGCGTCTTCGATGATGGCTTCGCGCTGTTCGGCGACCAGGCGACTCTGTCCGTTGAGACCGGGGGCAGGCGCATCTCCGTCGACCTGCTCGAAGGCTATCCCTATACGCAGGTCTATGCGCCGCTCGGCCACAACTATCTCGCCTTCGAGCCGATGACGGCACCGACCAACGCGCTGATCAGTGGAACCGGTCTGCGGATCGTCAAGCCCGGCGACACCTTCAGCGCCAAGTTCCGCTTCCGCATCAGCGTGGATTAGATTCCCCCGCTTCAGCCCCCTTCTCCCACAAAGCCCTTGCCATCGCTTTGGTGCTGCGTATACTTTGCAATACAAAGTAACTCCTGCGGGGTCTCGATGATGGACATCGAAAAGGCTCTGGCCGATATCTTGGAGATCAGGGCCCAGCTTGCCGCGGGAACGGCTTTCCGTGGCTACGGTCCCGGTGCCGTCGCACTCACCGGCCTCATCGCCCTGGCAACGGCGCTGGCACAGAGTCTTTGGCTTGTCGATCCCACGGCGAAGCCAGTTTCGTATTTCACCGTCTGGATCGCGGCGGCAATTCTTTCGGCCTTCATCGTCGGCACGGAAATGGTGGCACGGTCCCGCCGACATCACGCGGGACTCGCCGACGAGATGCTGTTCAATGCTGTTCAACAGTTCCTGCCCTCTGCAGCGGTCGGCATCTTGCTGCTGATTACGCTGTCGCGCTTCGCGCCGGACACGGTTTGGATACTTCCTGGCCTTTGGCAAGTCCTAGTAGGTATTGGCGTCTTCGCCTCGCTCCGCATCATGCCGCGTGCCTTCGCACTCGGCGGCGTCTGGTACGTCATCAGCGGGTTCGTTGTGTTGGCGCTCGCTGCGGAATCGCGCGAGCTTTCCCCGTGGTTCATGGGGATCCCCTTCGGCGTCGGCCAACTGCTAATTGCCGGCGTGTTACGCATCGCATGCGGAGACGACAATGAGCAAAGCTGACGCGCCCTACGCCTATGGCGGCCTCGACCGCGTGATGCATGAGAAGGCGCGGCTCGGCGTGCTGATGTCGCTGATGGTGAATCCGAAAGGTCTCGCTTTCGGCGACTTGAAGAAGCTTTGCGGGCTGACGGACGGCAATCTGAGTCGGCACTTGCAGGTGCTGCAGGAGGCGGGTCTTGTCGAGATCGAAAAGACTTTCAAAGATTCCCGCCCCCACACGACGTGCCGGGTCACGGCGAAAGGACGGAAACGCTTTCTCGATTATCTGGCCGAACTGGAGCGTGTCGTTCGAGATGCAGCATCCGCAACCGGCGAGGCGCCCTCGTCCTCGCCGAAGCTCTCTCCCGCGACGTCTTAGACCCTTTTTTGAAAGGATACTTTACGATGCAAAGCACTCTTTTGTCCAAACCACACGTCGCCATCATCATGGACGGCAATGGCCGCTGGGCTGCGCGCCGCGGCCTGCCCCGCGAGGCGGGGCACCGAGCCGGCGTTGAAGCCCTGCGCAGTATCGTCGAGGCGGCGCCCAAATGCTGCGTGGGCACCCTGTCACTTTATGCGTTCTCCTCGGACAACTGGCGCCGACCCGAGGCAGAGATTTCTGTCCTCATGGGCTTGCTGCGGCTCTATTTGCACAGGGACACGCCGCGTTTAGCGGAAAGCGGCGTGCGTTTGCAAGTCATCGGCCGGCGGGACCGCTTGCCCAGAGGAGTCGCCGCGGCTATCGTCCGCGCCGAGGACCTCACCGCCAAGGGAACGCGGCTCCATTTGCGTGTTGCGCTCGACTACTCCGCACGCGACGCCATCGTTTCGGCGGCGGCCCGCATGATCAACGCCGAGACTTTCACGCGCGAGAACTTCGCGCGGCGGCTCAAGGGCGACGACGCCGTGCCGGATGTCGACCTGCTCATTCGGACGAGCGGCGAGCAGCGCCTATCGGACTTCCTTCTCTGGGAGCTTGCCTATGCGGAGCTCTACTTCACGGACACGATGTGGCCCGACTTCGGCGCCGACGACCTCGCCGCGGCCCTTACTGCCTTGTCGAAGCGAGAGCGCCGGTTCGGCGGTCTCGTACCAAACGCAGCGGCCTAAGCCCGGATCGGCAGGCTACAATGCACATTCTGTTGGCCCCGGGACCTGTCGAGCAACGCGCACTCAGCCCAGGGGGCCTCGTACCCAACGCGCCGTCAGTTGCGGACCTAACCCTCGACCACCACGCCTCGAGACTGCCGGCACCAACGGTCCAGCGAAAAGCTCCCAAACAAGCAGCGCATCGAAAGAGATTGAGGTAGCCACGGGCAGATTGGCTCAGATCGTGGCGTGGAACGCGTCCGTAAGGCCTTGGCGCGCGACCTCGGACTTGCCGAACTTGCTGAGGATGACGAGGTCAGCGCCGCAATGGCAAGCTCCACACGCCCACACGCTTCGGCGAGTGCGCCGGCGTCGAAATTGCACGCGGTCGATCCCGGTCCGAGATCCTGGAGGTCGCGGTGATCTCGCCAGTGGCAAGATCACGCAAGGCTTGCCCCTGGCAGCCGTGCACGTCGGCGACGGCGACCTGAACCCACGCCGGCCACGCGATAGACGGCTTCGCACGCCCGTGCCGCGAACGCGCCGAGCAGGGCCTGGTGCGTGCTGGACGAGCCTTGCAACGCGGCGATGCGCGGGTTCATAGGCGGACGGCGCGCTCGGCAGCCGCCTCCTTGGGACATGCGTCGGTCACCGGCGTCGCCGTCAGGCATAGGCCGATCCAGACATCGACCGGATCGGCATCGAAGCCCGCCTCGCGCCGGTCGCCCACCTGCATCAAAGGCCGGCGAATAAGAATCGGATCGGCGCGCATGAGCGCGAGCGCCGCTTCCGGGGTGAGCGCGCCCGGGTCGATCTCACCGGATTCCACCCGAGGTGCGAACGCGTTGAACCATTCCGCCACGGGGCGCGATCCGAAGAACGCCCGCAGTCGCTCGGCCGTCCAAGGCTCGGCGAGAAGATTGCGCACCTCGAGCGCACGGCCAGAGGATACGAGCAACGCTTTCTGCCGTGCGTTGCCGCCACAGCCAGGCTTCTCGTAAAAAGTAACCTTCGCCATAGCCCCGCGATCCCTTTTGACCATTTGCGGAGGGACCGAGCAAGCCACGGGCCAAGCCATAGATGAGGCGTGGAACATCATTAATTACAATGGTTTATGTCACCAGCAGGCTCGGTCCCCCAGCTTCGCCCGGGGCGGCATCGCTGCCAATTATCAGAGGTTCGACACGCCGCGGCGAAATTTCCTCGCACAACGGGCGCTCCTTGGCCTAAGTCCTGCCCGAAAGCAATCGAGGACCTAAGAGCGTTGGAAGCCTGGGCCCCAAGGAGTGCTGCATGAGCCGGCAAAAGCCGCTGATTTTTGTCGTCTCGGGCGAGCCGTCCGGCGACATTCTCGCCGGCCGGCTGATGAGCGCCCTCAAGGCCGAAACTGGCGGCGAGATCCGCTTTGCCGGCGTCGGCGGTCCCCGGAGCGAGGCGCATGGGCTGAACAGCCTCTTTCCCATGCGCGAGCTGTCGGTTGGCGGATTCGCCGAGGTGCTCCCCCACCTGCCCCGGCTCATCAGGCGGCTGAAGCAGACGGCCGAGGCGGTTCGCACCCTCAAGCCCGACGCCGTCGTGACCATCGATTCACCGAGCTTCACGCTCAGGGTCGCCGAAAAGCTGCGCGATACCGGCATCCCGGTGATCCATTACGTGGCGCCCCAGCTCTGGGCCTGGCGTCCCGGCCGCGCCAAGAAACTTGCCCGGCGGGTGGATCACATCATGGCGCTGCTGCCCTTCGAGGTTGCCTTCTTCGAGACGCATGGAATTCCGTGCACCTATGTCGGCCACACCGCCATCGAATCCGGCGCCGGCACGGGCGACGGCCCGGCCTTCCGGGCACGCCACGGCCTCCCGCCAGACGCCACCGTCCTCTGCGTCGTCCCCGGCAGCCGCCACCTCGAGATCAAGCGCACGCTACCGATTTTCCGCGAGACGCTCACCCGTCTCAAGGAGACCTATCCGAGCTTGCACATCGTGATCCCCGTCGCGCCATCCGTCGACGAGGAGGTCGCCGCAGACACCCGGGACTGGCCCTTCCCTGTCGTTGCGGTCACCGATCCGACAGAGCGGTACGACGCCTTCGCCGCCTGCGACGCGGCACTTGCGAAATCCGGCACGGTGACCCTCGAGCTCGCCCTCGCCGACGTGCCCACGGTGGTCGCCTACCAGATAAGTGCCGTGTCGGCCTTCATCATT
>Ga0307436_1000309_pt1 | contig 22409 bp, 20 predicted proteins | sample SalMarWE160440MG_FD_202513 | JGI IMG/M metagenome (GOLD analysis project Ga0307436, IMG submission 202513) | Salt marsh sediment microbial communities from the Plum Island Ecosystem LTER, Massachusetts, United States - WE1604-40 | ecosystem: Environmental > Aquatic > Marine > Intertidal zone >...
AGCGCGAGGTTATGGGCCAGCGTCTTGCCGAAGCCGAGGCCGGGATCGGCGGCGATACGGGTGCGCGCAATGCCGGCCTTCTCGCAGGCCTCGATGCGTCCTTCCAGATAGTCGAACACCTCGAGCACGACGTCGTTGTAGGTCGGATTGTCCTGCATGGTCTTGGGCTCGCCCTGCGCGTGCATCAGCACCACGTCGAGCCCCGTCTCCGCCGCCGCGTCCAAGCAGGCCGGGTCGTAGGTAAGCGCCGACACGTCATTCAGGATCTTGGCGCCGGCCTTCGCAGCGGCGCGCGCCACCGAGCTCTTGCGTGTGTCGATGGAGATGACCGCCGGCGAGCCGGCAAGCCCTTCCAGCACCGGCACCACCCTGGCGAGTTCTTCATCATGCTCAACCGGATCGGCGCCGGGCCGCGTGGATTCCCCGCCAATGTCGACAATCGCCGCACCGGCAGACGCGAGTTCGGCCGCCTGGGTAATGGCGCCCTCGGTCTCATCGTAGAGACCGCCATCGGAGAAGCTATCCGGCGTGACGTTGACGATACCCATGAGCACCGGACGCGCCAGGCTGAGCCCCGCGAAAGGCGGGCGCGGTGCCGTCACGCGCGCCAGCACCGCGCCGAGTTCGGCATCGCGCACCTCTTTCAGAGTCTGTGCCGTGCAAAGCCGCCGCCGCGAATTGGTCGGATCGCCCTCGATCAGCACCGCGGCGGTGAACGCAATCGGCCCGCCTGCCAAAGGCAACGCCAAGCCGTCCTCGACCGCGGCATCCGCCGGCGGCCCATAGAGAAATCCGATGGGCCTGAGATAGAGCTTCCCGTCCGCCATGAGCGAGCCTTAGCACAAAGCATCATGCCCGGCACGAGGCCGGGCATGCGCAAACTGTATGAGTGGCGACCGCTGGCTCAGGTCGGCTGCGGCTCCATGCCCCCGGGCTCCGGCTCCGGCGGCTTCTTGCCCCGGCCTGCGGTCGGCACGGCGGACTGAGGTCCGGGACGCACCGGCTCCTCGGCGGCGAAGTCGCGCACCGGCGGCTTGCCGTTCAACAGGTTCTTGATCTCGTCGCCGCTCAGCGTCTCGTATTCCAGAAGCCCACGGGCGATCGTGTGCAGATCATCGATATTCTCGGAGATGATCTTCCGCGCACATTCGAAGCCCTCATCGACGAGGCGGTGAATCTCCTCGTCGACCATGGTCTGGGTCTCGTCGGAGAGGCTCTGCGTCCGCGCGATGGAATGGCCGAGGAATACTTCTTCCTCGTTGTCGCCATAGGCCAAGGGGCCGAGCTTATCGGACATGCCGAACTGGGTGACCATGGCCCGGGCGAGCCCGGTCGCCATCTTGATGTCGGACGACGCGCCGGACGTCACCTTCTCGTAGCCGAACACGATCTCCTCGGCCACGCGGCCGCCCATGGCGACGGTGATGTCGGCCTTCAGCTTGGCGCGGGTATGGGACAGTTGGTCCCGCTCCGGCAGGCGCATGACCATGCCGAGCGCGCGACCGCGCGGAATGATGGTCGCCTTGTGCACGGGATCGGAGGCCGGCTGATGCAGGGCCACGAGTGCGTGCCCGCCCTCGTGATAGGCCGTCAGCGTCTTCTCCTCCTCGGTCATGACCATGGAGCGGCGCTCGGCGCCCATCATCACCTTGTCCTTGGCGTCCTCGAACTCGTGCTGCGTGACGAGGCGCTTGGAGCGGCGCGCAGCGAGCAGCGCCGCCTCGTTGACGAGGTTGGCGAGGTCGGCGCCGGAGAAGCCCGGCGTGCCGCGCGCGATGACGCGCAAGTCGACATCCGGCGCAAGCGGCACCTTCCGCACATGCACCTTGAGGATCTTCTCGCGGCCGATGATGTCGGGACGCGGCACCACCACCTGGCGGTCGAACCGGCCGGGACGCAGCAGCGCGGGATCGAGCACGTCGGGCCGGTTGGTCGCGGCGATGAGGATGATGCCCTCGTTCGCCTCGAAGCCGTCCATCTCGACCAGCAACTGGTTCAAGGTCTGCTCGCGCTCGTCATTGCCGCCGCCGAGGCCGGCGCCACGATGGCGGCCAACGGCGTCGATTTCGTCGATGAAGATGATGCAGGGCGCGTTCTTTTTCGCCTGATCGAACATGTCGCGCACGCGGCTCGCGCCGACGCCAACGAACATCTCGACGAAGTCGGAGCCAGAGATGGTGAAGAACGGCACGTTGGCCTCGCCGGCGATGGCGCGGGCGAGCAGCGTCTTACCGGTACCCGGAGGTCCGACGAGAAGCGCGCCGCGCGGAATTCGTCCGCCGAGCTTCTGGAACTTCTGCGGGTCGCGCAGGAACTCGACGATCTCTTGCAAGTCTTCCTTGGCCTCGTTGACGCCGGCGACGTCATCGAAGGTCACGCGCCCATGCCGCTCGGTGAGCAGCTTCGCTTTCGACTTGCCGAAGCCCATGGCGCGGCCGCCGCCCGACTGCATCTGCCGCATGAAGAAGATCCACACGGCGATCAGGAGCAGCATCGGGAACCAGGAGATCAACACGCCGAACAGCGAGGGCACGTCGTCCTCGGACGGCTTGGCGGTGATCTTCACGCCCTTCTTGTCGAGCCTGTCGACCAGGTTGGGATCATTCGGCGCATAGGTCTGGAAGCTGCGGCCGTCGGTGAAATGCCCGGTGATCTGGTTGCCGGCGATGGTCACATCCTGGATGCTGCCGCTATCAACCTGGGAGAGCAGCTGCGAGAAGCTGATCTCGTTGCCGCGGACCTGGACGCCCGGGGTCTGGAAAAGGTTGAAGAGTGCGACCAGGAGAAGGCCGATAAACACCCAGATGACGAAGTTACGGAAGTTCGAATTCATGCACTGACCTGACGGCTTGATCTACGGTACACGCCTTGGGGCGCATGCCCCCAAATCCTGGCGCAGAACGGCTTAGTAAGCCTTGTTAACATAGGAACCGGCACTTCTTTTGCCAAGTAAAGCTAACGCAAAGAGGTGCACGCTTCCTCAACGGCTTAGGATGGCTGCGGCGTCCCGCCTCTTTCCTCAAATTGGCCCCCTGAGGAAGGTTGCCCGGCAGTCAAGGCCCTCTTCGTGGCGCAAGGATGGCGCGGCCCCTGAGAATGGCGTCTGATCGAGGTCAGGGAGGCCGAGCAGCCTCTCGCCCCGCCAGCAAGCCGGCAGCACCCGAACCGCGAGCCGTGGCAAGGCCGGTGGGAGCACCGCGCGCTCTTTCAGCATCCGTAGGCCCTCTTCGCCGAGCGCCTTGACGGTGATCGGCTGCGATTCCCCGCGGCCGAGCTCGATTCGGAACCGGTTGTCCCACAACGTGCAATCGCCGGGCCTGAGCTTCAGCACCGGCAGACCGTCCTTTCTCATCTCGCGGAAGATGCCAAGACGTCCTTGGTATGGGGCGATGCGGCAGCGGCCCAGCGTGTGCGCCTTATCCGGACTCTCCTTCAACGCTGTGAGCAATGCCTCAAGCTTGGCAAGCCGCACCGGGTCCTCGCCGCCGCCGATCGTGGCGATAAGGCGCGACAACGCCCTGAGCGCGATCTCCTCCGGCGCCGCGACGAGCGCTGCCAGATCGATCACGGCATAGCCCGCCGCGCTCGTCTCCGCGTGAGCTTCGAGGAACTCGAGCACCGCCGCCTCGAGCGCCGTGCGCGCACGCCGCAAGCGTCGCGCCGAAAGTGCGATCGCCTCCGGCGTCAGCCCGAGCTTGGCGAGCGCATCCACCGCACCGCGCATGCGTCCCCGCTCGAACCGCGGATCCACATTGCTCGGATCAACGATGAAGGGCACGCCCGCACCCTCCAGCGTCGCCACGAGCCGCGCCTTCGGCAGGTCGAGCAAAGGTCTCAGCAGCACGAGACCCGCCCAAGCGCCTTCCTCGGGGATCGCGGCGAGACCATCGAGCCCGCTGCCGCGCTTGAGCCGCATCAGAAACGTCTCAGCCTGGTCGTCGAGATGATGCGCCGTGGCGAGCGCAGGAATGCCATGGGCATGGCAGAACGCCGCCATCAGATCGTAGCGTGCAGCCCGCGCTCTTTCTTGCACGCTCGCGCCCACACCGCCGTCGTGCTCCCAAGTGAGGATCGCATGCGGCAGGTGAAGCGCCTTCGCCGCGCGGGCCACCATCAGCACCTCGTCACGCGAGGATGCGCGCAAGCCATGATCGACCGTGAGCGCGGTGAGCTTAAGCCCACCGCGCCGCTTAGCGCGCCACCGCGCAGCGAGATACATGAGCGCAAGACTGTCCGGACCGCCGGACACCGCAAGCGCAACGCAGGCGAAGCGCGCCAACGGCGCGAACAGGATGTCCGCCTCGTCGCGGAAGACGGGCGCGGCACTCATTGGACGCAGCCTGCCTTCCCCGCCTCGCCCTTGGCCTGATCACGAAGGTTCGCCGGCGCGTCGGGGAACTTGTTTTTGAGCTCCTTGAACGTCGAACATGCGGCCTCGTTCTGGCCGAGTGCGGCAAGCGACATGCCGAGCCTGAGCAGCGTGTCGGGCGCCTTGTCGCTGCCGGAATATTTGCGGTAAGCGGCAAGGAAGGTGTCGGCGGCTTTCTTGTACTGCTTGCGGACGTAATAGGTCTCGCCAACCCAGTATTGCGCGCTGCCCGCAAGCGGATCGTTAGGATAGGTCTTCACCAGCTTTGTGAACGACTTCTCCGCGGCCGGATAGTTGCTCTGGAGGAAATCGCCGTAGCCTTGCTCGTAGAGCTTCTGGGCGTCCTCGTTGGGAAGCGCCGCAAAGCTCTGCGGCAGTGCGCCGGTCGTGCTCGGCGGTACGATCGATTGCGGCGCGCCGGACGCTTCGCCGGCCCGCGGGCCGTACCAGCGGGGTTTGGTGGGGTCGAACGGCTCCTCCGGCGCAGGCGGAACGGATTGGAGCAAGGGCTCAGGCTCGGACGCAGCCGTCTCGGTCCCCTCAGGTTCCGCCTCCTTAGGGGCCTCAGCCTGCGGGGCTGGGGTCGCTTGGGTCAGCGCAGGCGCTGCCTTTGGCGCGGCATCGAGCTTCGCTTCAAGCGCGTCCATCTTCTGGTCCAGCTCTTTGATCTGCCCGGTCAGTGTTGCGATCGTCGCGGGACTCGGCGTTGCCGCGACCTTGGTTTCGAGCGCACTCATCTTCTTGCCAAGCGCATTGACCGCATCGCTGAGATCCCCGGACGCTGCGGGCTGCGGCGTGGCGTCGAGTTTGGTTTCGAGCGCGCTCACCTTCTTGCGGAGCGCCTCGACCTTGTTGCCGAGCGCCGCCGTTGCCGCAAGTTCCGGTGCGGCATCGAGCTTCGTATCGAGTTTCGACTGAAGCGCGCTCATCCTCTGGTCCAACTGCTCGACCTGGCCAGTGAGCACCCCCATCTTCGCAGCCTCCGGGGCGGCGTCGAGTTTCGCATCGAGCTTCGCTTCAAGCGCCCTCACCTCATGGCCCATCTGCTCGACCTGATTGTTGAACGCCCTCATCTGCGTGGCGAGTGCACGAACCCGGGGCTCGAGATAGCTCGGAGCCGTCCCGGCGCTTCCCTCCGGCGCCAAGGCCGTACCTGGCGCGGTGCGGATCAGGGACTGAAGCGTCGCCACCATGATTTTCAGATTGGCGACCTCAGCCTCGAGCTTCTTGATGCGGGTGGCGTCGCTGTCCTGCGCGAGGCCTGCGCTTGGGCCAAACCCGATGACGAGAAGACAGGCCGCCAAGGCGGCACGCCATGTGAAAGCCAATGGGGACACTATTTTGCGACCTTGTCAGCACGGCCGGCACAAGCGCTTGCGAGACGCGTGACGCGCAACGCGCTGGACGCTGCCATTTGCCGTGGCGTTGTGGGCCAAACTGAGACGTGTTTGGCCCACAAAACGCGCCGCGACAAGACCTAGTAGCGGGCGATCGCCGCGTTATTCAGAACTGTCTGAGCCCGTCGGTTCTGCGCCCAGCAAGACGGCGCATCACACACCGCGATGGGGCGCTCCTTCCCGTAGGAGATGGTTTTGATCCGCGCTCCATTGACCCCTTGGCGCACCAGGAACCCTTTGACCGCCATGGCGCGCCGCGCCCCGAGCGCGAGGTTGTATTCGCGCGTGCCCCGCTCATCGGCGTGGCCTTCGATGATCACCCCGTATTGCCGGTACTGGCTGAGCCACCGCGCCTGACCGCGCAGGATCGCCTGGGCTTGGCCGCTAAGCGCCGAGCTGTCCTCCTGGAAGTGCACGAGATCGCCCACATTGGCAGTAAAATCCTTGGAACTGCCGGGGGTTGCCGGCCCTCCGCCGCCGAGCCCGTATTCCCTCGGCGCCTGTGCCGGCCGCGAGCAGGCGGCGACCGCCAAGGCAAACAGAACCACGCCCACGACCTTGCAGGCGTGGCTGAACCCACCACGGAAACGCATGACTGATTACTCCCGCATACCCCGATTTTTAAGAAAATCGTAAGGGCCCAATCCTTAACGAGGCCTTAGCCAAGCAAGGCCGAAACGTGGCATTTTGCGGGGAAATTCAAGGGCGGCGACGGGTCCGAACGAAGATGGCGGGCCGAACCAAGAGCCTGTCCTAAAAAGGAAAGGGATGCCGAGAACGCCGCCGCATCTGCTTCGACGTCTGGCATCCATATCCCGTTTGGCGCGGAAACCTGCAGGTTTCAGCAGTCAAATCCTGCGTTTAGCCGAGCTTCAGCGGCTCAGTCACAACGGCCTTCTCATGATGGCCAAAGCAGCCACCGAGGGAAACGGCGGCCGCCACGAGCATGGCGGCAGCGATAACGCCCTTCAAACCCTGCATGGTCTTCTCTCCTTTGGTTAAAACGGCAGTAGCCGTCTTTGCATGTATCGGTGCGGCGCAATCAGATCAATATCGGACTAAAGTCCAGCGACCGTTTTGCCGGTCAATGATGCGAAAATGCCACGCCGAATCTCATCCTCCAGCCCGCTCAAGCTATCCCTGCGTGGGACGCCGATCAAGGTTGGTTAACCACGTTGGAGCCTTCAGATTAACAAATGGTGATCGGGTGTTGCATTTGCGCCGCAACTGCCCCGCGAATCCCACAACCAACGTGGAAAATGGCTGAATTCCCTAATTTATGAGCGGAGACCAGGCCGGGTCGGAGCCGAACGCCGGTGTCGCCACCAAGCGCTCGTTATAGCCCGTGAGATCGATCGAATAGAGCCGCGGCCCTCCTGCCGCCCCGGGCGAATCGCGGAAGAACATTAGAACGCGGCCATTTGGGGCCCAGGTGGGCCCCTCATTGTGGAAGCCCTCGGTGAGGATGCGCTCGCCCGAGCCGTCAGGCTTCATCACCCCGATCAGGAACTGCCCGTTGAGGAGCTTGGTGAAGGCGATCAGGTCCCCCCGGGGCGACCAGACCGGGGTCGAATAACTCCCCTCGCCCTGGCTGACCCGGTGCTGGTTGGAGCCATCGGCGTCCATGATGTAGATCTGCTTGGTGCCGTCCCGGTCGGTCTCGAAGGTGATGTGGCGCCCGTCGGGCGAATAGCAGGGCGCCGTATCGATGGCGCTTGTGTCGGTGAGCTGCGTCGTCTGCCGGCTCCGCAAATCCATAGTGAAGAGATTGGCGTTCCCGCCCCGCTCGAGGCTCATGATGATGCGCTGGCCGTCCGGCGAGAAGCGCGGCGCAAACGTCATGCCCGGAAATGAGCCGACGACCTCCTTTTGCCCGCTCTCGATATTGAGCAGATAGACCCGCGGGCTCCCCCCCTCGTAGGACATGTAGGTGATCTCTTGGGTCGAGGGGCTGAAGCGCGGCGTAAGCACGAGGTTCTTGCCCGTCGTCAACAGTCTGACGTTGTGGCCGTCCTGATCCATGATGGCGAGGCGCTTTATGCGATTATTCTTCGGGCCGGTCTCGTCAACGAACACGATTCGCGTGTCGAAATAGCCCTTCTCGCCGGTAATGCGCTCATAGATGGCGTCGGCGATGATGTGGCCGAGGCGGCGCGCCTCTTGCGGGCGCGCGAACACCTGCTCGCCGACGAGCTGCTTGCCCGACAGCACATCCCAGAGCCGAAACTCGGCGCGCAGCTTTCCGTTCGACGCGCCGATATGGCCGACGACCAGCCCTTGCGCATGGATGGCTTGCCAGTCAGCGAAGCGCGGCACGCTGTTCATGTCGAGGTTCCGTTCGATGAACGCTGCCTGATCGATCGGCGCGAACAGGCCCGACGACTGCAGATCGTTGGTCACGACCTGCGAGATTTCGCGCGCGGCCTCCGGATCAATTCCCAAGCCGGGGGCGAAGTCGGGAATGGCGATCGGCAACGGCTGGATGTTGCCCTGGGTGATGTCGACCTCGAGCACGGCATAAGCCGGCACAGGCAGCGCCAGCACGCCAAGTAGCGTGGCCGCGACGAGTCTGGGAATGAGCCGCATCGTTCGAATCCGCATCTAGCCGCTGCGATACATCGAGCTTGGGTCGAAATTGAGGATCACGTCGCGCCACAGCGCATATTTCGCCGCCGGCAGCACATAAGGCTGGCACTGGTACACGGCTCGCACGGCACTGTCGGCGGCCGCCTGGAAGAAGGGTGAGGACCCCTGATTGGTGACGGCCGGATAGCCTTCGAGCGTGCCGTCCCTGTTGAGCTTGAGCCGGAGCTTCACGACGATGGCGTCGGCCCCGAGCCCGCCCGGCGGTGGGGTCCAGCATTGGGAGATCCGCGCGCGGAGTGCATCGAGCTCGTTGACGGACATGGTCATGTCCGTACCGGTCGTCTGGCCGTGCACCGGCTTCGTCTCCTCAGCCAGCTCTTGCGGCGTGGGTTCGTCCTTGGCATTGGGAACTTTGTTGAGGAGCGCGGCGATCCTGTCCGTATTGAAAGCTTGCGTCTTGGTCTTCGGCGGTTTCGGCGCTTCCGCTTTATCCACCGGCGGCTCGGGCCTTCTCGTGGGCGCCGAAGGCTTGGGCTGAGGCTTCGTTGTCTCGGCTTTCTTCTCGGGCTTCGGGGCCTCGGCCTTCTTAGGCTTCCGCGCAAGCTTGGGCGCGTCGTCCGCCTTCTTGTCGATCGACGCGGTCCGCTCTTTCGTCTTCGTTGCCTTCTCCTTCACCGCTTGCGACTTCTTCGGCTTGGCCTTGCCGGCAAGCGGTCCCTCGTCCTTGGCGTCGCGCATGCCCGCTTTCACCTTGGTCACCTCGGACCGCGTCGACAGATCGACGGGAATGGCGATGAGCGGCGCCGGCGTCATTCTGGACGACGGAAAAGAGACGATCACGAACAACACGATCGCCACATGCAATGCTGCAGAGATGAAGGTACTCGGCCCCATGAACGCTAGAGGGCTCCTCGTCAGGGTTGATTGACTTGATCAGTGACGAGGGTCACAGGCAGGCCGGCTTCCTTGATCCGGACCAGCACCTTCGCGACGTTGCCGTACGCCGTACCTTTGTCGCCGCGGACCCAGACTTGAGTCGCGCCACCGGCATCGCGGATGGCAGTAAGTTTGGGCACGAGCTCGTCAAAGCTGATCTCTGAGTTCTGGAGAAAGATTTTTCCGTCCGCATTGATAGTGATGCTGAGCGGTGCCTGCTCCGGCTTCACCGGTCCCGCTTCCGTCTGCGGTAGCTTCACCTTAGGCAGCGTCGCGTTGGCGTCGATGTCGACGCCGACCGTGAGCAGCGGTGCCGTCACCATGAAGATGATGAGCAGCACGAGCATCACATCCACCATGGGCGTGACGTTGATCTCGCTCATCGGCACGCGGGAGCGCCGCCTTGCCCGTCGATTGGCGAGCGCGCCGCCTGGTTGAAGTCCTGCGCCCATGGCTCCCCTTACGTCGTCTTGTCGATCTGCCGCGACAGGATGGCGGCGAACTCGTCGGCGAAGCTTTCCAGCCGCGCCGCGTGGCGCGCCACTTCACTGTTGAATTTATTATAGAAAATGACCGCAGGGATAGCTGCGAGCAAACCAAGGGCGGTGGCGAACAAGGCCTCGGCGATCCCCGGCGCCACCACCGCGAGGCTCGTATTCTTGCTCGCCGCGATCGCCTGGAAGCTCGTCATGATGCCCCACACCGTGCCGAACAGGCCGACAAAGGGCGCGGTCGAGCCAACCGTGGCGAGGAAGGTGAGCCGCCGTTCCAGCCGCTCCACCTCGCGGGAGATGGTCACATCCATGACCTTCTCGACCCTAAGCTGCACGCCCGGCATCGGCCGTCCGGTCCGCTCGCCGCCGCCTTCGCGCTCGGTCGAGCGCTTCCACTCGCGCATCGCCGCCACGAACAGCGCCGCCATGCCCGTATTCCGTCGCTGTGCCAGGGCTTGATAGAGCTCGTCGAGGGACTGGCCGGACCAGAACACCTGCTCGAATTTGTCGGTCTCTTTGCGCGTCTTGGCGAACAGGAAGAACTTCTCGAAGATGATCGCCCAACTCCAGATCGAGGCGGCGAGCAGCCCGATGATGACGAGCTTGACGATGATGTGGGCATTGAGAAAGAGCTGCCAAATCGACAGATCGACGGCGACATCCGATGGATTCATTCACGGCCTCATGGCATGAGCTCCAAGCGCTTAGGCCCCAAGGCATCAGCCTTGGAGCCGGCCGCCTGGTCCCGCGAGGGGTACCCGCGGGGATTCGAGATCGCCGCAAGGAGCCGCATTTCGCTTGCAGATCAAAGCCTTCACGAGCCTTCGTGACTAAACTTGGGCCCGCTCCGCTTGTGCTTTGGCACGGTTCCGGCCGGCGAAAAAAATTGGTTTATTCCTGTTAGCTACGTTCAACACTCTTGTTTAACGAATCGTTCAAGCGCGCCTCGGACCAATTGCCCCAGACGCTGCGGCTTGCCCGCATGTGACACCAAGACGACGCTCACTTTGGCTTTGGCGAGCATCACCCCGTCGCGACGCACCTCTTGCGAAAGGACGAGCGTGGCGCCGCCGATCTCAGCGCAAGACGTCACCACCTCCAAGACCTCGTCGATGCGGGCTGGCTTCAGATAGTCGATCTCGATGCGGCGCACGACGAACACGGCAGGCTCGCCGCTTTTCGGATTAGCAAGCGTCGTGTGGTCGATGCCGAGGAGCCGGATGAAATCCGAGCGCCCGCGTTCACAGAATTTGAGGAAGTTCGCGTGGTAGACGAGGCCGGTGAAGTCGGTGTCCTCGAAATAGACGCGCACCGGCAGGACATGCGTATCGCCCTCGATGCGCCCCGCAAGGTCTGGCCAGTCGCTCACGAGTCATCACTGCCGTTGAACAGCCGGAACTGGGCCGGCTGGTCCGGGGACGTGATCCCCAGATGGCCGAAGGCGAGCCCGGTGAGCACGCGGCCGCGCGGGGTCCGCGCGATCAAGCCTTGCTGCAAGAGGTAAGGCTCGATGATCTCCTCGATGGCATCGCGCGGCTCCGACAAACCAGCGGCGATGGTCTCGATCCCCACCGGCCCGCCGCCATAGTTCGCCGCGATCAGCCGCAAATAGCGATGATCGAGCGCATCGAGCCCGCGCCTGTCCACTTCGAGCTGCGACAGCGCGCCGTCGGCGAGCTTGGCATCGACCGCGCTGGTTCCTTCCACGGCGGCGAAGTCCCGCACACGGCGCAACAGCCGCGCCGCCACACGCGGCGTGCCGCGGGCGCGCCGGGCGATCTCGTTCGCGCCCTCATTCGTGAGCGGCAGGTCGAACAGACGCGCCCCGCGCCGCACGATCTCCTCCAGCTCCTCAACCGTATAGAACTCGAGCCGGATGGGAATGCCGAAGCGCTCGCGTAAAGGCGTGGTCAGGAGTCCGGTGCGCGTCGTCGCGCCGACCAGCGTGAACTTGGCGAGGTCGATGCGCACCGAGCGCGCCGCCGGCCCTTCGCCGATGATGAGGTCGAGCTGGAAGTCCTCCATGGCGGGGTAGAGGATTTCCTCCACCGCCGGCGTCAGCCGGTGGATCTCGTCGATGAAGAGAACGTCGCGCTCCTCGAGATTGGTCAGAAGTGCGGCGAGATCGCCGGCCTTGGCAATCACCGGGCCGGAGGTCGCGCGGAAGTTCACGCCGAGCTCCCGCGCCACGATCTGCGCCAGCGTCGTCTTGCCGAGGCCGGGCGGGCCAGCGAACAGCACATGGTCGAGTGCCTCGCGCCGGGCGCGGGCTGCGTCGATGAACACTTTCAGGTTTGAGCAGACCTTGGCCTGGCCGATGAACTCGTCGAGCGTCTGCGGCCTGAGCGAGGCCTCTGGCTGATCGTCGTCCCGCTTTGCTGCCGCCAGCATCCGCTCACTCATTGGGCGAGCTCCTTAAGGCCGAGGCGGATCAGCTCCTCCGCGCGCGCCTCCCGGCCGGCGTGGCCGATGGCCGCGCTGATGGCCGCGGCCGCCTCGCCGTGGGCATAGCCGAGATTGGTGAGCGCCGAAACCGCATCGCGCGCGGCAAGCCCTTCGGGGAGCGCGGCGATAGGCGCCGGTCCTGCACTCGGTTTGAGCGCGGGCGCGAGCGCCGGCATCTTGTCTTTGAGCTCGGCGACAATGCGGGCGGCGACCTTTGGGCCGACCCCCGGCGCGCGGCCTACATGGCTCTTGTCCTGAAGCGCCACGGCGTTGGCAAGGTCGGCGGCGGAGAGCGTGCCGAGCACCGCGAGCGCCACCTTGGCGCCCACGCCTTGCACCGTCTGCAGCGCCCGGAACCAGGCCCGCTCATGCTCGGTGGCGAAGCCGTAGAGCCTGACCCCGTCCTCGCGGAAATGCGTGTCGACAGAGAGCGTGACCGTCTCGCCGACCGGCGGCAGCGCGGAGAGCTGCCGGGCACCGAGCGTCACCTCGTAGCCGACACCGCCCACGTCGATGATCGCCGTGGAGAGCGTCACGGAATCCACCTTGCCGGTGAGCTTGCCGATCATGGCGCCGCCCTCATGACAACCGCGACCCGCTCTTCGAGCTTGGTCCAGCCGCGCGAATGGGCGTGCGTGATGGCGATGGCGAGCGCATCGGCCGCGTCCGCACTATCCGGAACGGCGCGCGGCAGCAGGCATTTCACCATGGCGCGGACCTGGGTCTTGTCGCCGTGGCCGGCGCCCACCACGGTCTTCTTCACCGCATTCGGCGCATATTCGGCGATCGTCAGCCCTTGAAGCGCCGGCACCAGCATGGCGATGCCCCGCGCCTGCCCGAGCTTCAGAGTCGCCGCGGCGTCGCGGTTGACGAAGGTCTGCTCGATCGCAGCTTCCATCGGCGATAGCGCCGTCAGCACCTCGGAGAGGCCGTCAAATAGCTGCCGCAAGCGATGGCCGAGGCTCCCATCGGCATCGGAAGTCACCGAACCGCAGGCCACGTAGCCCAGCTTGACGCCATCGGTGTCGATGACGCCCCAGCCGGTCCGCCGCAAGCCCGGATCGATACCCACAATGCGAATCGCGCCCCTCATGTGCGAATCGTAGCACAGGCGCGCGGCCCGAAAGGGGAACGTATTTTGCTCATGCGGCGTTAGGAACTCGGGCGTAGACTGCGCGAAGCTCCGAGGGAGGCCGGAGACGCGCAGGTATCTCTAGGGGGAGCATCCTCGTGTCTGGTGCAAGCGACTTCCTCGACCCGGTCGAGGCAGCCCAGGACGAAATCAACAGGTCGAGGCGTGTGATCGCCTCGGCCCTCGACGACTTGAGCCACCATCACAGCTGGCTCGAAAGCTACCACCGCGAGGAGCGGCGCCGCGCCCAGCGCCTGAAACGCCAGGAGACGCTGCAGGCGCTCAAGCTTAAGCGCCAGCGCGCAGCGTGGAGGATCAGGCGCGTCGCGCTGACCTCCTTCGTCGCGATGCGCAACACCGCCCTTTTCCTGGCCCGGAACGGCGCCGCCTTCCTGGCCTGGGGCGCCCCGAGACTCCGAGCGCTGGCGATCCTGATCGCTAGGGAGCTCTCCACCGCCGCGGCCTGGTCTTGGCGAACGGGCCGTGACCTCGCCAAAAGAGGCTATGAGGGGGCTGCGATTGGTTTCCTCTGGTCCGTACGCACATCGGACGTGCTCGGCGTCGCCTTCAGGAAGCGGCTCTCGGTGGAGTCCGCCCGGCTTTACGCCGAAGCCGCAATCCGCGCGCAACCCATCCTACAGCCCGCCGTCAAGCGCGCCACGGCCAGTTGGACACGCACGCGGTTCCGCGCGAAGCGCCTCGCCTTTGCCCTGCAAACAGGTCTCACAGACGCGTGGTCGCGGACGCGCCATGGGGCTCCCCTCCTTGCCCGCAGGGGCCGTGAGGGCGTTGTCGACGGATTCGTCTGGGCGGTTCACACGACGGATGCGCTCGGCGTCGATTTCCGGCAGTGGACTTCGGCCAACGCCGCCGTGCTATATGCTGAAGCCGCGACCCGCGCGCGGCCCGCTCTTAACAGAACCTCGGCAGGCTGGGCGCACGTGCAGCACCGGTCGAAGCGCCTCGGTTCCGCAGTGCAAATACAGATCTCCGATAATTTGGCCCGTACGCGATCCCGCGCGCCCTTCCTTGCGCGGCATGCCATCGCGTTGGCGTCCGTGGGCCGCGCCCGGCTCGCTGACGGCGCCGCCCGGCTCCATGCGCGCTCTCAGCATCTCGCCTTTACCGCCGTCAGGACCGCATCGGACCGGTGGGCGAAGACCGCTCTCGAAGCCTGGCACCTCCTGGAGAAGCACCGCGCGTCGCGGCCCTCTCGCGCGCATCGAGCCTTAATCGTCAGGAAGAGCACCGCGCTCGCCTGCATCGAACCACTGCGCACGCGCCTGCCCGCCATTCGCCCAAGCTAGAGCGGCGGCTTGACCTGCCTATAATCCTCCGCATTGTCGTGGCCAATGTCCCGCGCCATCCGCTAAGCCCTTGGACGCGCGAGGGGTTCCGGTTAGTCCAGGCACAGAGGAGATTGCCGATCATGCCGCTGTTGCGGACCGTTCTCGTTGCCGCCGCGAGCCTCGCCATCGGGCTGGGCGCCGCGCAGACAGGTCACGCCCAAGGGGCCGCGAGCCCCGGCGCCCAGCCGCGCGCCGCGGCGCCTTCTGTCGCAACGCCGGTGCCGGCGCCCGAGACCCCCGACGACAAGAGCGTCGCCGCGTTCTCCGCGGCGCTCGCCACTTGGGCCAATCAGATCAAGACCCAGGAGCAGGCCATCGCCAATCCCACGACGATGGACGACGAGCTGAAAGCCATCCCGGACAAGCTGGAAGCGCTGCGCGCGAACATCGTCGCGCAGAGGTCACAGCTCAAACCGATCCTGCAAGACGCGCGGGAGCGTTTGGCCAAGCTCGGGCCTGAGCCGAAGGATGGCGCACCCCCAGAAAGCGCCGAGATCGCCAAACAGCGCAAGCAGCTCGAGACCGAGGTCGCCGATCTCGACGGCAAGCTGAAGCAAGCCGACATCATCTTCGTCCACGCGACGCAATTGATTGACGCAGCCAATGATGAGCGGAGCGAGCGGTTCACGGAGTCGCTGTTCCGGCCTGTCCCGAACTTCTATGCGAACGTGCTGCCGGCAGCCTTCGAAGCGCTGCCGCGGCAAATTGCGCGGCTATTCGATGCCATTGCTACCTGGATTGTGCGCGCCTGGGAGGCGGGCATTGTCGTCTTCCTCCTGGTCTTCCTTGCCCCCATCGGCGCCGGCTGCGGCATGCAGAGCTTTGTCACAAACATGGCGGCGCGCGTCGACGCCAAGCAGCGGGCGCGCAGGCCGGCCAAACCTACGATCCAGGACCGTGGCGTATGGGCTTTACGTAAGACGCTGCGCAGCACGCTTCCGTTCTGGGTAGTACTCGCAACGTTTTATCTCATCGCCACGGCCACTGGTCTTGCCGAGCCCTCGCTTGGCGGTTTCCTCCTCAAGGCCGTCCTGTGCGCGGCTTGGGCCGTCTTGCTCATCTTCCTCGTCCGCCACTCCCTCATGCCTGATGACGACGCCTGGAAGGTCGTCCCCTCCGCGCCGGCCCTGGCGTGGCGCGTCGCCGGCCTGTTATGGGCCATTGTTGCCGTCTGGCTCCTCGACCGGGTCCTGGTTTTCGCCGACGTGGTCGTCTTCACCCCCTATCAGCTGTCGGTGCTGCGCTCCGCCGTCTTTGCCGCCCTTTATGGCGTCCTTCTCGCCGCGATCCTTTGGGAGATCCAGAGGGGAGCAACTGCAGGGAAGGCAGCGTTCGGCGGCTGGCAGGGCTGGCTGTTCACGCTCGTGGGCGTCCAGGCCGGCGTCATCCTGCTCGCCACGTTGCTCGGCTACGAGTCCCTCGCCCGTTTTATCGGCACCCACCTCGTCTCGACCGCCGGCGTGCTGTGGATCATGTATCTGTTGCACCTCGGGGCGGAATCCATTTCCAGCGTCAGCGTGATCTCCGGGCGCACCATCGACGAGAACATCGACGAAGACGAGGACATGGGCGCGCCGTCGCTGTTCACCATCAGGATCATCGTCAGCCTGCTTCTCGACATCGCCATTCTCGCCGTCGGCATCGTCATCCTGCTGCTCCTATGGCGTTTCGATTGGATCGAGGTCAAAGGCTGGATCCAGGCGGCGTTCTTCGGCTTCCAGTTCGGCAATTTGCGCATCTCGCTGCAATCGGTGCTCGTCGCGCTCGGCGTCTTCGCGATCGGCCTCGTGCTGACGCGGTTCGTGCAGAATTGGCTCACGGCCCGCGTGTTCATCGGCCGTCATGTCGACACCGGTCTGCACGAGTCCGTGCGGATCGGAACCGGCTATCTCGGTTTCGTCCTGTCTGCGCTCGCGGGCATCTCCTATCTCGGTTTCGACTTTTCCAACATCGCCCTCGTCGCCGGCGCGCTCTCCGTCGGCATCGGCTTCGGGCTCCAGAGCATCTTCAACAATTTCGTCTCTGGCCTCATCCTCTTGATCGAGCGTCCCATCAAGATTGGCGATTACATCCAAGTCGCGGGCCAGGAGGGCACGGTCAAGAAGATCAGCGTGCGCTCGACGGAGATCGAGACCATCTATCGCCAATCGGTGATCATCCCCAACGCCACGCTCATCACCGATCCCGTCACCAACTGGATGCATCTCGACAAGATCTGCCGTCTCGATGTTGCCGTTGGCGTCGATTACGGCACCGACGTCGAGCTGTTGCGCTCGACGCTGCTTGACGTGGCGAAAGCCCATCGCGGCGTGCTCAAGAGCCCGCCGCCCGCGGTGCATTTCGCGGGCTTCGGCGACTCATCACTCGATTTCGAGCTGCGTGTGTTCTTGCGCGACGTGCGCGAGCGCATCAAATCGTCGAGCGATTTGCGCTTTGCGGTCCTGGCCGCGTTGCGCGAGGCGGGCATCTCCATTCCTTTCCCGCAGCGCGACATTCACATCAAAGATGGGGGTGCGCTCGACGCGCCGGCACGCCGCCCCAGACGGAAGCCGTCCACGTCCTAGAGGACGGCATGCGGGCTCAGCTTTCGTGCGGCCCGCGCAACTCCTTGATCACGGCCTCGATGCGCCGCCAGTCCTCGGCCTGTGCCTTGTCGCCACCCTTCTCGCATTCGGCGGCTCTCTGAGAGGCCTCCATCGCGGCCTTGTCGCCATGCGTGCCGATGAAGCGCCGCGCATAGTCGTGGATTTCATTCATGTCCATGGGAACGCCCTCCTTGTCTTGGTGCTCAACTGTCCACAAAACATCCTAATCACGCTCTGAGACAGATCAAATGCACTCAACGCCGATGCGTTCCGCAAAATCAAAACCAATGATCAAGGACTAGGGCGGGCCGCACTCCGCAGGCTTACTCCGCAGCGATGCGGCTTGGGGCCCCGCGTCTGATGCGGCGCCCTGGCTGCGCGTGCCTGCGTCCGCTGTGATCGTAGCAACCGGCTTCGGATTCCGACAGCGAATTGCTCACCGGATGCTTTTCCAGATGAGTGAGTGAGCACCTCATGTTCTCGAGAAACAATCGGACCAGATCTGGGCTAAACCCGTGACGAACAAGGACGCGCTGAACCACCAAGTCGGCTCTGTTCGCAGGCATCGAGTAGGCCGGAACGAGCCAACCGTGCATGCGCAGACGATCAGAGAAATCGTAGAGATTGAAACGTGGGTCGAGGTCGTCTTTGAGTGCCCAGCACACCGCCGGCAGTCCGTTATGCGTTCCGCCATGGATGATGTCGAACATGCCCGTCTGTGCAATCCCTTCTGCGAGCCGGCGAGCGTTGTCATAGCAAGCCTGTTAGATTCTAGTGTAACCACTCCGGCCCAGCCGCAAGAAGTTGTAGTACTGGCAGACAACGCCAGCGCCGGAGCGCGAAAAATTGAGGGAGAAGGTTGCAAGGTTTCCCCCCAGATAGTTGACCCGAAAAATCAGGTCGTTGTCCAAGTCGTCGTCATCGCGCCAGACGATCCAACCGACGCCGAGCGGCGCCAAGCCGAACTTGTGGCCCGAGGCGTTGATGGATTTCACCCGTGGCAGCCGAAAATCCCACTCTGTCTCAGGCGTAACGAAGGGTGCGAGAAAGCCCCCGCTTGCTGCGTCCACGTGTATGGGAATGTCGAGCCCCGTCTGCTTCTGAAGACGATCCAGCGCGTGGTTCAAGGCCTTTACCGGTTCATACTGGCAGGTGAAGGTCGTGCCGAGTGTCGCCACCACGCCGATGGTGTCCTCATCGCACCTGGCGACGGCTTCCTCCGGCGACATCATGAAACGGTCGCCCTTCATCGGGATCTCACGCAGCTCGACATCCCAATAGCGGCAGAACTTGTGCCAGCAGATCTGGACCGGACCAGTGACGATGTTGGGTTTGTCACCGGCTTTGCTTTTTGCTTGTTGCCTTTTGCGCCAGCGCCATTTCAAGGCCATGCCAGCCAACATGGCCGCCTCACTCGAACCGGTCGTCGAGCAGCCCATAGGATCGACCGTTTTTGGCGCGTTCCACAGATCGGCGAGCATGTGGACGCAGCGGCCCTCGATCTCTGCCGTCTGGGGGTACTCGTCCTTGTCGACGATGTTCTTGTCCACGCCTTCCTGGAGGAGCTGCCAGGCCTCGGGCTCTATCCAGGTCGTACAAAAGGTCGCTACGTTCTGCCGCGCGTTTCCATCGAGCAGCCGCTCGTCATGCACGATGCTGTAAGCATTGCGCGGATTGTGCTCATCCTCGGCCAGTTTGAATTTGGGCGAGCAGCAACAAACGTCGCGCGACGCGTAGACGTCGTCGAAGAGTTCGGACCGGATGTCTCGTCGTCGGTGGATGGGCATTGGATGATGGCGAGACGGCTTTGCCGCCGTGACTGTGATGGGAGCGGGACAATCCTTGTCGTTCTTGAGGAAGGCATAGCTGCCGACGAACCGGCCGATCCCGATCTCATCGACAATCATTCCATCCATCTCCATGGTGAACCTCCCGTCGGCAACCAGCGAAAGCGTATTGGACGGCTCTCCTTGGGTCATGATGCGTTCACCGGCAACGACTGTCTTCCAACTTGCCGCTTCGAAAAGCTTGCGTGCATGGCGCGGCTTCAGAGCGCGGAGGGCTTCGTCGTAAAGGCGCTGCTCGTCCCGGCTGAAGTGCACTGGTCGCCGCTCGAGCGTGAGCCGTGTGATCCAGTAGGCATTGATGACTACCAGCGCGAGGTTCCAGCCAATAACCGGCCAAAGCGGCGTCGGTTCAATGTAGAAATACGTGATTTCGAACAGGACGGAGACAACAGTGAGGACGCGAAGCCAGAGCATATCGCGCATCATGAAGGAGACGAGCAGGATCGCATACGATGTGTGTATCAGGAGATCGTGCTCGGTCATTTAGGCTCGTTCCTTGCCTGGCACGCGGCAGCTTTCCTTCGTTTAGGGCTATCGCGTTCTGGACCGGTAAACTGAACCGATGCAATTTTCCCAAAACGCCAGAGCCTTCCACCGGGGGCGAGCGAGATCGCCTTATGACGGAAGGCACAAAGCGTGATCGCGGAAGATGCGTGGAAAAAGAAATCGAGTCCGGCCATGGCGAGCCTCTGCCGTCGAATCCTGTTTCCCCATTGCTTAGGGGACATCACAATTCGGAGAGGTAACGCGATGCGGTGCAATTTTGCGCAAATGCCCGCCTTCGAGCAGGTGGCGGAATTCGGCGCGCTTGACTAGGCGGGCTTCTCGGTGGCCTTGGGCAGCTCGACAACCTGCACCAGACCGCCGCTCGGCCCATTGGCGATGCTAATGCGGCCGCCGGCACGCTGGACGATCTCGTTCGCAATGCTCATGCCGAGGCCGGCACCCGGAATATCCTGGCGGCGTGCGGGATCAGCGCGGAAGAACGGCTCGAAGACTTGGTGCATCAGCTTGGGCGGGATCCCTGGGCCGTCGTCCTCGATGACGATGCGCGCCATCGGCCCGTTGGCGTTGTTGACGCTGACCCGCGCACGCACGCCATGGGTTGCTGCGTTGATGATCAGGTTGCGCAAGGCGCGGTTGAGCTTGAAGGGGCTCATGCGCACCGTGACAGGCCGCATGCTGGTGCATGTGACATCGAGCTTCTGGTCCCGAAGCTCGTCGGCAATCCCTTCGACCAGCTCGTCGAGGCGGATGAGCTCAGGCGCCGCGTTGCCGGTCTCCTCGCGCACCAGCATGATTGCACTGTCGGCGATGCGTTCGAGCTCGTCGATGTCGTTGAGCCACTTGGCACGTTCCTCCTCGTCGCGCACGAACTCCGCCCTGAGCCGCATGCGCGTGATCGGCGTGCGCATGTCATGACCAGCCGCCGCAACGAGTCGCATGCGGCTCTCCATGGCGCGCTTGAGGCGGGTCGAGAGCGAGTTGAGCACCTTGGCGGTCGCCCGCACTTCCGCCGGCCCGCGCTCGGGCAATTCCGGCAACATGCCGTCGGGACCGACGGACGCGACCGCATTCTCCAGGAACACCAGCGGCCGCACCATGCGGTTAGCGACGAACACGGCGATCACGGTTGCGCCGAGCGCGATCAGCGTCAGCCATCTGAACAGCGGCTTCCATGGCGGACCTTGCGGAGGCATACCCGAGGTCGGCATCCACAGCCAACCTCTCTCCCTAACGGGGACCGAGACGATCAGCGGCGCGTGAGGTTCTCGGCGGGAAATCGTGACCGGAATATCGATCCCTCGCCTCTTGAGGACCTCGCGCAAGGCCGCCGTCGTGCGCTCATAGACGTGCCCTGGCGCTGGTCCATCCGCCAACGGGACGGCACCAGGGCCCTGGTTCGTGAGCCGAAGCGCCATTTCCACCTGTAGCGCCACGCCGTCGAGCGCACGTTCCGTGCGCCGCGGCGGCCCGAGGAGATAGAACAGGACCACGGTGAGCAGGCCGACGACTGAGACAATCGCAACGACGAGCAGCACGACGACCTTGACACGGAGAGTGTTCACGCCGGCCCGTCCTCAACGTCGACCTTGACGGCGAGCTGATAGCCGCCGTTGCGCACTGTCTTGAGCAACTGCGCCGATGCCCCCTCGCCGAGTTTCCGCCTAAGCCGGCTGACAAGCACGTCGATGGAGCGGTCGAAGCCGTCGCCTTCGCGGCCTCGCGTCAGATCGAGCAGTTGATCGCGCGACAGGACGCGGCCTGGCCGGTCGAGAAATGTCTTGAGCAGGTCGAACTCGGCACCGGTTAGTTCCACGTCCTTGCCTCTCGGGTTTATCACCCGGCGCAGCTGTGGGTCGGCGGTGAAGCCCTCGAAATAATAGACCTTCGTCTCACTCGGCGCCGGCAGCGCTTCGGCGCGGCGCCGCAACACCGCGCGCACGCGCGCGATCAGCTCGCGCGGATTGAACGGCTTACCGAGATAGTCGTCGGCGCCAATCTCCAGACCGATGATGCGGTCGACGTCTTCCTTCAGCGCCGTGAGCAGAATAATGGGCACGTTGGAGCGTTGCGCCCGCAGGTCCCGGCACGCGTCAAGGCCGGAGCCGTCCGGCAGCATCACGTCGAGGACGATCAGATCGACATGATGCGTCGCCAACTGCTCACGCAGCTCCTTGCAGCTTTCGGCGAGCAGGACGCGAAACCCCTGGCTCTCGACATAGCGCGCCAAAAGCTTGCGGATTTCCGGATCGTCGTCGACGACGAGTATGCGTGGCGTGATCGAAGTCATCGAAGTCGCCTCCTTCTAGCCTCGCCAGCAACCGGCAACGAGAAGTTTCTTGTAACGGAAGTCGTCGGCTGCCGGTCCAGCAACGTTTCGACACAAAACTCGCTCTGCCAGCAAAGTTCGGACACGCCGCGACCAATAAAAGCAAAGAACCGATCTTAGGACTCGGACGACATCAACAATCGAGGATTCTGCAAATGAAACTCCCCTCAAAGATTGCTCCGATGGTCGTCGTCGCGGTCCTCAGCGTTGCTGGCCTGACCGCGGTGACAACGGCATACGGGCACGACTGGGGCCGCGCCGGCTGGGGCGGTCCGCACCACCACGGCAAGCATATGTGCGACCACCATGGTCCGCACGGGATGCGCGGACCGCACGGCCCGGATTTTCTCGCCGAGAAGCTGAGCGTCATGGAGACCGAGATCGGTATCCGTGCCGATCAGCTTGATGCCTGGCGCGATTTTACCGACGCGCTGCA